>ERZ772921.103-NODE-103-length-51863-cov-22.275807_pt1 | contig 51863 bp, 40 predicted proteins | sample MGYA00512117_ERZ772921 | MGnify/ENA primary metagenome ERZ772921 (study PRJEB29015, sample SAMEA2737944) | human oral metagenome | biome: human oral; feature: human-associated habitat; material: dental | place: China | collected 2150 ...
AAGCCGCTTATCGTCGCGCGCGCCGCGGAAGAACGCGGCGTGGTTGCCGCCGCCAGCTACGAAGCGCGCCGCTATGGCATCCATTCCGCCATGTCCACCCACCGCGCGCAGCAGCGTTGCCCGCAGCTCATCCTCGCGCCGCCGCGCTTTGCCGTGTACCGCGCCGTCAGCCTGCAAATCCGCGCGTTGATGCTCGCCATCACCGATGCCGTCGAACCCCTTTCGCTCGATGAAGCCTATCTGGACGTCAGCGACAGCCCGCATGAAAACGGCTCCGCCACCCGCATTGCCGAACGCCTGCGCGCGGAAATCCTCGCCGCGACCGGGCTTACCGCCTCGGCGGGCGTCTCCTACAACAAAATGCTGGCAAAAATCGCCTCCGACCTGAACAAGCCGAACGGCATCGCCGTCATCACCCCGGCGCAAGGCGCGGATTTCGTCGCCAGCCTTGCCATTGAGCGCTTTCACGGAATCGGCAAGGCGACCGCCGCGCATATGCACGCGCTGGGCATCCAGCAGGGGGCCGGCGCCTAGCCTGCGGGCCAGCTCCTGATCGACCTTGATGTGGGATTCCTCCTCATCCAGGTTGTAGGTGTTCCCAGCCAGTCGGGCAGGGACGCTTTCGATGACGAATCCAGCCATTGCTCCGTCCTCCTTTCAGAAAGTGCCGTCACAGCGCGCGGACGCCCGCCAGGACATCCCCCGCGATATGCGTGAGTTTCAGCCCCGACGCCTTGAGGGCGTCGAATCCGACCTTGCGCATATGGCGCCTGGGCTTCAGGTCGTGGTTGAAGATCCCGTAGAACACCTCTGCGGCCAGCTTGCCGTAGTCCGTGTACATGCGGGGGCGCTCCAGGAAGGCCGGGGCCTTCGCGTAGGTCGCCATGTCCTTGCCGACGAAACCGGAGTCGAGCAGGCGCAGGTACGCGTCCATCGCCTCCTGGCCGAAGTCCTCCTTGTTGAAGGCCCTGCGGATCGTCTCCGCCGCCGCGATCGCGGAGCCCGCCGCCAGGTCCATGCCCCGGATGGTGAGCCCCGTGTTGAGGGTGAACCCCGCCGCGTCCCCGACGATGATGAGCCCGGGACGGGTCAGGTCGTGGGACGCCATCGCAGGGCCGTCCTCGATGGTGAGGTGGCAGCCGTACTCCAGCAGGGTGCCGTCCTCCAGGAGCGGGGCGATGGCCGGGTGGCTCAGCATGTGGTCGTGGACGTCCGACGAGGACAGCCCCGACTTCTCGAGGTCGTCCAGGCGCATGACCACGCCGATGGAGACGGACTCCTGGTTGGTGTAGAGGAACCCGCCGCCGGCGACGCCCTTGGTGCAGTCCCCGACCATCGCGTAGGCCACGCCCTCGTCGCCGCGGACGTTGAAGCGGTCCTCGAGGACCTTGCGCGGCAATCCGATGACGGACTTCACGCCGACCGCGAGGTGCTTCATGGGCTCCTTGGCGCGGATGCCCGCCTGCTGGGCGATGAAGGAGTTGACCCCGTCCGCTGCGACGACCACGTGGGAGCGCAGTTCGTCCTCGCCAGCGCGGACGCCGACGATCTGCTCGCCTTCCACGATGAGGGAATCGACCTTCACGCCGGGCATGACGGTGACCCCCGCCTCCTCGCACTGCTCGAGCAGCCAGGCGTCGAGTTTGGCGCGCAGGACGGTCACGGCGTTAGCAGGCTCGCTCAGGCGCTGATCCCAGTAGTCGATGTTGACGTAGGAACCCTCGTTGATGAGGCTCACGCAGTTCCGGGTGATCCTGCGCTCCACGGGAGCGACGTCCACGAAGCCGGGGAAGACCTTCTCCATGATGCGGCAGTAGAACACCCCGCCGGACAGGTTCTTCGATCCCGGCTCCGCGCCGCGCTCGACGAGCAGGACCTCCCGTCCTTGTCCGGCCAGGGTGTAGGCGCACACGGCGCCCGCCACACCCCCGCCGATAACGATGACGTCGAAGTCGACTTCCTCGGTCATGTTCTTCTTCTCGTTTCAGGACAACGCCGCCGTGAGGGCGGGCACGACATCGTAGATGTCTCCCACGATGCCGTAGTCGGAGATCTGGAAAATCGGGGCCTCGGCGTCACTGTTGACCGCGACGACGATCTTGGAGCCCGCCATGCCGGAGGTGTGCTGCACCTGTCCGGAGATGCCGAGGGCGACGTAGACGTCCGGTGAGACGCGCATGCCGGAGACCCCGACGTAGCGGTCCTTGGTCATCCACGCCGTGCCTTCGGCCAGCGGGCGCGAGCAGGCGATCTCGGCGCCGAGGGCGTCGGCCAGGGCCTGGGCGAGGGCGAGGTCCTCCTCGGCCTTGAATCCGCGCCCGCAGGACACGATGCGGCGCGCCGCGGCGAGGTTCGCGGGGCCCGAGCCCGAGGGCTGGACGTCGACGACCTCAGCGCCCATGGGGGTTCCCTCGTGGACTTGGGCCGCGGGGCCGTCAGCCTCCACCGCGGCGCCCCCTTCGAGGACCAGGACGGCGCCCTTGAAGGCGACGGTCTCGTTGGTGAGGCCCCCGTAACGGGCCACCTCGGCGCCCTCGGCGCTGACGCTCGTGGCGCCGACGATGACGGGGAGCGCCAGGGCAGCCGCAGCGGCGCCCGCGAAGGAGCGCTCAGCGGGCCGGTTCGCCGCGAGGATCACGTCGCCCTTCGCATCGGCGAGCAGTCCTGCGACGACGCCCGCGTAGGCCTCGGCGGGCACGTTCTCGGCGGTGGGCACGTGGATGACGCTGTCGACGCCTCCGACGGCGGGGGCCGACGGGGCGACGGCGATGACGGTGGTGGTCCCGCCGACCGCGGCCGCGACCTCAACGAGGTTGGCGATGCGCTCGTCGGTGGTGAGGATCCAGGTGTTCGTCATTGTTCTGCTGTCCTTTCTCAGAGTGCGCCGGCGTTGCGCAGGGCGGCGACGAGCTGGGCGGCGGCGTCGTCTCCGGTGAACGTCTCGTTGCGGCGGGCCTTGGCGACCGGCTTGGAGCGGCCGGTGACCTCCAGCGCCGTGTCAACGGTGGGCAGATCGGCGACGGCGACCTTCTCGAGGGGCTTCTTCCCAGCGGCGAGGATGTCCTTCATGCCGGGGACCTTCACGGGGGCGGCGTCGGTGGCGACGGCGGCGACGACGGGGCCGTCGACCCTGATGGTGCGGGTGCCGCCCGCGGTGGACTGGGTCAGCTTCCAGCCGTCGCCCGCGGCCTCGACCGCGACGACTTCCTGGAAGCACGGCCAGCCGAGGAAGCCGGCGATGAGGGTGGGGACGATCTTCGCGGATTCGTCGATGGAGGAGTCGCCCGTCAGGACGAGGCTGGCCCCCTCGACCTTGCCGACGAGTCCCGCCAGGGCGCTCGCGACGGTGGTGGCGTTCCAGTCGGCGGTGGCGTCGTCGGCGACGACCAGGGCGCGGTCCATGCCCCTGGACAGTGCCCCCTTCTTCGCCATCGACGAGGCGACGGCCTTGCCGCCGACGGAGATGCCGACGACATCGGTGCCGAGGGAGTCGGCGAGGGCGCGCCCCACCTGCACGGCGACGGGGTCGTATTCGGAGATCGCGGCCTTGGCGCGCGACCAGTCGACTGCGCCGGAGGCGTCGACGGTGGTGTCTTGCGGGTTTGCTGCGTACTTGTACGCGACGATGATGCTCATCATCTGCCCTTTCTGCACGAGGGTGCTGTTGGTGGTCTGTGGGGCGTCCAACCCCTGCGGGATGTGAAGAGGGTCGCTTAGAATTACGGCATACGACCCCCCTCGCGGAAGGAGTGCGCGCTGTGACGCGTTTCGCGGTTCTCAGTCCCGCCAAAGCAGGTCGGCCCCGCGATCCCCAACTGGAGGAACGCGTCTTCCGCGCTGCCCTCGACCTCTACGGGGAGGCGGGATGGGCGGGTTTCAACCTGACGAAGATCGCCGCCGAGGCCGGGGTCGGCAAGTCGAGCCTGTACTCGCGCTGGAGCGACCGCGACGAGCTGCTCCACCGCGCCTTCGCGGCCCTGGTGGTCTGTCCCGGGCCCCGTGGGGACTCCCCCAGGGAGATCCTGGCCAACGAGGCGGACTTCCGGCTCCGGGAGTACCTGGGGCCGAACCGCTCGGCCGTGCGCAGGCTCTTCGTCGAAGCGGGCAACGCCGAGAACCCGGTGATCTGGCAGATCTACGAGGATCTGTTCGTCACTCCCCTGTCGGCCATCCACGAGCGCCTGTGGGAGTTCAAACTCAGCGGCGCCCTGCCCCGCAGCACGTCGGTGGTGCGCCTCCTGGACGCCATCGAGGGGAGCGTGCTGATGCGCACGTTCTGCCTGCCCGATGACGTCATCGGCTGCTTCTTGGAGAAGGTCCCGGACTACGTGTCCGACCTGGTTGACGATCAACTCCACCACCACGAGCCCTCGCGCCAGTTGGAGGACTGACCCGGGCCGCGCAGCGCGCTCCGGGCGATGTGGGCGAGCATCGGCCGTTCGACCCCCAGTTCCGTCGCGCGCCCGTGCCCCGGGTGGACCGTGAGCGCGGGATCCATCTGGGCGAGTCGGGCGCACGAGCGGACCATGTCCGAGTAGTTGCCCAGGACGAAAGCCGTGGAGCCTATTCCCCCGGCGAAGAGCGTGTCCCCGCTGAACAGGACCCGCTGGGCCTGGGACAGCAGGCATATGCTGCCGGGCGTGTGCCCCGGGGTGTGCAGGACCCGCAGGGCGTCGCCGCCCCAGGTGATCGTGTCCCCCTCCGCCAGGGACCGGTCGACGTGGTCGACGGTGTAGTCGACGCCCTCCTCGTCGAAGCCGGAGCGGTGGACGTCGGCGACCCCGTCCACGTCGTCGGCGCCGCAGGCGACCCAGCACCCGTAGCGGTCGACGAGCTCGTTGACCGCGCCGATGTGGTCGCTGTGGCAGTGGGTGAGCACGATGCCGATGACTTCCGCGTCCCCGAGCCACCGCTCGAGCCTGTCGGGCTCGGCTCCCGGGTCGATGACGATGGTGCCCTCCTCGTTGGTGAGGGCGTAGCAGACGGCCCGCCAGGAGCCGACGGTGAGCTGCTTGATAGTGAACATTGTCAACGCCCCTTGAAGTCGACGGATCCGGTTTCGGCCAGCGTGTAGCCGCGCGTCTCGGGCGCCCAGATGACGGAGACGACCGTGCCCAGCACGGAGATCGCCGCGCCGGCGAGCATCGTCTTGGCGAAGCCGTGCGCGGCCATGAACGCGGGCAGGATGTAGAGCGAGACGACCGTGCCGATGCGGCTCAGCGACATGGCGAAGCCCATGGCGGTCGCGCGGACCTCTGTGGGGAAGAGTTCGTTGGGGTAGAGCCACTCGAGGTTGCCGGGGCCGCCCGCCAGGAGCGCGTAGGCGATGAGGCAGCCCAGGACCAGCCCGACGCCCGCGCCCGGGAAGAAGCCGACGACGGCCAGGGCCACGGTCATGCCGCCGAAGCAGGCGATGATGAGGGGGCGGCGGCCGATGCGCTCGCACAGGTACATGGCCGGGAACGTGCCCAGCATGAAGAAGGTGCCGATGAGCAGCTCGACCAGAAGGGCGTAGCGCTCGTTGTCCACGCCGATGGCGCCGCCGATGATCTGCTGGCCGAAGGTGTAGAAGGCGAACATGGGGATCGCCTGGCACAGCCAGATGACGCCGATGAAGATGATGCGCCGCAGGTAGACGCCGCGCAGGACCTTCATGACCGAGGTCTTGGCGGCCTCCTCGGCCACGGGCAGGCGCACGTTGGCGCCCAGGGTCTTGTGGACGATCGCCTGGGCCTCCTCGGCGCGGCCCTTCGAGACGAGCCAGCGCGGGGACTCGGGGATGTCCCACCGTCCCACCAGGATGAGGACGCAGGGGATCGCGGAGGAGGCCAGCATGTAGCGCCAGCCGTTGGGCGTGTTGTAGAGGGCGAAACCCACGAGGGCGGCGACGTTGGCGCCCAGGTACCACGCGGCCGCGATGACGCCCATCGCTCCGGCACGGTACTTGCGCGGGGAGAACTCGGCGATCATGGACGTGGCGATCGGGTAGTCCGCGCCCACGGCCACGCCCACCAGGAAGCGCAGGGCCAGCAGCGAGACGGGTTCCTGCACGAGTGCGCACAGGAGCGACAGGACCGCGATGACCACGAGGTCGATGACGAACATCTTGCGCCTGCCGATCATGTCCGTCAGCCATCCGCCCACGGACGCGCCCAGGAACAGGCCGACCAGCGAGGCCACGCCCAGCATGCCCTGCCAGTGCGCGTCCAGGTTCAGTTCGGTGCCCATCTTCAGCATCGCCACGCCGATGATCGACAGGACGTAGCCCTCCAGGAAGGGGCCGCCCGAGGAGAAGACGATGACGCGCTTGAGCAGCGGAGTCAGCTCGAGGTCCTCAAGGTCGATGACGTTGTTGTCGTCCGCCACGATGTTCTCCTTCCGTTTCTGAGCGCAGGATGTCCGTTGTCCGCGGGGGCGGCGCGGGAGAGGGGACGGGCGGCCCTCTCCCGCGCCCCGAGGGCCGTGTCCCCCTGCCCCCGCCGGGCGCTATCAGCGGTACTCGATGATTCCCCAATTGAGGTGCGGCTTGGCGCCGGTCTGATCGACGTCGGCGTCGACCAGCGCGAAGCGCAGCTCGCCCTCCTTGACCTTCCACAGGCGGGTCGTCAGGGTGCTGCCCGGGTGGACCGGCGAGGTGATGCGGGTCTTGAAGCGGGTGATGCGCTCGGGCTCGCCGGGCACGAACGCGTTGATCGCGTGGCGCATGACGACGCCCGCGTAGGAGATCGCGTGCAGGATCGGGCGCGGCTCGCCGTTCTCAGCGGCGTAGTCCCAGTCGATGTGCTGGGGGTGGTAGTCGCCCGACAGGCGGTAGATGAGCGCCTGGTTCTCCGGGATGGTCTCCGTGGTCTCCACGTCCGCGGGGCGGTCGGGCATCTCGACGATGTCCTTGGGGGGCTTGGGGCCGCCCCAGCCGCCGTCGTAGATCAGGCAGTCCCAGGACTCGTTGGTGAAGAGCAGGTTGCCGTCCGAGTCGTAGGTGTCGCCGATGTGCTGGGCGAGCAGGCCGCGGCCCTCGCCGCGGTCGTACAGGCCCTCGAGGCGGACCTTGGTCTCCAGGTGATCGGCCATCTTGGTGATGGGCTGGTGGAAGCGGATGTCGAAGCCCCAGTGCAGCGAGCCGGCGTAGTTGTAGCCGTAGTCGATGGTGCGGGTGACCTCGGAGTCGACGATCAGCATGGCGCCGAACATGGGGAGCACCTTGAGCTTGGGGTCCCGCTCGTCGTGCTCGTTGAGGTACTCGAGGCCGTCTTTGCCGTCGATGCCCGCGCCGCAGCCCAGCGCGAAGAGCTCCAGGTCGCGGAAGGTGTAGTCGCGCACGAAGGGCCCGAAGGTCTGGCCGACCATATCGGTGTTGATTGCCATTGTTCATTGTCCTTTCATGGGGTTGGGTTCAATAGTTCGCGAGGATGTGTTTGCGCACTTTTCCGTAGCTGCCCCGCGGGAGCCCGTCGACGAACGCCACGGAACTGGGCACCTTGAAGGCCGCGAGGCGGCCCGCGCAGTGGTCGATGACAGTTGCGGCTGTGAGCCCGGAGCCGGGCTCGGGGACGATGAAGGCCTTGACCGCCTGGCCCCGCACGCCGTCGGGCACACCGATCACGGCGACCTCCCGCACCCCGGGGAGGTCTTCGATGGTGCACTCGACCTCGGCCGATGACACCGACTCCCCCGAGCGCTTGATGAGGTCGACCCGCCGGTCCATGAAGTACACCCACCCGTCCTCGATGTAGGCGTAGTCGTGCGTGTGGAACCAGCCGTCCTCGTCGAGGACCTCGGCAGTCGCCCCGGGGTCGTCCCAGTAGCCGGCCATGAGGCTCACGCCGGGGACTCCGCGGAGCATGATCTCCCCCACCTCGCCCTCGGGCAGCGGGTTCCCCTGGCAGTCGGCGATGCGGACCTCGTAGCCGGGGCCGACCCTGCCGATGGAGGGCCAGCGGCGCTGTCCGTGGGGAGGATCGGTGATCGCCCCGATGAGGCACTCGGTCGACCCGTAGTTGTTGAGGATGGAGACCCCGAAGCGCTCCTCGAACGCCTCCTTGTCCTGGGTGCTCAGGGGCAGGAAGTAGTGCATTTCCCGCACTTGGTGGTCGCGCTCGTGCGGATCGACGCTCTGGCGCAGCATGGTCGCCACGATCATCGCCATCCCCTGGACCAGTGTCGCGCGGTGGGCGCGCGCCTGCTTCCAGAAGCGGGTCGCCCGGTAGCGGGACAGCATGACGAGCGTCGCCCCCGCGGTCAGCACCGGGGCGAGTGCCGAGAGCTGGTAGTTCACCCGGGCCGCCACCATGGAGGTCATGTAGCGGTCCTCGGGGTTCATATCCAGTTCCCAGTTCACGTAGTTCCCTGAGAAGACGAAGTTCGCGTGCGTGATCATCACGCCCTTGGGCTCCGAGGTCGTGCCCGAGGTGAAGAGGATCTCGCACAGGTCCGAGGGCCGGACCCGGGGACTGGACGCGAAGGAGTCGGCCTCGCGCGACGCCAGCTCCCGCAGGCGGGGAAGGCCGATGCCGTCCCCGCCCACCGCGCCGTCCCCGCCCACGACGATGACGTCCGTGACGGTGCCCGGCACATGGGGGAGCACCTCGTCGGCGCTGCACGCGCGGGTGATGAGCGTGCCGGCCCGGCAAGCGCCCAGGATGCGCCCCAACTCGAAGGGCGCCGAAGTGGCGTCGACGGGCACCGACACGGCGCCCATTTTGGCCAGGGCCAGGGCGCACTCCACGAACTCGACGCAGTTGTCGAGGTAGAGCACGACCCGGCTACCCGCGCCGACGCCCCTCGCGGCGAGGGCGTTGGCGCACTTGTTCACGGCCGCGTCGAACTCGCGGTAGGTGAAACGACGGACCTCGTGGGAATGAGCGTCCTCGAAAACGAGGAACTCGTGGTCCCCCCTGTCTTCCACCTGCCGTTCCCACAGTTGGGGGACTGTGGTGCTCTCCGGCGCGAACTCCGAGTGGGTCACAACCGATCAGTCCTCGTCGCCGGCCTTGACGGTGCCGGACTCGATCAGGGCCTCGATGGCCTCGTCCGAGTACCCGGCGCGCTTGAGAACATCGCGAGTGTCCTCGCCCAGGGCCGGCATCGGACGCCAGAAGGCCCCCGGGTTGCGGCGGAACTTCGGGAAGGTGTTGAGAACCTTGACGGGAGTGCCGTCCGCCTTCTCCGAATCGATGAAGCACTCGCGCTGCTTGACGTGCTCGGCCTCCAGGATGTCGGGGAACTCGTTGACGACCTGGGCGGCGATGCGGTGGGCGACGAAGTCGCGCTGCACGTCGTACTTGGACTGCGTCTTGAGGTACTCCTCCAGGGTGTCCTGGATGAGGTCGGCCTTGGGGCCGTTGAGCCACAGCGCCGACGTGCCCTCGGGGTACTCCTCCGTGCCCCACAGGTGCCCCAGCCCGATGGTCTCGAGCAGGTACTTGTTCTGCGCCACGCCGTACAGGCACAGGCCGATGAAGCCGTCCTCGCACTCGTAGATGCCGATGCCGCACAGGTTCTGGTGACGGGCTCCAGGACGCGGGTAGGTGATGCCCGCGTTCATGTAGTCCATCATGTAGTAGGTGCCCACGCGCAGCAGGGTCTCGTACATCGCCATGTCGATGCTCTCGCCCTCGCCGGTGACGCCCACTCGGTGCAGGGCCGCCAGGGCCGAGGAGATGATCATCAGGGAGTTGATGTAGTCGCCCAGGTACGGGGAGATGTTCATCGGCTGGTCGGCGCTGCCGTTCTGCGCGACGATGCCCGCGTAGGCGGCCACGGTGAGGTCGTAGGCGGCAGAGCTGATCTGCTCCTCATCGCCCCACTGTCCGAAGCCCGAGACGTGGACGATGACGAGCTTGGGGTTGACCTCCCAGAGGAACTCGTCAGTGATGCCCTTGCGGGCGTACATGGGGCCCTTGCCGGCCTCGATGAAGATGTCGGCGTCCTTGACGATGGCCCGCAGGGCCTCCTTGCCGTCGTCGGTGAAGGGGTTCATGGAGATCGAGCGCATGTTGCGGCGCTCCATCTCCTTGACCCAGGCGGTGTCCCGCATGGAGTCGCCGGTCCACACGTTCTCGATCCAGGTGACGTCGGCCCCCCATTCGGCCATGATGGCCGCGGCGGTGGGCGCCGCGATCTCGACGGCCGAGTAGACGACCTTGACGCCATCGAGGACGCCGAACGACGGCTTCTGTGTGGGCAGTGCCATTGCTGGAGCTCCTTTCTGCCAGATGGTGTCAGCGGTAGGGGTACAGGGCGGAGCGGCCGGTGGCGAGGATCATCATCTCGTCGGTGCCGCCGGAGATGCGGTCCACGCGCAGGTCGCGGTAGAAGCGCTGGATGCGGTGGTCGCCGGTGATGCCCACGCCGGCCAGGACCTGCAGGGCGCGGTCCACGACCCCGAACGAGGCCTCGGAGCAGTAGTACTTCGCCATTGAGCAGTCGCCGCGGGACAGCAGGCCGTTGTCGTGCTTCCAGGCGATCTCGTAGAGCATGTTGCGCATGTTGGTCAGGCGCACCTTCATCTCGGCGAACTTCAGCTGGGTGAGCTGGTGGCGGGCGATGGCCTGGCCGCCCTGGATGCGCTGGTTGGCGTACTTGGCGGCGTCCTCGAAGGCGCAGTAGGCGGTGCCGTAGTTGGTCAGGGCGACCAGGAAGCGCTCGAGGTCGAAGTCGGCGACGCCGCGGCGGAAGCCGTTGCCCTCCTTGCCGAAGAGGTCCTTCTCCTCCAGCTCGACGTTGTCGAAGTAGACGTCGCAGCACGAGTCCATGCGCAGGCCCAACTTGCCCAGGGGCTCCTTGGTGATGCCCGGCAGGCTCATGTCGACGAACCACTCGGTGTAGGTGTCCATGTTCTCCGAGTCGCGGGCCATGACCACCAGGTAGGGCGCGTAGAGCGAGGAGGTGATGAAGGTCTTGTGCCCGTTGAGGTAGACCTTGCCGTTCTTGCGGGTGTAGGTGGTGCGCATGTCGTCCCACGAGGATCCGGCCGAGGGCTCGGTCATCGCGTAGTTGAGCATCTGCTTGCCGGTGCCGACGAAGGAGAGGATCTTCTCCTTCTGCTCCTCGGTGCCCTCGCGCAGGACGGTGTCCCAGCAGGGAAGCTGGTAGAGGACGTAGGTGGGGCCGCCCTCGCGGCCGAGCGCCTCGTAGGCGGCGGTCAGGGTCACCCAGTCGGCGCCTAGGCCGTCGTACTCCTCGGGCAGGAGGATGCGGTCGAAGCCGAGCTCGCAGATGGCCTCGGTCCACTCGATGGGGTACTCGTGCTTCTCATCGCACTCGTGGAAGTAGGCGTCCCAGTTGCGCGAGCGCATCAGCTCGGTGAAGGCATCGACCATGAGTTGCTGATCTTCATTGAGCGAAAAATCCATGTCGGTTCACTTTCTGTTGGTGAGCGTCGTGCTCAGCGGTGGAGGGGGTGTTCGGTGTGGAAGCGCGCGGCCTCGGCGAGGACCTCCATGGTCTGGTCGAGCATCTTGGAGTGGTGCAGGAAACCGTGGATGACGCCCTCGACTTCGTTGTACAGGTGCGGCACGCCGCACAATCTGAGGATCTCGGCCAGGGTGCGCGAATCGTCGCGCAGGGGGTCGAGGCCGGCGGCGGCGATGTAGCAGGGCGGGGCGCCCGCGCTGAAGTCGGCGCCGAGGATGTTGAAATAGGGGTCGTCGGCGTCCGCCGGATCGGCGAAGTACTGGCCGAGGTAGTACGCGTAGTCCGCTTCGGTGAGCCCGTCCCACGCCCCTCCCAGCAGGCGCATGGACATGGAGTCCTTCAGCCCGTAGGCGCCGTAGAACAGGAGCATCGCGCGCGCAGTGGGGAGCAGGCCCTCGTCGCGCAGCATGAGCATCGTCGCCGCCGCCATGTTGGCCCCGGCGGAGTCCCCGGCGAAGGAGACGTCCCCGGGGTCGACGCCCCATTCCCCGGCGTGCTCCCGGACATGGACGACGGCGTCGCGGCATTCGTGGATCTGCTGGGGGAAGCGGGCGTCGGGGGCGAGGGTGTAGTCGACGCTCACGACTGCTGCGCCCGTCAGGTGGCACAGGGTGCGGGTGATGCGGTCGTGCGTGTCGACGTCGCCGATGACCCATCCGCCCCCGTGCACGAACACGATCAGCGGCGAGGGCCCTTGGGCGTCCGGGCGGTAGTGGCGCACCCGCACCTGGCCGTAGCGGGTGGGGACCTGGCGGTCGGTGGACGAGGCCACCGAGGGGCCGCCCTCGTTCCAGAAGGCGCGCTCGGTGCGGTACGCCTGGCGCATCTCCTCGAGGCTCTGGCCGGTGACGTAGGCGCCGGCGGCGAGCTCGTCCTGTTTGGCGACGACTGCGCCCATCTGCTCGGTCCACAGGCGCGGCACATCGTATTTGTGGCCCATAGCCGCCCTCACGCGTCCTTCTTGGCGTTGCGCTTGCGCGCGACGACGACGAGGGCGAAGGCGCATACAGCGGCGATGAGCGCGGCGCCGGCCAGGATGAGGAAGATCTGGTTGTAGGCCACGGAGGCGTTGTCCTGGTGGGCATCGCGGATGGAACCGAACCAGATGTAGGAGAAGGTGTCGGGCAGGAAGCCGATGACGGACAGCAAGCCTGTGGCCGTGCCGAAGACCTTGACGGAGACCTTGCCCTCGGTGAGCTGGCTGGAGCAGATGCCGAAAACGCCGTTGGCGATGAAGGCGAGGAGGATCGCCATGCCGACCGCCGCAACGGCGAAAGACGCCTGCGCGGGCAGGAAGGCGAAGGCCACTAGACCGACCAGCACGACCAACGAACCCGTTCCGATGACCTTCGAGGGGGAGCCGAGCTTCGTGGCCACGGCCCCGAAAACGGGCGCCGAGATCAGGGAGACGCCGTAGGTGCGAACGGTCGCGACCATGAGGACGGTGTCCTCATTGAGGTGCATGGCGTCGTTCATGTAGCCCGTGGTCTGGTTGACGCCGGTGTAGAAGAAGTAGACGAAGAACAGCGTCGCCGCCGCCAGCCAGACGACCGGGTTCGAAAGGACCTGTCCGAGCTGCTTGAAGTTGAAGCCCTCGTCGCCGGAGCCGAACTCGCCCTCGAACTTGGGGATGAGGAAGAAGGAGAGGACCGCGAGGACCATGATGACGGAGCCGAGGACGATGAGGACGGCGCGCATGGGGATGACATCGCCCTGGCCGGCGAGGAGGGAGATGATCCACGCGTTGAGGAAGCCGAGCAGGAGGCCTACCAGGCCGTAGAGGCCGTAGGAGATCCCGATGTTGCGCGAGTACTCCTCCTCCTCGGAGATGAGGCGCACGAGCTTGAAGCGGATTCCCCACCAGATGAGGATGGTCGTGATGCCCATGGCGATGAAGAGCCCGATGAGGGCGGTGTAGGAGGGGAAGAAAGCGTACCAGTAGGCGAGCAATGCGGTGGAGCCGAATCCCACCCACGCCAGGGTCCGCACGCGGACGCGGTCCGCGATGATGCCCGAGGGCAGGTAGCACACGAGGGCCGTCCACGAGTACGCGGAGAGGAGGGCGCCCATGGTTGTCGCAACACTATCTTGGGTCGCCACACCCGAAGCGATCAGCGCCTTGCCGAGGGGCTTGTCGAAGACGTACTGCAGATACGCGGGCGTGTAGACGATGGAACTGCCGATGGAGACCAGGACGAGCAGGAAGACGCGGTGGAAACTCGTGAGGTCTTTCGCACGGCGCTCCTTGGTGAGCAGACTCAGCACTGCGACCGCCTTTCATGATTCAAGGGACAGGGGGATCGACTTGTCTCAAGCGCCCGCGACCGTCTCGCTCATTTCCATAGGGATTCCGAAGGAACCCTCTGTTCCTGATATTCCCGAGGCACTGCTCTTCTGATCAGCGTTAACCACGAAGCAGTGCCATCAGCAGCACAAGCGGGCGTTGCACAATCAACACTACCGGGTCGCCGCCGGCTTTGTCCTGACCTTGGTCCCACGACTTCAACCGGGGATTGTGGACCCTATTCGTCCAAAAGCCGCCCCCGCGCGCCATAGGGCCGATCCCGCACCGATCCGCCCATTCTGGACGATCCGGGTCCATTTCACCGTTGTGTCACAATGCACGCGGACCTCCCGGGCGCGCCCCCGGAAGACCCTGCACATCTGACGAATCGGGGGCGGTGGAAACGGATCCTGGATCACCATCCGAAGCCACTGGCCGCCCAGCGGATCGAATAAGGATTAGAATAGCAACTGATTCAAATACGCAAAACGGACTATTCCATATTCACAAGGCGGAAAATAAGCGCCGCGCAATCCTGCAGGACCGCCCGCGGATATCAGGTCCAGGGACGCGGACGGGCTCCGAGCGCTCCGGCTCCCACCGAACCGCGGGGGTGGCCGTGGGGAACCGGGCCGTGCCCCTCGCCCATGGGGGGGCCGCCCGTTGCCGGGACCCGTAGCACGGGCCAGCGGCCGTGCCCCTCGCTCACGGGGCGGGCACGGTACGGCTCCGGGTCCCCCGCCGCGTCGAGGGCCGTGCCCCTCGCTCACGGGGCGGGCTCAGCCTCCCCCGCCCCACCGGTCCGCGTGGACGCGTACAGCCGCCGCACCAGCGCGACAACCGCGCAGGTGGTCAGCAGCGCCCACGCCTCGGCAGCGAAAACGCTGATCGCCCCGCCCTGGTAGAGGGCGGCGCCCACGTCGCACAGGGCGTGGGCGAGAACTGCCCCGAGGATCCACCAGCGCCCGATCCGCCCGGAGAACGCCATCCACACCAGGACCGACAAAGCGATGTGGAGGGCGATGGCGATCACGCGCTCGCCGACGCCGAGCAGGTACAGCGGCGCAGGAGTGGCGGCGAGGGCGTCGAGGCGCTGGGCGTAGCCGCCCCGCAGCGCCTCCGGGAGCTGGGAGAGGAAGGAGTCAGCGGCCCCGGCGTTGACGACCGTGACCGACAGGACGATGCTGGTCACCATTCCGAAGCCCGCGACCACCACCGCCTCGATGCCCCCGTGCCCGACGCCGGCGCCGAGCGCCCGCTCGACCCCGTCCGACCCCCGGTCGATCCTGCGCAGCAGCGCGAAACCGCTCACGCGCCCGAGCTCCTCGAACACCCCCGCCGCGAGCGCCCCGTAGAGCGCGTAGAGCGCGGCACTGCGCTGGAGCGCGGGCAGGGCGGTGAACACCGCCGCGTGGGCGGCAGACTCGAGGACGAGCGCGAAGACGACGAAGACCAACGCGCCGACCACGCACGACCGCGCCGAGAAACGCCACCTGCGGCGCCCCACGGCAATGAGGACGACGGGCAGGGCGAACGCGGCCAGAGCGGCCGCCCCCATGCAGACCAGTGATGCGGTTGGAACCATGACGGCCTCGCAGTCCTTCTCCAGTAGCGGCGAACAGAACGTGTCGCGCCGCACATCAAGGGTATACCCGCTTCGGCGGCCCCGAGGGTGTTATGAGCCGTTGCCCTTCCGCTCGGGCGCCCGCGAGCCCTGCCACCGAATCCCGACGGCGTCCTGAGAGGGCCCCGCTGCGCTTGTGCGGCCTCCGCAGGCGGTTCTAGTATCTGTGGTACCCATCCCGAACGGTGATAAGGAGATTCAATGATGAAGCCCCGATCGGTCGCCGCAGCGGCCTGCCTGGCCCTGGTCCTCGGCGCCGCCTCTGTCGGCCCCGCCCTGGCGGAGGGCGCCCAGCCTCCGACGACCGAGGCTCTGACGGTCGCCACCTTCAACGCCAGTCTCAACCGCAACGCGGACGGGGAGCTCCTCGCCGACCTCGCCACCGGCGGCAACGAGCAGGCGTCGAACGTCGCGGAGACCATCCAAAGAGTCGACCCCGACATCCTCCTCATCAACGAGTTCGACTACGACGCAGAGGGGAAGGCCGTCGACCTCTTCCGCACGAACTACCTCGAAGTCGCCCACAACGGCGCTGCCCCCGTCTCGTACCCCTACGCCTGGTCGGGCCCCGTGAACACCGGCGTGCCCAGCGGCTTCGACCTGGACAAGGACGGGACGACCACCGGCCCGGGCGACGCCTGGGGCTTCGGCAAGTTCCCGGGGCAGTACGGTTTCACCGTCTACTCCAAGTACCCCATCAAGACGGACCAGATCCGCACCTTCCGCAACTTCCTGTGGAAGGACATGCCGGGCGCTCTCCTGCCGTCCAACGACGACGGCACGGGCTGGTACTCCGACGAGGTGCTCCAGCGCTTCCCCCTGTCCTCCAAGACGCACGCCGACCTGCCCGTCGATGTCAACGGCACGACCGTCCACGTCCTCGCCGCTCACCCGACCCCGCCCTCCTTCGACGGTCCCGAGCAGCGCAACAAGAAGCGCAACTTCGACGAGATCCGCGTGTGGGCCGACTACATCGCGAACCGTGCCGACTACCTCTACGACGACAACGGCGTCCGAGGCGGCCTGGCCACCGACGCGAACTTCGTCATCCTCGGCGACTACAACTCCGACCCCCTCGACGGCGACTCGTACCCGGGGGCCATCGACCAGCTCCTGACCAGCCCCAGGGTGGTCGACACGATGCCGACCTCGGCGGGCGGGCCCGCTGAGGCGGAGCTCCAGGGCGGGGCGAACCTCGCGCACAAGACGGACCCGAAGTACGACACGGGCGATTTCAAGGATGATCCGAGGCCCGGCAACCTGCGCATCGACTACGTCCTGCCGAACACGGGCACCCAGGTCGACGAGGCGCACGTCTTCTGGCCCACGCGCGACGACGAGCTGTTCCGCCTCACCGGCGTCCACCCCTTCCCGACCTCGGACCACCGCATGGTGTGGACCCGGCTGCGCTTCCCGGGGTCTGAGCCGTCGGCGCCCGGCCAGCCCGAGCCGGGCGACCAGGACCAGGCGCCCCCCTCAGGGCAGGGCCAGGCGCCCTCGGAACCGGACAAGTCCGCCAGGCTGGCGAACACTGGCGCGAGCGCCGGTCCTCTGGGCGCGGCCCTCCTGGCTGCGGGCACGGGCGCCGGCCTCCTCGTCGCCCAGCGCCGCTCACGCCGCCGCCGGGCGTGACCGCGGCTTTTGGGCACACGGGGGCGGGTCCTGACCGCGGCCCGCCCCCGTGCTATCGCGTCGAGTACTCCGTCTACGGGGAAGACAATCCGGCTAAGAACGAGGAGGCATATGGATTGGTACGCAGAAGTTCGTCTGGGGTCGTGGGCGTTGGACGCTGCCGTTACGGCGGAGCGGGTGATGCCGTGGCTGGACTCCCTGGCCCGGGTCAGCCCCCTGCTGGCCGACTGGAAACTGCTCGGCAACTCCTACTACGAGTGCCTGGTCGCCCGCCCCCTCACACTCAACGCACTCCGCTTCCGCCTATGGGCGGGCCGCTACGGTGCCGATGCTCCAGAGTACGCCGCCTCACCCGCCTTCGCCGGGGACATCGACGAGGGCCTAGCCATCCTCAGCATCAACACGGGCGTCTACGTCGGGCCCGGCCACCCCGGGATCCACATACTCAACACGAGATTCGCAGACATCGCCCCCGAAGTCCTGGAAGACTTCGCGGATGCCTTCATCGACACGACAGTGAAGGCACTGGATCCCGTGTACTTGTCCCTCTGCGACTTGGACGTGAGCGTGGACAGGGAGTGGGACATGTTCTTGCCCGGATGGAAGATCTACCTGCCCCACACCGCCTCACCCACCCGCATCCAGCAGGCCCAACAGGCCGCCACCACCACCCGGCACCTCCACACCGGAACCGTCTACACCATCGCCACCCCCACCACCTACCCAACCCACACCACCGACTGGACCAAAGACCCCAAACCCCACACTGACCCCAACGCCTGAGGCGCGGTGGAAGCAGAACCCGGCAGCTCACACTGTCCGCACGAATCCTCATGGGCCAACCCCCCACTCGAGTCAGCGCCCGCACCACTTGGACACTGCCCGCACCACTTAGGCCCCCGACACGCCGGGAGAACCAGGGCCCACGTCGGCCCAAGTGGCGCAGCGGCGCGCTAAGTGGTGCAACGGAACACCAAGCGGCACAGCAGCGGTTGAATCCCGCAGCGTGGTGCGGAAAGTCACGCAAAGCGCCGACAATGGACCGCACGCGCGGCCCCTCCCCTCAACTACGCGCACAAGGAACCGGAACTAGATAACACGGCCCGCACACAACGGCAGGATCAAGCCCTTGCGCGCGGCCATATGTTGCGTAATCGCGGCCCTTGTGCGCGTAACCGATGCGGGCGCGCGGCTCGCGGCTGGCCAGCGCCTCAAGAACCGTGCGGCGGGCACACCCCGCAAACAACCACCACGAACACCGCGGGCCGCCTCCGGGGGCGGCCCGCGGGCGCGTCACCTCGTGCGCTTCGAGCGGTAGTACTCGATGAGGGCGCGCGTGGAGGGGTCCTGCGCGCCCAGGGCACCGGCGTCCCCCTCGATGGCGGGCAGGATCTGCTTGGCCAGGACCTTGCCCAGTTCCACGCCCCACTGGTCGAAGGAGTCGATGCCCCACACCGCTCCCTCGACGAAAGTGATGTGCTCGTACAGGGCGATGAGCTGGCCCAGCACCGACGGGGTCAGGGCCGGGGCCATGATCGACGTGGTGGGTCGGTTGCCGGTGAAGACGCGCGCGGGAACGATGGCCTCGGGCGTGCCCTCGGCGCGCACCTCCTCGCTGGTCTTGCCGAAGGCCAGGGCCTTCGTCTGGGCGAAGAAGTTCGACAGGAACAGCTCGTGCATGTCGGCGTCGCCGTCGCCCAGCGCCCACGTCGGGTTCGCGAAGGCGATGAAGTCGGCGGGGACCATGCGGGTGCCCTGGTGGATCAGCTGGTAGAAGGCGTGCTGGCCGTTGGTGCCCGGCTCGCCCCAGAAGACCTCGCCCGTCTCGTAGGTGACGGGGGCACCGTCGCGGCGCACGGACTTGCCGTTGGACTCCATGGTGAGCTGCTGCAGGTACGCGGGGAAGCGGTGCAGGTACTGGGAGTAGGGCAGGACCGCGTGCGTGTCCGCGCCCAGGAAGTTCGAGTACCAGATGTTGAGCATCCCCATGAGCAGGGGGACGTTGCGCTCGGGCGGCGCCTCGACGAAGTGGCGGTCCATCTTGTGGAAGCCGTCCAGGAAGTCCGCGAACCCCTCGGGGCCGATGGCGATGGCCAGCGACGTGCCGACAGCGGAGTCCACGGAGTAGCGCCCGCCCACCCAGTTCCAGAAGCCGAAGGCGTTGGCCGGGTCGATGCCGAAGGCGGCGACCTTGTCGAGGGCGGTGGACACGGCCACGAAGTGCTTGGCGATGGCGGCCGCCTCGCTGGCCGCGTCCGTGACGATGCCGCGGCTGCGCAGTGCGCCCAGCAGCCACGCGCGCACGACCTTCGCGTTCGTGATGGTCTCCAGCGTGGTGAAGGTCTTCGAGGCGACGATGACCAGGGTGGTCTCCGGATCCAGGTCCTTCGTGGTCTCACCGGCGTCGGTGGGGTCGATGTTCGAGATGAAGCGGCACTCCAGGCCCTCCTGCACGTAGGGCTTGAGGGCCTCGTAGGCCATGACGGGGCCCAGGTCCGAGCCGCCGATGCCGACGTTGACGACGGTCCTCACGGGCTTGCCGGTGACGCCCACCCACTGCCCGGAGCGCACGCGGTTCGCGAAGGCGTAGATCTTCGCCAGCTCGGCGCTCACGTCCGCGACGGCGTCCTGCCCGTCGACGACCAGGGAGTCCGAGGCGGGGCGGCGCAGCGCGGTGTGGAGGACGGCGCGGTCCTCGGTGACGTTGATGTGCTCACCCGCGAACATGCGGTCGCGCAGGTCGGCGACGCCCGTCTGCTCGGCGAGGGCGAGCAGGTGCCCCACCAGCGTCGGGCACACGAGGTTCTTCGACAGGTCGACGTGGAGGTCGCCCGCTTCCAGTGTGAATCTCTCTGCGCGGCCGGGGTCGTCGGCGAAGAACTTGCGCAGGTCGGGGTCGAACTCCTCGGCCAGCTGGTCGAGCGTGTCCCACGCGGGGGCCTTCGTCGGATCGATCGCGGGAATGTCACCCATGGGTTCTCCTGTCGTTGGTTGTGTGTGCAGTGTACGACGAATGGGGCGGTGGCCGCCCGTGCGCGCTGTTCGCGCTGGGCGGCCACCGTCTCAGGACTCGGGGTCGTCGATGGTGATCGGCGCCGCCTCGATGCCGGGGTTGGCCAGGGAGACGATGCGCTGGACGGGCAGCAGGTCCCGCCACCACTGGTCGTAGGGGCGCCGGTTGACGATGTCGAGGTCGTCGAACATGTTCTTCACCAGCCGCGCCTCGATGCCGCCGCCGATCTGCCCGATGTAGGTGGCGTTGGTGTCGCCGCGCTCGAACTGGCCCTCCAGATGGCCCAGGGCGCGGTTGACGAGGCGGGTGGCCAGCAAGCGGTCGAAGGGCGTGGGCGCGCCCCCCTGCTGCAGGTGCCCCAGCGCGCTGTGGCGTACGTCGTAGAGGCCCTGCGCCTCAGCGTTGAACACGTCGGCCAGGAACTCGCGGTCGTAGAACTCGCTGGTCGACTCGTTGACCAGGGTGAGGAAGAGCCTGCGCCCCCCTTTGAAGGAGGCGACCATGCGCTGGGAGTCGGCGGCGATCCGCTCCAGGGAGGGGGCGTCCTCGTTGATGTACATGTACTCGGCGCCCGTGGCCAGGGCGGTCATGAGGGTGAGGTAGCCGCAGCGGCGGCCCATGATCTCGGCGATGAAACAGCGCTTGGAGGCCGCCGCGGACTCCTTGATGCGGTCGATCGCCCACGTGGCGTTGTTGATGGCGGTGTCCGTGCCGATCGCCAGCTCGCACCCGGGCAGGTTGTTGTCGATGGACGCGGGGATGAGGATCATGGGGATCTTGAACGCCGGGTAGCGGTCCCGTTCGCCGGTCATCGCGTGGACGCCCAGGTAGGCGTTGAGCCCGCCGATGACGATGAGCGCGTCGATGGAGTTGCGCTCGATGGCGCGCCCCAGCGCGTAGTACTGCTCGACGGGGGGGACGTCGCGCTTGGTGCCCAGCTCGGCGCCGCCCTTGAAGGCCCAGCCCTCCACGTCGCCCCACGACAGCTCCCGGACGCGGTCGTCCGCCAGGCCCGACCAGGACCCGTCGACTCCGAGCATCGTCCATCCCTTGGCGATGCCGAGGCGGACGGAGACCCGGGCGGCGGTGTTCATACCCGGCGCCAGGCCGCCCGCGTGGAGGATGGCGACGCGCTTGCCGCCCCCGTCTCCGCCCGCGGCGAGCTGGGGGGGCGTGGACAGGATCTGGTTGACGCCCACCATCGCCCGGAAGGAGGCGCCGCGCGAGACCTGGGCCGCCTCGAAGTCGCCCGCGGCGATGAGGTCCTTGACGGCGCGGGTGTCGCGCACCGCCTTCATGAGGGGGATGCGGGTGATGCGGCCCCGCCGCACGCCCAGGATGCACGGCTCGTCCTCGCCCGTGCTGGCGAGGACCTCCTGGACCGCCGCGTAGCCGAGCAGCGTCGACTGCCAGCGGTCGTAGGCCGAGGGCGTGCCGCCCCGCTGGACGTGCCCGAGGATCGTGACGCGGGCGTCCTCGCCCGTGCGCTCCTTGATGGTGTCGGCGATGTGCTGGGTGGTGAGCTCGTTCCCCTCCCGGTCCTTGGCGCCCTCAGCGACTAGGACGATGGACTCGCGGCGCCCCGCCTCGCGCCCGAAGTGCAGGTGCCGGGCGAGTTCGTCCTCCCACCCGGGTCCGGCGGGGTCCTCGGGGGTGAACACGTAGTCGGCCCCGCCCGCGACGGCCGCCATGAGGGGCAGGTACCCGCAGTGGCGGCCCATGACCTCGATGACGAAGGCGCGCTGGTGGGAGGCGGCGGTGGAGGTGAGCTGGTCGATGGCGTCGACGATGCGGTGCAGCGCCGTGTCCGCGCCGATGGTCATGTCGGTGCCGACCATGTCGTTGTCGATGGAGCCGACCAGTCCGACGACGACCAGGGCGGGGTGGGCCCGCGCGGTCTCCTCGGTGATGGCCCCCTCGGCGGCCAGCTCCTGAACGTGCTGCGCCCATTCCCGGCGGAACTCGTCGGTGCCGGACAAGGATCCGTCGCCGCCGACGACGACGAGGTGGTCGATGCCGTGCTCCAGCAGGTTGCGGGCGGCGGTGTGGCGGCCCGCGTACTCACGGAAGGCGGCGCAGCGCGCGGTCCCGATGACGGTCCCGCCCTCGGCGAGGATCGACGACACGTCGGACCACCGCATCTCCTTGATGGCGCTCCCGCCGTCGACGGCGCCCTGCCATCCCTCCATGATCGCGTAGGGCGTGGCGCCGCGCGCCAGGGCGGTGCGGACTACGGCGCGCACCGCCGCGTTCATTCCCTGGGCGTCGCCGCCCGAGGTGAGGATTCCGATGCGTGTGGGGGTCTGCTGGGTGAACGCGTCCATGTCGTCCCTTTCCATGCGAGCGGTGGCCGGCCCGAAGGGCCGCTCACCAGCCCATTGTATTCGACCCGGGTGCGCCTGTGCAGTGCGCAAGGTCCCCTAATCCGCCCTCACCGACGCGGGGGCGGGCACCTCGATGGTGAAGCAGACCTCGAGAGCACCGCCGATTCCTCACTGCTGGCGCGCCTCCACGACAAGTTCTCGAATCGCCGCCCAATTCCCACGGCTCGAACGCACATTGATACGGATGTAACGGTAGGTGCCCGGAACCGGAACCGCGTACCGTTGTCCGGGCTCGTCATGAACGCTTGCCGCGACGCTCCAGTTGCTCCCGTCCTGCGAGACCTGGACCCAGTAGTACCAATCGTCATGCGCGTAGAAGTCGAGGCGCACGCGCGAGAGGACGCGGAGGCTTCCCATGTCGAGCGTCAGCGTCTGGGGCATCGCCGCCGACGCTGCGCACCAGTAGGTCTGGCCGCTTCCGTCGACTGCCTTCGCAGCGTTGTACCCGGCGTTCTCCGACGAGGCGGACACGAACGTTCCGGACGCCGCCACGGACCCCGTGTACTCGTCCGCAACGGCGCTCACCTCTCGAATAGCGGCCCAATTCGAAGCGGAGCCGGTGATCGTGATCCGCAGGTACCGGCCGACGAGTCCGAGCCTGTCGGTGGCGTGGCGTCCGTTGAGGGGATCATTCGTCCTGTCCGCGCCAGTCGTCCACGAAACACCGTCCTCCGACACGTCGACCTTGTACCTCCACGAGTCATGGGCGTAGAAGTCGATGTCCACGCGCCCGACTGCGGCACTGCGTCCGAAGTCGTACTGAACCCACTGGGGCATCTGCGAGGACGTGGCGCACCAGTACGTGCCGTCGTGGCCGTCCACGGTCTTGGATGGCTCGTAACCGGCGTTGGCGCTCGACGCGAGAACGCCGGAGTCCGAGGTGAGGGAATTCGCGCCGTCAGAAAGGCCGACCTCGGCGATCGGTCCGGGGGACTCGTCCCCCTCGAAACGAAGCCGGAGCGAACGCGCCGTCGTGCGGTCGAAGGACGCTTCTGCCACCCCGCCCCCGAGGACTCCTTCGTGCACGCGCAGCCACTCGCCCGAGGAACGCGCTTCGAGGAGGTAGCGCACGCCGCCACGGCCTTCAGCTCCGGGAACGATTCTGATGCGGTCGACGGCCTTCTCGCGGCCGAGATCGAACGAGAGCCACTGTTCGACGGCATCCGTCGGCACCCATTCCGTGGTCTCGTTGTTATCAGACACCATCGCCGGACCTGTTGCGTACCATCGACGGGGAACGAACGACGACGCCCCCACCGCCGCGCGACGCACGACGTTCTCGCCTTTGACGCCCACGGGGACCCCGTCCTCGCCCGCGGTGAACTGGAAGGCGTCGTGGTAGCAGACCGACCCCGCGGCATTCTCGCATTTCACGAGGACCTCGTGGAAGCCCTCGCTCAAACCGTGTTTCTCGAAGACGCTCGCGGCGTCCTGGACGGAGTTCTTCCGCAGACTCACGCTTCCCTGCGGCATTCCGTCGATGAACACCTCCGCCCGTTCCACTCCGTCCGGGGCCAGTCGCGCCACCCATCGGATCCCGGTTCCCTCGAAGACGGTGGAAACCGTATTGATGTAGTAGGGATCCGTGTGCGACGAGGACGAGGGCAACGACGCGTAGCTCCCATCCGTGGCGTGCGGTGACCGCACATCCGTCGCCCACGCGGTCCCGGGGGAGCTCCAATCCGCGTACTCGGTGAGCTTATCGGTGTTCTCGATGACATGGACTCCCCCTGCCCGCGTGCCCGCACCCCCCGGTTGAGGCAGGCTCCCGTCGTCGCCATCGGGAGGTTCTACGGCCGCCGCTGGGCCCTCATCCAGATCCGAGTAGCTGAACGAGAACCTGCCGGACGGCATGGCGTCGCCGTACTGGTAGTAGTCGAGCGGTTCCCCGTCCGCCCGCCACCCGTCGACCCATTTGAAGTCGATACGCGCGTGGGAATCAATACCGAGAAGGGCACGGGGCACCGCCACCATCATCTGATTCCCGCTGACCGAGAACCGGGCGCTGTCGCCGACAGGTTCCCACTGCCACCCTCCCGTGCTCCGTTCGATAGTCATCCCCGCGCCCGACGGCGCTGCACGGTTCACCGCGTAGTCGAACCCCATGTAACCAGTGCCGAGGTCCGAGTCGGTGTTGAGCAGCAGGGTCATCGTCCGTCCCGATCCGGATAGCCGCACCTCGTCCCTCGTCTCAACAAGAAACGTGACATAGTCCTCACCCCGGGCGACTTTCGCTCCTGTGAAATCGTTGCCGACGGAGTCGTTGTAGTAGTGCTGGTCGCCGGTGCCGGCATGGTCGCGCGCCAGATCATTGACTGGAGCGCGGTAGTGGGGCGCCACGTCGTTCCATTGGTCGAAGGAGCCGGAGACGTCTATCTCTTGTTGTGGACTCGCGCCCGCTTGCCGGCGCGCGCCCTTGAACCTGCGGATGTTCGCGCACAGCTGCATGTAGGCGGTATCGCCGAGGACTCCCGCCGACGGTTCGATATCGCGGCTGTAACGAGCGGAGGACGCGTCGTAGAACGTGAGCCTCCCCTGCCGCTCAACATCCTGCCAGTTGCCCGCCGTCCACTCGTTCCACCCCTCGACGAGCACGACTTCGGGGTCGACGGCGATCGCACGGTCCCACTCCTCCTGGAAATTCTCACCACGGAGAATCGCGGAGGAGGAGCCGTCCTCATGGCCGTCGTGGTACCCCCTGCTGCGCCCCCCGGCGGCCCCGTAGTAGTCGATCCAACTGAACACCGGCGGATCGGACGCGTTAACGGCCGCCGACACCGCCATTTGCTCGGCAGTCCCGTCGTCGGCCCGATTGACCCGCACCGGGGTGTCGAAACTCGTCCAGTCCCAACCCCCCACGCGCTGGGCCTCGTTCGGCCATTGCGCGTAACGGAAGGTGAAGAAGTCCCGCACCGTCGTGGAAGGATCCTGGCCGAGTATCAACGGTTTCCCTTTGAAGCGGAACCATGTCGTCGGATACCTGTACGGGGAGTCCGGGGCGTAGAACGTCCCGTACAGATCGTCCATGTACTCCGTCGAGTTGTTGTGCGTCATGAACGCGATCCTGGGGGGCTCCAGCCCCTCGGTCTGCAACTCGGCGATCGCCTTCATCAGGAGCAGGGACTGCGGTTTGAAACGACGGTCGTTCGTGACATCGACCTGGATGAAATCGACCCCCGCGTCGGCGAGCATCAGCAGATGGCGTCTCACCACCCACATGTCCTCGCTCCTGTAGTAACCGAACAGGGGTTCGTCCCAATACGCGAAATGTCCGGCGTCGGGGAACAGAGGACTATCGGAGTCCGCAACCGAGCGGGGATCCCTGGTGATCGTCTCCTGCAGGTTCACAACATTGTGGTAGTCGCGGGAGTCGTTCTGCCCGTGCCAGGGGGAGTACTTGATCCCAACGAAACGGTTGGGGCGGTGCGCCCCCGCCTCGTCGGCTCGGGGCATCGCACGGCCGAGGGAATCGACGCCCGTCGACGGCAGCCACACCTCGCTAGCGGCCTCTCGTGCCGTTCCCGCGTCCTGCGCCTGCGGCGGCGCAGTGATCGCCGATGGTCGGACCATGAAAGAAGCGGACAGCAACGACACCGCGCACGCGCACACGGCCCGCAAACATGAGGACAAGGAGACCACCTTCGCTTTCATCGGTCGTGGCTAGCGGATCCGGGTATCCCGGGGTCCGAGAACGTGGCGGACGGCTTCGAGCATCCGAGTCCCGTTCACCGTGTCCGGCAGCAGGTAGGAGCCCTCGGTCCATTCGTTCCACGCGTTGATGGTGATCTCCGCGTAGCCCCCCGCCCCGGCTTCGACGAAGCGCTTCGCACGGCGCAGGCCGGCCTCGAACCCCTCCGGGCTGCTCGTCCACACCGGCGGGTAGGCCAGCGCCCCCGCGCCGAAGGGCGCCCCGGCGGCGATGCGGGGCGAGGCGTCCCATCCCACGGTCACATTCGGGTGGAACGGGACCCCCAGGGTGCTCGCGTAGTGGGCGTACTGCGCGAAGACCTCGTCGGCGACCCCCTCCCAGCGCCCGGCGTCGGGGAACGGGCGCTTCCGGAAGTCGAGGTGGTGGAGCCACACGTAGGAGCTCGCCGAAGCGAACCCCAGTCGTCCGATCAGGCGCTGGGGATCGCGCAGCGGGATCTCCGCGGGCAGGACTGAGAACCCCCAGACGACGGCGTCGAAATGGACGCCCGGGTGCCCCTCCGCCCGGGCGAGGGCGTCGAACCAGGCGAGCGCGTCGCGCGCCTGGTCGATTCCGCCCATGCCGCGCACGAGGTTCCCGACCTCGTAGATCGAGAAGCGCGGCCTGCCCCCGATGCGCGTGTAGTGCGGCGAGGCGAAGTACTCGCGGATCACGTGCCGGGCCATGGCCTCGAAAGCACTCCTGCCGATGGCCCCTTCCTTGAGAGTGGGGGGCTTGGCCCGTGCGTCGGCGCGGGGGAAGATGTCGAGCAGGTCGTGGTTGGCCCACATCACGGAGAACTCCACGCCCTGGTGGTTGGGCGCGCGCAGGAACCCCTGGTCGAGGGCCCCCTGCAAGTAGGGGCCGTCGTCGTACCAGTAGTAGTCGAAGATGAACCCGTCGATCCCGCTCGCGTGCGCCAGCCCGATGGAGCTCTGGGCGACGGCCGGATCGGACTCGTCCTGGTACCCCATCTCGGGGACGCGGGGCTGGCGGTGCCCGTGGAAGCGCGGAACGGCGCTCCTGACGAGCTCCCATTCGGTCCACCCCTCGCCGAACCACCGTTCGTTGCGGGGGTCGACGTGGTAGTCCGGGAAGTAGTACGCCAGGATCTTGGGACGCGCTCTCATTTCACTGCTCCACTCGACAGGCCCTTCCTGAAGGTGTTCTGCAGGAAGAGGTAGAAGAGGACGATGGGCACGCTGATGAGGACGTTGGCCGCGAAGATCTTCGGCGTGTCGACCAGCCTCTGGCTCTGGAAGTAGGTGGGGATCTGGGTGACGACCTTGAGGTCGACGTCCTGCAGGAACAACAGGGGCAGCAGGTACTCGTTCCACGCCGCGAGGAACGTGAAGACCGCGATGACGGACAGGATCGGCCGGGAGATCGGCACGACGACTGAGACCAGGATCCGCAGGTCCGAGGCGCCGTCGAGCATCGCCGCCTCGAAGACCTCGCGCGGTATCGCGCGGATGTAGTTCGATCCCACGAGGACGCCGAAGGGGATGGACAGCGCCGTCAGGGGGACAATGACCGCCCAGTATGTGTCGAACAGGCCCGCCCTGTCGACCAGGGAGTAGATGGGGACCACGAGGGCGATGGCGGGGACCGTGAGCCCGGCCATGATCAGCCCCGACAGGACACCGGAACCGCGCGGGCGCAGACGGGCCAGCGAGTACGCGGCGCACACCGCCAGCACCAGGACGAGCAGGACGGTCGTCAGCGCCACGACGGCGCTGTTGATGAGGAAACGCAGGAATGGGGTCGTCGACAGCACCCGCAGGTAGTTGGCCGGCCCCTCCCCGCCGACCGACATGCGCACGATGAGGAACAGGGGCGCCACCAGCACGACGATGGCCACCAGGACCATGGTTTGGCTGGCTGCCCGCGCCACGGGGCCTTGCTTGTCAAACATCTGCTTGCCTTTGGACCAGACGGACTTGGAGCACTGCGAACACCATCGCGACGGCGACGAGGACCACCGATAGGGCCGCGCCGTACCCTGCGTGGAATTGGGAGATCACCTGCCGGTAGATGTAAGTGCTGAGGAACTCAGTCTCCACCCCGGGCCCTCCGCCCGTCGTCAGGAAGACGACGTCGAAGGTCTTCAGGGCGCTGATGAGGCCGAGGACGACGAGGACCATGTGGGACCCTTTGACCAGCGGCGCCACGATGCGGGTCGACATGCCCAGGGCGCCGAGCCCGTCCAACCGCGCGGCCTCGATGATCGACGGCTCGATCTGGGATATCGCCGCGTCGTAGATGACGAAGCTGTACCCGGTGTACTGCCACACGTTGATGGCGATGATGGTGGCGAGCGCGGTCTTCGGATCGGTGAGCCAACCGTGGTCGAAACCCGTCATGCCGAGGCCGCGCAGTAGCTGGTTGAACGCGCCATCCGGCGTGAGCAGGACGCGGAACGACGTGGCGATGATCGCGGGGGAGATGACGACGGGGACGAACAGGAGCGTGCGCAGCACTCCCCTGCCCCTGGTCCGCGTCCGCACGAGCACGGCCAACGAGAAGCCGAGGACCATTTGGAGGGACACGGTCGCGACTCCGAAGACCAGGGTGTTGGCGATGGCCTTCCAGAAGACGCGGTCGTGGACCAAGTCCGCGTAGTTGCGGAGGCCGACGCCCACGTGGGAGTCCGAGATCCCGTTCCAATCCCAAGTGGAGTACACGACGTTGGCCGCGATGGAGTAGAGCGCGGTGACCGAGATGAGGGCGAGCGCGGGCAGGACGTACAGGTAGGCGCCCGCTCCCGCACCGCGCCGCCGGGCGCGCTCCGCGCGTGTGGTGGGCATGGTCCGATCCGTTTCCGATCTGCGTTCTCCCGGGTCCCGGCCCAGGCGGGGCCGGGACCCGGACTGGTTCTAACGGGACAGCGCCGAGGACACCGTTTCAACCTGAGCGAGGGCGTCCTGGGGGGTCGAGGTGCCGGCCGCGACCTCCCCCAGCGCCTGGCCGAGGGCGGCCTCCAGGTCCGGGTAGGGGATCTGGCGGTACCCGACCATCCCAGCGAGCTCCTCCTCCTGGCGTTGGATGTCCGCCGCCTGCTCGGGGACGATCACGTCGTCGGTCGACACCGGCACCGAGGTGAGCGCCGGGAAGTTACCGACCGACGCCTGGATCGTCTGGCCCTCCTTGCCCGCCAGGAAGGACACGAACTTCCAAGCCGCCTCCTGCTGGCGGCTCTTGGAGCTGATCGCCCATCCGTTGTCGGGCCCGCCGAACGCCCTGGTCGGCGTGCCGCCGGCCCTGGCTGCGGGGAAGGCCGCCGACAGGAACGTCGAGTCGATCGTCGTTGAAACGCTCTTCTGCGCCGTCTCGAGCCCCGTCTTGGTCATCGTCGCGGGCGTGTTCCACGTGCCGAGCGCGATGAAGGCCGCCTTGCCCTCCAAGAAAGCCGTGGAGGCGTCGGGGTACTCGCTGACGGCGACGGCCCCGGGCGCGATGATCCCGCCGGTGAAGAGGGAGCGCCAGGCGTCCATGCCCTCGACGAAACGGGGGTCGGTCCACTTCTCCGTCCCGTCGATCGCCCGGTAGACGAGGCCGGGCTCGATGGAGTTCATCAGTGCCAGGTACACGTCCAGGTTGACCCACGCGTCCTTGGCGCCGTGCGCCAGGCAGTCGTAGCCCGCGGCCCGGACCTTCTCGCACACCGAGGCCATCTGGTCGAGGTCCGTGGGGACCTCGGCCCCGGCCTCGCCCAGGATCCCGGAGTTGTAGTAGAGGAAGCCCGCGGCGCTCATGTACGAGGGCAGGGCGGCCTGCTTGTCCCCTTTCTGCAACTGCGTGAGCCCGAGCTCGTTGAAGCCATTGCGCCAGTCCTCGCCCCACGCCGTGGCCGCCAGCGGCGCCAGGTCCTGGACGAGGTCCCCGTAGGCGTTGACAGTGCCGCCCGGTGCGAGCTGGAGGACGTCGGGGCCCTTGTCGGACGTGAGGGCGGCGCGCAGGTTGTTGAGGTAGTCGTCGTTGGAGTAGGCGGTGAACTCGACCGTGATCCCGGGGTTCTGCTTCTCGAACTCGGCGATGGTCGTTTCGGATTCGGCCGCGTTCCACGCCCACCACTTGAGGGTGGTGCCGGAGGGGTCGCTCTCGGCCCCGCCGGAGCCCGATTGCGCGGTTCCGCAGCCCGCAAGCGCCAGCACCCCCACGACGAGCGCCGCGCAGACGCGATGTGTACGGTTCACGGGTCTTCCTTTCTCATACCGGAATCGTCAGGCGGGGCCGCGTCGCGCCAGCGCCGACGGCGGTGTCAGCCGGCACGCTCAGCCCGTTCCGATGGGATTCATCTGTGAAACCTTTTACATCGTATCAGGGGATCCCGTGGGCGTCAATGTCCACCACGCGCACCCCTCAGCACGGAACCCAAGCCGTTACTCACCTAGGAAACCATAAGAAGACTCCGGCAGCCATGGGGCCAGCGACCGCCCCGCCCCGTCACCCAGAAACCCGTCGACTCACTTGTAAAACGTTTGATACAGGGTACACTGGGAGAATGCGCCCGCAGTGGCGGGCCAGCCGCCAGGATGAGATCAACCCAGGAGATCCAATGCCCACCAGAGTCGGCCTACGCGAGGTGGCCCAACGGGCTGGCGTGTCGATCGCGACCGTGTCGAACACGCTCAACAGGCCCGAACGGGTTTCTGACACGACCCGCGAGCGCGTCCTGGCGATCATGGAGCAAATGGGGTTCGTGCGCAACGAACTCGCCCGCCAACTGCGCACCGGGGGGACGATGACGATCGGCATGGTCGTCCTCAACATCGCCAACCCGTTCTTCGCGTCCCTGGCACACGCCGTCGAGGACGCCGCCGAGGCGCTCGGGTGCACGACGGTCCTGGGCTCCAGCGGCCAGAAGGCGTCGTGGGAGCGGCGCTACCTGGACCTGTTCGAGGAGCAGCAGTCCAAGGGGGTCCTCATCGCGCCCCTGGGCGGCATCACGGCGAGAATGCGCGAACTCCACTCCCGTGGAATGCCGATGGTGGTCTTCAGTTCCGAGGAACAGCCTGATTTCTGCACCGTCACCCTGGACGGGCGCAGGGGCGGGTACCTGGCGACGCGCCACCTCATCGAGGCGGGGCACCGCCACATCGCGTTCCTCGGCGGCCCCCTCGGCCAGGTCGACGACAGGTGGACGGGCGCGCTGCAGGCGTGCGCCGAGGTCAGCGGCGCGCGCCTCGTCCACATCGACACCGCGGATCAAACGATGAACGAGGGCCACAGGGCGGCCGCGATCCTCGCGGACATGAGCCCGCAGGGGCGCCCCGACGCGGTCTTCGCGGCGAACGACCTCCTAGCGCTCGGACTCCTGCAGGGCCTCGTCGCGGACGGGCGGATCCGCGTCCCATCCGATCTGGCGGTCATCGGGTACGACGACATCGATTACGCCGCTTCCGGACTGATCCCGCTCTCGACGGTCAGGCAGCCCGTCGACGAGCTCGCCCACTCGGCGGTCCGCCTGCTGGTCGAGGAGGCGGACGCCCCGGAGGCGCACCGGCACCAGGCGCTGCGGATCGCCCCGGAACTGGTCGTGCGCCGTTCGAGCGCTGGAGGCGCTTGAAAGGGCGCGCCCCGGGTGCGCCAACCGGGCGCGGGCCCGCACTGGACGACGAGCTGGAGGGATCAGGATGGACGACTGGGACCCGGTAGGGCGCGCTGGCGCGCCGGTCCCCGTCCTCACCATCGAGGGGCGCGGGGCGGACGGCCTGACCCACCTGCGCCGCCCCCGGCTCACGTGGAGGGTCGAGGGCGCCGGCCCCGGGTGGGCGCAGGCGCGGGCGGTCCTAAGGTGCTCCACCGGGGAGATGTTCCAGGTCGTCGGCGGGGCCTCCGCCCTGGTCGACTGGCCGTTCGAGGAGGTGCGGCCCCGGCGGAGCGTCCGCGTCCAGGTCCGCCTCGCCTCGGCCGATGGCGCGCGCACCGGGTGGTCCCCGCCCCTGTCCGTGGCGGGGGCCATGCTCGACCGGCAGGAGTGGGCGCCACTGCTCGTCGGGCGCGACTTCCACGGCCCGCAGGACGGGGTGGACGCCGACCGCCCGATCCTGCTGCGCCGCGCCTTCGCGCTCGACAGGCCCATCGAACGGGCGTTCCTCTACACGACCGCCCACGGCGTCCACCAGGCGTGGGTGAACGGCGCGGAGGTCGACGACCACTTGCTCAAACCTGGATGGACCAGCTACAGGTGGCGCCTCTTCCACGAGTGCACCGATGTCACCCGCCTGCTGCGCGAAGGCCAGAACGCCATCGGGATCGCTCTGGCGGGCGGCTGGTACACGGAGCTCTACGGGCCGCCCGGCGGGGCGCGCCGCCGCTATTGCGGGCCGCCCGCCGCCGCAGCGCACCTGCGCATCCGCTTCCGCGACGGGACCTCGCGGAGCATCGACACCGACGAGCAGTGGAGGTGGGCGCGCGCTGCCACCACGTCGTCGGGGATCTACGCGGGGGAGGCGCACGACGCCCGCCAGCGCATCGACGACTGGAGCAGCCCGGTGTGCCGCGGCGGGACGTGGCGCGGCGTCGACGTCGTTGGAACCGCCGCCCCCGTGCCGCGCTCGACCCCGCCGGTCGTGGTCACCCAGACCGTGCGCGCGCGGAGGATCCTCACTGCGCCCGACGGGACCCCCATCGTCGATTTCGGCCAGAACATCGTGGGAAGGGTGAGGATCCGCGTCGAAGGCGCCCGCGGCCAGGTGGTCGTCCTCAAGCACGCAGAGGTCCTCGAAGACGGCGATGTCGCACTGTGGCCCCTGCGCACCGCGCGCGCGACGGACTCCTACACGCTGCGCGGAGGGGGCGCCGAGGAGTGGGCGCCGCGCTTCACCTTCCACGGTTTCCGCTACGTGCGCGTGGAGGGGTGGCCCACGGGGCTCGCCCCCCACGACCTCGTCGCCGAGGTGATCGGTTCCGATCTGCGCGCGACAGGCGGCTTCGCGTGCTCGCACGCCCTGGTCAACCGCCTCCACCGGAACATCGTGTGGGGGACGCGCGGGAACTTCCTGTCCATCCCCACCGACTGCCCCCAACGTGACGAGCGGCTCGGGTGGACCGGCGACATCCAGGTGTTCTCCCCCACCGCGTGCCTCCTCTTCGACGTCCACGCGTTCCTGGGCGAATGGCTGGCCAACCTGGCCTGCGAGCAGAAGGCCGCCCGCGGGAACGTCCCCCTGGTGGTCCCCAACGTCCTCGACCCGGCTCCGCCCACCGCGGGCTGGGGCGACGCGGCGTGCGCGGTCCCATGGGCGCTGTGGTGGGCTTACGGCGACAAGGAGATCCTCCGGCGGCAGTACGGGAGCATGCGCGCGTGGATGCGCACGGCGGAGGACGCTCTCGACGACGACGGGATCTGGCGCGCCGGTCCGCAGTTCGGCGACTGGCTGGACCCGAGCGCCCCGCCCGACGACGCCGCGCGGGCGATGACGGACCCGGCTCTGGTGGCGACCGCCTACGCCGCCCGCAGCGCTCAGATCCTCCACAAGACGGCGCGCGAACTGGGCCACCACTCCCACGCCCGCGCCTACCAGCGGCTCTCGCAGCGGATCGCGCGCGACTTCACACGGGCCTTCGTCACACGAGGGGGCGCACTGACCTCGGACACCCAGACCGCCTACTCCCTAGCCATCGCTTTCTCACTGGTCGACGCCCGCCTCATCCGCACAATGGGCGACCGCCTCGCCCGCCTCGTCGAAGACAACGGGCACCGTATCGCCACGGGGTTCCTGGGCACTCCCCTGGTCACCGGCGCGCTCACGCGGACCGGACACATCCGCGTCGCCGAGAGGCTTCTCCTCCAAACCCGGTGCCCCTCGTGGCTCTACCCCATCACAGCTGGGGCCACCACCGTGTGGGAGCGCTGGGACGCGATCAAGGAGGACGGAGGACTCAACCACAACGGCATGACGAGTTTCAACCACTACGCCTTCGGCGCAGTCGCTGACTGGCTCCACAGGACGGTCGCCGGACTGTCCGCCCTCGAGCCCGGGTACCGCACGAGCCTCATCCGCCCCCCTGTGCTCAGTGAGATCTCCTCCGCGAGCGCGTGGATCGACACACACTACGGCCGCCTGGCCTCCCGCTGGTTCCGCGACGGGGGCGGCTTGGTCGTCGAAGCCGCTGTCCCGCCGAACACCACCGCGCGGATCCAGCTCCCCGGCGCGCCGGCTTTCACCACTGGTTCCGGGGAGCACGCGTGGCGGGTGCCGTTGGAGGCCTCCCCGCGCGTCCGGACGCGCGGGGCGGACGGTCAGTGGACGGCCATCGTGGAGGTGTAGCTGGAGAGGTAGGCGATGGCGCCGGCGACCGCCAGCAGAACGGCGGCGTCCGCGCCGCGGTACCGGGAGGCGAACCACGGCCTGCCCGGGATGGCCAGGCGGGCGCCCGCGACGACGACGAGCGTGGCCACCAGCACCCACACCGCGCGGTGCGGGTGGTCGAGGACGGTGAGGCCCACGACGGAGCCGATGCCGCCGACGATCACGCACCCCGTGAGGGCGCCGAGCACCGCACGGCCCCTGTCGTTCCTCTTGTCCACGCGCCCACTGTAGCGCGCGACCGGGCGGGGGCGCCCGGGCGGACCACGGCATGGCGGGTTGCGCATTCGCGGTAGAATGTTCGCGCATTACGTACACCCGCACGCATTGAAGGAGATTTGTGTGACTTCCCGCTACATCGTCGTAGGATCCGGTTCCCACGAGGCGGCGGCCCTCGTGCTGGACCAACTCGCCACCGCGTTCGGGGCCAGCTCCTCGGTCGCCCGTGTGCCGGCCTTCGCCGGAACTGACGCGGACAGCGCGGCCCTCGGCGCCGCCTCCGCGCTGCCGGACGCAGTCGGCGCGGTCAGGGAGCGAACGGCCGATGTGGTCCTCATCGAGTCCTCCTCCGCCTGCGCGAACCGCTCCTTCGACGCTCCGGGCTGGGACTTCTCCCTGGCCGCCTCGGTGGGCGCCGGCGTGGTCCTTGCCCCAGACACGGAGGGCGTCGGCGCCGAACTGCTGGCACAGGAGGCGGCGACCGCCGTCTCGCGGGCGGCCGACCACCAGGCCGCCGTCGTGGCCCTCGCCCTCCCCGCGGCCCTCGTCGGGCGCGTCGACTCCCCCGTGCCCGTCCTCCCCCTGCCCGTGGACGGCGGGGGGCTGGACGCCCTGGCCCGCGCCGCCGCGCCCAGCGCGGTGACGCCCCTGGCGTTCCAGGCGGACCTCGTCGAGCGCGCACGCGCCGACCGCAAGCGCATCGTCCTGCCCGAGCCCGACGACGACCGCGTCCTGCGGGCCGCGGCGCAGGTCCTCGCCAGCGGCATCGCCGACATCACCTTCGTCGGCGACGCCGACTACGTGGCCAAGCGGGCGGGGGAGCTCGGCCTGGACCTCGGCGCCGCCCAGGTCGTCTCCACGGGCGACCCCGCCTACCTGGAGCGCTACGCCGAGGAGTTCGCGCGGCTGCGCGCCAAGAAGGGCGTCACGCTGGAGCAGGCCCGGGAGAAGGTCCAGGACGTGTCCTACTTCGGCACGATGATGGTTCACATGGGCGACGCGGACGGCATGGTCTCGGGAGCGGCCCACACGACCGCCCACACGATCGTCCCCTCCTTCCAGATCATCAAGACCGCCCCGGGCGTGTCCGTCGTGTCCTCGGTCTTCCTGATGCTGATGAAGGACCGCGTGTGGGCGTTCGGCGACTGCGCGGTCAACCCCAACCCCACTCCCGAGCAGCTGGCCGACATCGCGGTCACCAGCGCGCGCACGGCCGCCCAGTTCGGCGTGGACCCCAGGGTCGCGATGCTGTCCTACTCGACGGGCTCGTCGGGCTCGGGCCCGGACGTGGACGCGGTCGTCGAGGCCACCCGCCTCGCCCGCGAGAAGGCCCCGGAGCTGGCCATCGAGGGGCCCATCCAGTTCGACGCCGCCGTCGACAGCGCCGTCGCCGAGAAGAAACTGCCCGGTTCCGAGGTCGCGGGCAGGGCCACCGTCTTCGTGTTCCCCTCCCTGGAGGCCGGAAACATCGGCTACAAGGCCGTCCAGCGCTCCTCCGGCGCCGTCGCCGTCGGCCCGGTCCTGCAGGGCCTGAACAAGCCCGTCAACGACCTGTCGCGCGGCGCCCTGGTCGAGGACATAGTCAACACCGTCGCCCTGACCGCCGTCCAGGCGCAGGGCTGAGCGCCCGGGCCCCTCCGCGACGGTCGCGCGAGGGGCCCGGCCGCACCTCCAATCCATCAGCACGAACCCGAAAGGCAGGCGCATGCCCTCTCAGACCGTCCTCGTTATCAACTCCGGCTCCTCCTCCATCAAGTACCAACTGGTGGATCCCGAGACCGGCGACGCCCTGGCCAAGGGCCTCGTCGAGCGGATCGGCGACCCCATGGGCGTCATCACGCACGCCCACGGCGGGGCCGTGACCGAGGAGGAGATGCCCGTCCCCGACCACACCGTCGGCATGCGCGAGGTCCTGCGCTTCTTCGACACGGAGGGCCCGACCCTGGCCGAGGCGGGTATCGTCGCCGTCGGCCACCGCATCGTCCAGGGCGGACGCCACTTCGACGGCCCGGCGCTGATCACCGACGGGGTCCGCGACCTCATCGAGGAGCTGTGTCCACTGGCTCCCCTGCACAACCCGGCCCACCTCAAGGGCATCGACGTGGCGCGCGAGCTCATGCCCGGCGTCCCCCACGTCGCCGTTTTCGACACCGCGTTCTTCCAGCAGCTGCCCGACCGGAGCGCCCTCTACGCCCTGGAGACGGAGACCGCGGAGAAGTACTCGGTGCGCCGCTACGGCGCCCACGGCACCTCCCACCAGTTCGTCTCCCAGGAGATCGCGAAGATGCTGGGGCGCGACGACCTCAAGCAGATCGTGCTGCACCTGGGCAACGGCGCCTCCGCGTCCGCGGTCCGCTGCGGCAAGCCGATCGACACCTCCATGGGCCTGACCCCCCTGGAGGGCCTCATGATGGGGACCCGCACGGGCGACATCGACCCCGCGGTGGTCTTCCACTTGGAGCGCGTCGCGGGCATGAGCGTCGGGGAGGTCGACACGCTCTTCAACAAGAAGTCCGGTATGAAGGGCATGACGGGGGAGTCCGACATGCGCAGCGTGTGGGCGATGATCAACAACGACGACGATCCCGTGGCCCAGAAGCGCGCCCGCACTGCGATGGATGTCTACGTGAACCGCCTGGTGAAGTACGTGGGCTCCTACACGGCGGAGCTGGGCGGCCTGGACGTCATCACCTTCACCGCCGGCATCGGCGAGAACGACGTGCACGTGCGCCGTGAGCTGGCCGAGGCGCTCTCCCCCTTCGGCGTCAAGATCGATGTCGAGGCGAACAAGGCGCGCAGCGGCGAGCCACGCGTCATCTCGGCGCCGGACTCGACCGTGGAACTGGTCGTCTTCCCGACCAACGAGGAGCTGGCCATCGCGCGCCAGGCCCTCGCCTTCGCCTGATCCCTCCCCGGCGGCGGGGGCCGGGGCCCTTGATCGGGCCCCGGCCCCGCCGTTGCCGCAGGAAGAACGGCCCCTCACAGTCCGCTGGCGCGCGCGATCGCGGCTATCCGGCTCCGCGCCCCAGGGGGTAACCGCTGGCCCACTGACATCGCAAGCGCAGGGCGTTCACTGGCGAAGACAGCAGAATTGTGGATCTCCCTCACTCCACCCCGCGGGTGATCGAGATAGAGTTTGGACTCGTTCGTCGGCACTCCCCGCATCAAGTCCTCGAAGGCGGTTGGGACCCAGTCGAACCTGCTTTCCTCAAGGAGCTGGTACTCGAAGGCGCGACGGACGAACGCCGCGATCCAGTCGGCGAATTGCACGTTCGCACAGAGTTTGGAGTCGACGTGCATCGTGGATTCGATGATCCTTCTCATTTCGCCGTGACCGGGCTGGGCCGCGCGGGTGAATATGTGCGCGTACGCGTTCTGCACTTGGAGCGCCCGGTGCTTCTCGTCGACGGCGTCCATGATGACGATCAGGTCCTGCCGCTGGCTCTCCGCGAACGTGCAGAGTCTGTTGAGGGCCTGAAGGAGGCATTTCCTCTCGAATTCAAGTCGTCCTTGCTTCTGGTCCCGCGAGTCCTTCCCCCAACGCTCCTTGGAGGTGCCCAGGGGTTTCTCCTCACCGTAGAAGAACAGGCGCCCACCGCGCTGGCGGAGGAAACGCACAAGCTCGCGGAACCCCTCGATAGGGCGCCGATACCTGTCCCATGCCACCGGGGTGAAGATGTCCGATCCCTTCCTCTCCCACAGCCCGGCAGTGGATCCCTCTGGAATATGGTGGGCGAAAAGACTGCGCTTCTTCTCGGTGAAAGTTTGTGACACCGCACGGACTTCAGAGTCCGGAACGACCAAACCAGCGTAACCGAAGGCGGGCGAGCCGTTGTAATGCCTGTGACTTTTGCTGACGAACGCACCCGGCTCGGCGACTTCGTCGAGATAGGCGAGCAGCATCTCTCCTCCTTGGCGGGGAAGACGAAACCCACGCCCGAAGGCGTGGGACTTCGATGTGGCACTGTAGGCCGTTGCACGCGACTGCGGCAATGCCCCGTCACCGATTCGGGCATATAGGAAACTGCCCCGGAGGGCAACCCCCAGCCCCATCCGCTTCAGGAGGCGCCCTCCGGCCCCGACGGGCGCGCGAGCGCCAGGGCCCGCGGCGCGCGGCAGACCCGCACCGTCTGCCCCCACGTGAGGACGAGCCTGTCCGCCTCCATGCCGTCGCCGAACAGGACCAGGGACTCGGAGGCGACGCTCAGGCCCAGTTCCTCCCCCTCCCCCAGGATCCCCTCCGTGCACTCGGTCCCCGTGCACGGCGAGGGCCATGCCTCGCGCACGAACCACGCGAGCGACTGGGAGGTCGGCCCGGGCAGGTCCCCCATGCCGCGTCCGCGCTTGAGGGAGGCGCCCCAGCCGGTGGCCCCCGTCCCGGTGCTGACGACGACCCCGGAGGAGGACTGCCTCTCGGCGCGCCGGGGCAGCGCCAGCTCGTACCGGGCGCTCTGGTGGCCGGGGTGGCCGATGAACACCTCGTTGAGGGCGGTCAGCGAACGGGAGTCGTCGACCGTCGCGCGCACCATCGTCAGATGGTCGACGCCCACCGGCTCCCCCTCGTCGAGGCGGCGGCACACGGCGGCCCCCTGGTCGGGCGTGCAGCGCACGAGCACGCCGGCGTTCGATCCGGGCGCGGAGTCGACTCCGATGACGATCTGGTCGGCGACGTACTTGGCGGTGTTGGCGACCAGCCCGTCCGGCCCGACGACGACGATGACGTCCTCGGGGGCGAAGAGGAAGCGCGAAAGGGAATCGCGTTCCACGTCGGCGCTGGCCCACCCCCGTGGGATCCCCGCCCGCACCCGGGCCAGGGCGCTCACGTGCGCCTCGTGGGCGCGCTCGACCGCTTCGAGGGTGCGCCCGCGCGAGCGAAGGACGAACTCGACCTGCCCCCGCGTCGAGTAGCGGTCCATGAGCTCGTCGTACTCGGTGGGGCGGTGGACGACGACTGCCCGGCGCCGCACGCTACTCGCCCCGCTTGGCGGAGCCGGCGAAGGCGGAGAGGACGTCGGTGAGCATGTCGGGGGTGATGGTCACCGACCCGATGGAGGGCATGTTGTGGGCCATCTCCTTGAGGGCGAAGGCGCGCACCACGTCGGGCCCGGCTTCGGCCAGGGCGCGGACGTAGGCCGCCTCGTTGGCGGTCTTGGCGCCGCCGACGCGCTTCCAGTCGTCCTCGTTGGCCTTGGCCAGGGTCTCGATGCGCCGCGCCTCGGCTTCGACGGCGATCGCGTCGGCGGCGGCCCTCTCCTCCGCCTCGCGCCGGCTGTTGCGGCCCTCCTGGTCAACCAGGTCCGCGCGTTTGCGGGCCAGGTCGAGCTTCGACTGCAGCTCGTTCTCAGAGATCTGGGACTCGCGTGCGACCGCGAGGGCCCTGCGCTCGTACAGGGCGCGGTCGGCCTCGGCCTGGAGCCGTTCGAGGAGCGGGGCGCGCAGGGAGGATTCGACGCCCTCGTCGGGGCGCAGCGCCATGAGCCGGGCGTCGACGACGCCCACGCCGGTGGCGCGCAGTTGTTCGTCGCGCTCGAAGGCGAGGACGAGGGCGGCGCCGACCTCGTCGAGCGAGCCGGAGATGGCCTCGGACAGGGGCATCGCCGCGATCGCCGAGGCCAGGGAGGAGGAGGCAAGCCGGGTGACCAGTTCGTCGATCTGCCACAGGCCCTGCGGATCGGCGGAGGCGCCGCGCGGGTAGAGACCGAAGTCGTAGTGCTTGGCGGCGGCTTCGGGGTCCTCGATCCGGTAGGTGATGGACACCTGCGCGTTGACGTTCTGCTGGTCGGCGGAGGGGGTCTGGACGAGGAAGCTGTGGGCGCGGTCCGCGATGGGCACTTCGGCGAGCGCGCTCCTTCCGGCGCGCAGCCAGAAGGACTGGCCGACTCCGGACCGGATGGTGCGCCCGGCGCGGATCTGGATGACGTGGTCGCCGGGGCCGCCCTGGTAGCGGATGACGAGGGGGTGGTGGTGGAGGGTTCCCATGGCGTTCTCCTTGCTCGGGTGGTTCCCACTTGTTTGCGTCATACCGACGATAACCTCCCGCCTATTTAATGTCAACTCGACGCAAACGGGGTAGGATAACCTCATGGCCACCCCGCTCGCCTTCCCGATCGCGGTCGACGTTGTCGCCCTGACGGTCATCGACCGCGCCCTGCACTGCCTCGTCGTGACACGGGGCATCGACCCCTACCGGGGGCGGCCCGCGCTGCCGGGCGGCTTCGTGCGCGAGAACGAGCAGACCCTCCAGGCGGCCGAACGCGAACTCGAGGAGGAAACCGGCATCACTCCCCCCGGACACCTCGAACAGCTCCGCTCCTACGGCCCCCAGGGCCGCGACCCCAGGGGCCCCGTCCTCTCCGTCGCCCACCTGCTCCTCGCCCCCCGCTTCTCCCCCGCGCGCCCGGGAGGCGACGCCGCCGGAGCGCACTGGCGCCCCGTCGACGCGCTGCTCGCACCCGGCTCGTCCCTCGCCTTCGACCACGCGGCCATCCTGGCCGACGGGGTCGAGCGCGCCCGCTCCAAGATCGAGTACTCCCCCCTGGCCACGTCCTTCTGCGGCCCCGAGTTCACGATCACGCAGCTCCGCACCGCCTACGAGGCGATCTGGGGCGCGCCCCTGGACCCGCGCAACTTCCACCGCAAGGCGACCAAGACGGCGTCCTTCATAGAAGCGACCGGGAGGACGGCCCGCGAGGGCGCGGGGCGCCCGGCCGCCCTGTACCGCCTCGCCCCCGGCGTCGACGAAACGGCATTCGTCCTGGACCCGCCCCTGCGCCGACCGGCCGGACCGGCCCCGGCCCCGCCGACGACCGCCCCTCCCCCGCCGATTGCGCGACAATAGGGCGAGCACTGAAGGAGAACCATGAACTTCCATTCCCTCTACGACCAGGGCTTCGCCCGCGTCGCCGCCGTCACCCTGCCGGTCCACCCGGCCCGTCCCGCCGACAACGCGCGCGAGATCATCGACGCCGCGCGCCAGCTCTCCGAGCGCGGCGTCGCACTGGCGGTGTTCCCCGAGCTGTGCGTCTCCGGCTACGCGCTCGACGACCTCCTCCTGCAGGACACCCTCCTCGACAACGTCGAGAAGGCCCTGGCCTCGATCGTCGGGGCCAGCGCCGGCCTGCTGCCCCTCCTCGTCGTCGGAGCCCCCCTGCGCAAGGACAACGCCCTGTACAACTGCGCCATCGCCATCCACCGCGGGCGCGTGCTCGCGATCATCCCCAAGTCGCATCTGCCCAACTACCGCGAGTTCTACGAGAAGCGCTACTTCGTCACCATGCCCCCGCGCGCGTGCGAGCGCATCGAGGTGCCCTGGGGCGGCCTCGAGGAGTTCAGCGGCGGCCCCGTGTGGGTCCCCTTCGGCCAGGTCCTCCTGTCCGCCGCCGACGTGCCCGGCCTGACCGTCGGCATCGAGATCTGCGAGGACATGTGGGTGCCCGTCACCCCTGCCACCGAGCTGGCGCTCGCGGGCGCGACCGTCCTGGCGAACCTGTCCGCCTCCCCGATCACCGTGGGGCGCGGCGCCGACCGCGAGCTCATGGTGCGCTCGGTGTCCGCGCGCTGCTCGGCGGCCTACGTGTACACGGCGGCCGGCATGGGCGAGTCCAGCACGGACCTCGCGTGGGACGGGGAGACCATGGTCTACGAGGCCGGGGACCGCCTCGCCATCGGCGAGCGCTTCCAGGAGGGCGCCCACATGACGATCGCCGACGTGGACCTCGAGCGCCTGCGCACCGAGCGCAAACGGCAGAACTCGTTCACCGACAACGCCCAGCGCTACTTCGCGGGCGACGAGCGGATGATCCCGCAGGAAGTCGAGTTCACGCTCAACCCTCCGCGCACGGACCTGGGGCTCCAGCGCCCTGTCGACCGCTTCCCCTTCGTCCCCGACGACCCGTCGCGCCTGGAGCAGGACTGCTACGAGGCCTACAACATCCAGGTCGCGGGCCTGGTCCAGCGCCTGCGCGCGATCGGAGACCCGAAGGTCGTCATCGGTGTCTCGGGCGGCCTGGACTCGACGCACGCGCTGGTCGTGGCCTCCCGCGCGATGGATCTGCTGGGGCGTCCGCGCACGGACATCCTGTGCTACACGCTGCCCGGCTTCGCCACCTCCGAACGCACCAAGAAGAACGCGACCCTGCTGTGCCGCTACCTGGGCACCTCCTTCCAGGAGATCGATATCCGCCCGGCGGCCACGCAGATGCTCGCCGACATCGGCCACCCCTACGGGGAGGGCGAGGCCGCCTACGACGTGACCTTCGAGAACGTCCAGGCGGGCTTGCGCACCGACTACCTGTTCCGCTTGGCCAACCACCTGGGCGGCATCGTGCTGGGCACGGGCGACCTGTCCGAGTTGGCACTGGGCTGGTGCACGTACGGCGTGGGCGACCAGATGAGCCACTACGCGGTCAACACGGGCGTGCCCAAGACCCTCATGCAGCACCTGATCCGCTGGGTCGTGGCCTCCAAGCAATTCGACGACCATGTCGGCGAGGTGCTCCTGTCGATCCTCGACACGGAGATCTCCCCCGAGCTGGTTCCCGCTGAGCCGGGTGAGAAGATGCAGTCCACGCAGGACAAGATCGGCCCCTACAACCTGCAGGACTTCACGCTGTACCACGTGCTGCGCCGCGGGGCGCGCCCCTCGAAGATCGCGTTCCTGGCGGAGAAGGCGTGGTCGGACGCGAGCGTGGGCGACTGGCCCGCCGGTTTCCCCGAGGAGGACAAGGCCGCCTACTCCCTGGCCGAGATCGTCAAGTGGGAGCGCCTGTTCCTGCAGCGCTTCTTCAGCCAGCAGTTCAAGCGCAGCGCCCTGCCCAACGGCCCGAAGGTCATGGCGGGCGGCTCCCTGTCCCCTCGCGGGGATTGGCGCATGCCCGCCGACGTGTCGGGCGCGGATTGGGTCGCCGAACTCGACGGGGCCGTGGAGGGTTTGTTCGAGGCGTGAGCACCGCCCGCACCGGCGCCCCGCCGCTGCTGGGACGCGGGGGGCGCAGCGGGCGCTCGGCCAGGATTGGAGGAGTGGTATGGACACAGCCGCCCAGTGGGCCCTCGTGCTTGTCGGTGTTGGACTGGCGGCCCTCGGGGCGTTCGAACTGGCCGTCGGGGTGTGCGCCCGGGCCGGGCGCGCCTCGGGCCGCCTGGCTCTGCCCCTGCCCGTCAAGGCGGGGTCGGCCCAGTGGGAGCGCGCGCACCGCGCGGCGTGGCCCGTCCTCTTCGCAGGGGGCGTCCTGGGGGCCTCCCAGGGCACCGCGTTGGCGGCGACCGCCCTCATGTGGCCGCAGGGGGCCCTGTCCGTCTGCGCCGTCCTCGCGGTGAGCGGCCTGGTCGTCGAGGCGGGACTGTGGCGGGTGGCGGGGGCCGCGGCTCGCTCGCGCCTGGACTGAGGCACGGCGGCCGGCCGCGCGCTGGCCGTCGTCGCCGCCGTTCCCCGGACTGCGGGCCGGTGGTTCCCCGCCCCCGTCAGGTGTGCGCCTCGATCGTGCGGCGCGGAGCGATGAGGACCGTCGCGCACACGAGGAGGACGCTCAGCACAGCGCACCCCGCCAGCAGGGGCGCCACGGACTGGAGCGAAAGGCCGCCCGTGACCGTCACGGCCGTAGAACCCAGGAACAGCGCTCGCGAGGCCAGCCCCTGGGGCAGCGCGTAGGACAGTGCGCCGACCACTCCCGTCGAGGCGGCGATCGAGCCGAAGCCGATGCCGGAGAGCAGCAGGCACACGGCGACGGGCGCCGCGAACGACTTCATGAGCATCGACAGCAGCGACTGCGCGAGGATCAAGGGGACGGCGATGACGACGGCGAGCGCGCACGACAGCGCGAACGCCGCTCCCGGCCACCCGGGCATGCCCATGGTGAGGCCCAGGGCCCAGGTGAGTGCCAGGAGCACCACCTGCGCCACGGCGACCGGCGCGACAAGGACCACGGACTTCGCCAGGACGACCGCCCAGGGCCGGTGCCCCGAGGTGAGGACAATGTTCCACGAGGCGTCCCGGTGCTCAGGACGCCACACGGACGCCGCCATGAGCGCCACGCCCAGGTTGAAGAACATCAGCCCGTAGAAGAGGGTGACCTGGCTGGCCAGCGAGTCCCACCCGCCGTTGAGGGCGTCCCTGTTCACCCAGTAGTTGACCGCTCCTGCGACGGTGGCCAGCAGGGGCAGCAGGACGGCGAAGACACCCACCCGCGAGCGGCGGAGTTTGAGGAATTCGGCGGCGACGAGGCCCATGGTACTCACCTTTCAACACGATCCATGCGGTGGGTCGCCCAGGCCAGGGCGGCCAGGGCCAGGAGGAGGAAGCCGACCACCCAGGGCAGGTCGACGCTCCCGTAGCGCACGCCCCCGGCCTGCCGACCGACTAGTCGCGTGTTCGTGATCACCGCGTAGTACCCCCAGGGGACCATGCGAGCGATGGCGCTCGGGGCTAGAAACATGTACATCGCGGTGAAGGCGCCCAGCAGACCCACTCCGACGCAGATGAGCTGGTTGTCCCATTTCGCCGCCAACCACACGTGCGCGCCCACGAACACGCCGTCCACCAGCCACAGCAGGACGGCGTACTGGATCCACTGCCCCCATTCGAGGGGTACCGTGTACCCCCTCGCGCGGGCGAGGCCGATGGTCGCCGCTGTCTCCGCCGCCACCGCGAGCGCCAGCACCGCCACCAGGAGCGCGGTCTTCGCCCGGCACAGCGCGCCGGGCCCCACGCCCGTCGTTGAGTTGAGCGTCCAACCCGCGCCGGTGTTCTCGATGTCGGTCTGGCGGCTGGCGATCACGGCGACCAGGACGGGATGGACCAGGGCGTTCATCATGGCGGCATTCAGCAGCAGGGACGCCCACGGCCAGGCATCCGGGTCCGCGCCGACCACCGGCGCCTCGGGCCGGAACAGGTTCATGCACGACAGCGCGACCACCGCGACGACCGCGACGACGACGACGGGAATCGTGTGGAGGCGGCGCATCTTCGCCGCTTCGAGGCGTACGAGCAGTAGCCTGCGTGCCATCGCCACCATCACAGCGCCCCCGCCCCTCCGGTGAGGGCCATGAAAACGTCCTCGAGGGACTGGTCCGCGCGGCGCACCTCGTACAGGGTGATGCCGTGGCGCACCAGTGCCTCGATCATCCGAGCGGCTCCCCCCTGGTCGAGGCCGGGGACCATGATGCCGCCGGCCACGGCGCGCCCGGGCAGTCCCAGGGCGAGCGCCTCCCGGGCCTGCGGCGTCGAGACGAAGAGGTCGGGCAGTGAGCGGGCGAAGAGCTCCGCGCGCGTCCCCTGGAACACGAGGCGGCCCGCGGAGAGGATCCCCAGGACGGAGGCCATCTTGTCGATCTCGTCCAGGAGGTGGCTGGAGACCATGACTGAGACGCCCTCGGAGGCCAGGTGGATGAGGAGTTCGCGGATCTCCTCGATCCCGGCGGGGTCGAGGCCGTTAGTCGGCTCGTCCAGGACCAGCAGCTGCGGGTCCCGGGCCAGCGCCATCGCGATGCCGAGCCTCTGCTTCATGCCCAGGGAGTAGGTGCGCTGGAGGCGGTTCTTGTGCTCGGTGAGGCGGACCAGGGCAAGGGCGCGTTCGGTCTGCTCCCGGCTCAGCCCCAGCATGCGGGCGACCACCGCCATGTTCTCGGCGCCCGTGAGGTGCCCGTAGCCGGGTGGGCGCTCGATCATGGAGCCGATCCGCGGCATCATCGCGCTCGCGTTGGCTCCTGTGAGGGGGGTGCCGAAGACACTGATCCGGCCCCGCGTCGGCCGCAGCAGGCCGAGCAGCATCTTCATGGTGGTGGATTTGCCGGAGCCGTTGGGGCCGAGGAACCCGTAGACGCATCCCGCGGGCACGCGCAGGTCGAGGGAGTCGACGACGGTGCGCCCAGCGAACGACTTCGTCAGATCGGAGGTGGCGACGACCAGGCCGGGGCCGTCGTATGCGGGGGGCCGGGGCGAGGTCCGCGGCGCCATCCGGAGTGGTGGGTGTGCTGTCATGGCACCCACTGTGCCCTGCGGCGGCGCGATCGGCATCGCCCCGTGGGATGGTTCCGAGCGGGGCGCCCTCATACCAGGGTATGACGGTGCGGTGGCCGCCCTGGCCTAGTGTGGGACCATGAAGCAGCTCCCTCCCCCTTCCCTCCCCCCGGCCCCGCCGCGTCCGCGCCCCGTGCCCCACTGGACGGACGCGCTGCTCGGACTGTCCGTCGCGGTCCTGTCCTCGAGCGGCCTTGTCACCGCGTTCCCGGGCGGGGCCGCGGTGTTCCGCGTCCTGGCGGTGCTGTGCGGAGCGGCCATCGCCTTCAGGCGCGTGTTCCCCCTGGCCTCGGTGCTCGTGATCGGGGCGGTCCTGGTGGTCCACGTGCTGCTCATCGAGGACTTGACGCTGGTGGCGCTGGTTGGCGCGCTCGTCGCGGTGTGGACCACCCAGTCGCGCCTGGCGCCCCCGTGGCGGTGGGCTTTGCTCGTGTTCTTCTGCTCCGGAGCGGTCGCGGCGGTCTCGGTGCGGGCGGTGCGGGCCTACGAGCCCACCGACCTGAGGGGTTTCGCCGTACTCGGCACGGCCACCGCACTGGTTCTCGCGGTCGCGGCGCTCGGGGGAGCGCGCAGCCGGTCGATCAGGGACCGCAGGCACTTGGCCGCAGAGCGCCTGGCGATGCTGGAGGAGCAGCAGCACACCCTGGCGCGCCTTGCCGTCGCCCACGAGAGGAACCGGTTGGCCGGGGACCTCCACGACTTGTTGGGGCACACCCTCACCGCCATCAGCGCGCAGGCCGAGGGCGCCCGCTGTGTCCTCGCGGCTGATCCCGCGCGCGCCGACGAGGCTCTGGCGACCATCGCCAGGATCAGCCGGGAGGGAGTCGACCAGGTGCACGATATGGTCGCCCTGCTGCGCGGGGACGGGGACGCGGTTCCCTCGTCCGGTGCGGTGCCCGGGGCAGCGGGAACGACCGCCGAGGGTGACGGGCGCGCGGCGCCCTCGGACGCCGTCGGCGCGGGCGGGGGCCTGTGGGGGCGGGGGTCCGCGCTGGTGGTGGCGTGCGCGGCCCCGGTGCGCCTCGATCTCGACGTGTCGGCGCCGCCCGCGATGGCCCCCGAACAGGAGGACGCCATGGTGCGCAACTGCCGGGAGGCGCTGACCAACGCGATGCGCCACAGAGCGCCTGGGCCGATCAGTGTCGCCGGGCGCTCCATGGGACCGCAGGTGTCACTGACGGTGGAGAACCCGATCGCGGGGGTCCCGTCGGCGCGGACCGGCGGCCTGGGCGTGGTCTCGATGGCCTCGCGCGCCCACGGGGCGGGGCTGCGCTGCGGGGTGGGGCCGCGCGGGGGCGTGTGGCGCGTGGAGATGGAGGCGGGGGTGTGAGCGCGCCGATCCGCATCGGCTTGGCCGACGACGAGCCCCTGTTCGCCCAGGGGTTGGCGATGATCCTGGGGTCCCAGCAGGACTTCGCCGTCCGCTGGCGGGCCGTCCACGGCCAGGACGCGCTGGCGCGCGCCCGCCGCGATCCGGTTGATGTGCTGCTCATGGACGTGCAGATGCCCGTCATGGACGGGATCGAGGCGACGCGGCGCCTCGTCGATGAGGGCACTGCGAGCAGGATCGTCATCCTCACCACTTTCAACACGGACGACTCCGTTCTGCGCGGCATCGACGCGGGGGCCTCGGGGTTCCTGCTCAAGACCACTCCCCCGGCCGGGCTGTTCGACGCTGTGCGCACCGTCCACTCGGGTGACTCGGTGATCTCCCCGGGGCCCACCTCGACCCTGCTGCGCGCGTTGCGCGCCCCGGGCGCCCCGCCCCTGGCCGCGGTCCCCACTCCGGCGGATGCCGCCGCGGACGGCCACGGGATCCTGGAACGAGCGGGCCTGACGGGCAAGGAGGTCGAGATCCTGCGCTTGATCGCGCGCGGGCTGACGAATCAGGAGATCTGCGACGCGCAGTGGGTGTCGATGGCGACTGTGAAGACCCACGTGGGCCACCTGTTGGCCAAGACGGGGGCCCGTGACCGCGTGCAACTGGTGCTCCTCGCGCTGCGCGCCGGCCTCATGGACGCCGACATGGTCCTGTCCCCGCGCCCCTCGCACGGGTGAGCGCACCGGCGCCCGTCGCGTCCCGCAGTCGGAGCGCGGTGCGCGCCCGTCCGGGTGGCGACGGGGGCGCCACCGCCCTCGCGGCCGCGCCCCCTCACCCCTGCGCGTTGTTCCACGCGCGTTCCACGCTACTGCTGGGGCTTCTCCCTCTTGTCCAGCATGTACAAGGCCAGTTTGGAGGGCTCCAGGGCGCGCACCGCGTGGGGCAGGCGCGTGCCGAAGTGGATGACGTCGCCGGGCTTGAGGACGACGACGCGGCCGTCCGCCTCGATCTCCAGCGAGCCCTCCAGCGCGAAGAGCAGGACCGGCATGGCGGCCGTGTGCTCGCTGAGGTACTCGTCGGTGTCGAAGCTGAACAGGACGAGGCGCACGCCCTCGGCGTGCATGACGGTGCGCGACACGGTCGCGCCCTCGTTGACGGCCACCATCGCGGCGACGTCCTGCAGGTCCGTCATCACGGGGGTGGTCCGCTCAGTGCTCGAATCCGCGCTCAGGCTCATTCATCCTCCTTGGGTTTGCGGGCGACGATCGCCACACCGCGCATGTTCTTCTCGTACTTCTTGAAGGTGCGCCTCATGGTGAGGACGCGTGCGCGCAGGTCCTTGTCCCGCGCGAGATTCCAGGCGATGCGGGCGGCACCGCCCACGCCCTCGTCGGCGACGACGCGCCCAGGGCTCAGCAGGGCCATCGGGGCGGTGCCCACGTGCTGGACGACCAGGCCCGCGGCCTCCAGGTGCTCTTTCCAGGCCTTGACGGTGCTGGGCCTGGCGTTGACGTTGATCGCGCGCGCCAGCGCCTTGCGCAGGTCGGTGGCCACGGCCTCGTCGATGTCGTCGGGGGCCAGTGCGAGCTCGTGGATGGCGTAGCGCCCGCCGGGGCGCAGCAGGCGCGCCGCCTCGGAGACGATCTCCGCTTTCACGCGGTCCGACTGCATGGTGAGCATCGCCTCGCCGACGACCACGTCCGCGCAGCCGCTGTCCAGACCGGTCCTCCGCGCGTCGGCGTTCACGCAGCGCCCCCTTCCCCGGACGATCCGGCCCACGCGCGCGGCCGCGTCGGGGTCCTGCTCGACTCCGGTGTACGAGGCGGGCCCCCCTTCCAGGATCCACCCGGCGGTGACGCCCAGCCCGGGGGCGAACTCGACGACGTCGGCCCCGGCCAGCCCCGCGCGGGACAGCATGGAGCGCGTCAGGGCGGCGCCGCCCGGGCGCAGCACCCTCTTCCCGGCGCGGGCGAGCACCCAGTGGCCCGGGGCCTTGTCGACGGGCCGTTGGGAGAAGGGGAGCGGCGTGCTTGCCTCAGAACTCTCATCACTCATATACGCAACTATACCGTGACGTAATTCGTCCCCGCCAGGGAGTGGTGCTCACACCGGTCGGGCGGCGGAGGGCCCGGCGTAGAAACGCCCGTCGCCGCGCCACGGCTCCCGGACGGCCTCCCCCCCGGGTACGCACACAAGGACCCCGATTTACGAAACACGCGCTGCACACAAGGGCTTGATTCCGCCGTTGTGTGCGGCGCCGTGTTGTCTAATTCCCTCCCTTGTGCGCGGTACAGGCGGGAAAGGGCGCCGCACGGTCCCCGCCCTGGTGCGCAACGCGGGGAGGAAGAGCGCTGGGCCGGGCGCTCAGGCGTGTCCGCGCCCCGACGCGCGAGAACGCGGGCGGGGCCGCCCGAGGACGGCCCCGCCCGCGTTAAAAGGGCTTTCAGATGCCGATCGCCGCTCCGAACTCCTCCTTGATGCGCTCGAGGCGCGCCCTCGCCTCATCCCAGGGGACGGGCGCGCCGTCCTCCACAGGCAGGACGACCTCGAGGTAGCACTTGAGCTTGGGCTCGGTGCCCGAGGGCCTGGCGACGACGCGGTCGCCCGCCTCGGTGGCCACTAGGAGCGCGTCCGTCCCCGCAAGCCCCTGGTAGCCCTCCGACAGGTCGATGACGGACTCGACCGGCGATCCCGCCAGGGTGCTGGGCGGCGCCGACCGCAGTCTCTCCATGCCCTCGGCGATGAGGCCGAGGTTGTCGACGCGGAAGGTCAGGGGCGCCGTCATGTGGAGGCCGTGGGCGCGCGCCAGGCGCTCCAGCTCATCCGCCGCCGTTCGCCCCTGGGCCTTCAGGGCGGCGAAGAGGGAGGCGACGACGACGGACGTCGCGATCCCGTCCTTGTCCCGCACGACCTCGGGGTTGGGGCAGAAGCCGATCGCCTCCTCGTAGCCGAAGAACAGGCCGGGGACGCGGGCGATCCACTTGAAGCCCGTCAGCGCGGGACTGTAGTCCAGGCCGTGGGCGGCGGCGATCCGCTCGAGCATGCGCGAGGAGACAATGGAGTTCGCCAGGACCGCGCCCCGGGGGGCGCGCCCGGCCAGGTAGTCGCCCAGCAGCGAGCCCGTCTCGTCGCCGGTGAGTTGGCTCCAGCCCCGGGCCGAGCCGGGATCCGGAACTGCGACGGCGCAGCGGTCCGCGTCGGGGTCGACGGCGATGATCACGTCCGACCCCTCCTCGCTGGCGCGCTCCATCGCCAGGTCGAGGGCGCCGGGCTCCTCCGGGTTCGGGAAGGGGACCGTGGAGAAGTCGGGATCCGGTTCGGCCTGCTCCGCGACGAGGCGGACGTCGGAGAATCCCGCCTCGGCGAGGACCCGCGTGGTGAGGGCCGCGCCGACGCCGTGCATCGCGGTGAGGGTGATGCGCAGGGCGGCCTTCTCGGCGGCGCTGCCGCGGGCCAGGGCGCTGGCCGCTGCCACGTAGGCGTCGCGCGGATCGACGGGCTCGATCCTGGCGTCGTCCTGGGCGACCTGGTCGGCCGGGGGAGCGCTGGCGATGGCGGCCGCGATCTCGGCGTCGTAGGGGGGCACGATCTGGACGCCCTGCCCGGCGCCGGCGACGACGGCCCCGCCCAGGTAGACCTTGTAGCCGTTGTCCATGGCCGGGTTGTGAGAGGCCGTGACCATGATCCCCGCGTCGGCGTCGAGGTGGCGCATGGAGAACGCGGTCAGGGGCGTGGGGTTCATGGGGGGCAGTTTGAGGACGTGGCACCCGGCGGCCGAGGCGACCCGGGCGGCGGCCAGGGCGAAGTCCACCGAGCCGTGGCGCGCGTCGCAGCCGATGACGACGCGGGGGGCGCGGTCGATCGCGCCCGTGAGGAAAGCGCACAGGCCGGCGGTCGCCCGGATGACGACCGCGAGGTTCATGCGGGACTCCCCGGGGCCCATCCGGCCGCGCAG
>ERZ772921.106-NODE-106-length-51066-cov-6.520378_pt1 | contig 51066 bp, 63 predicted proteins | sample MGYA00512117_ERZ772921 | MGnify/ENA primary metagenome ERZ772921 (study PRJEB29015, sample SAMEA2737944) | human oral metagenome | biome: human oral; feature: human-associated habitat; material: dental | place: China | collected 2150 ...
CCTCAGAAAAATTTATACTCGTTAATTTGAGCATTATCTCCAAAAACTTCTTTTACTGCATTTAACGTTTTTTCGTCTTTTGAAATTTTTTCAAAATTCTGATTATTTACAGCAACTGTTAAAGTGTTATCCTTAATCAGATAATATATACAGCTGTCATCAAAATAACTGTTAAATTTTTCTGAGGTATCAAAATTATAGAAGTTATTTTTTGAACATCCGACTATATCTATATTCTGATAGTCAGAAATTTGTTTAAGCTCCTTAAGATCTTCCGGCTGAACATTAGTTATCATTACAGAATTTTCGTTATCAATATCATTGCCATTAAATTCAGTATATGAGTAGTCATGATTTCCTGCTGAAAAACAAATGTTGTTATCTGTCAGTTTGGAAAGTTCCCCTAAAATTTTAATTCCATTGGAAATTTTGTTTTCAGTTATTCCATTTCCAAGTTCGCTTATAAATAGACTGTCATTGTCAGGCCATTTTTCTAGTTTCAAACCTTCCCTGCTTATCAGCCCTTCTCCAGGAAATTCATCAGAAGATAATTTTTCGGCAATAGATATAGCATCTTTAGTTGTAGCAAAACTATTTTCATATATTTCGTCACTATCTGGAGTGAAATTTTTTTCAGCATACTCTTCAGTTTCTTTACGAATATTTTTGTAGAGTTCCAGTTTATCTCCTTCATAATCTTTCAAGTCTTTTACAGCGAACTCATAAAAATTTTCAGTTTTTTTGATTTCATAGAAATCTTTAACATTTTCCATTTTTTTCCTCCTTAATTTTTATAATAAAAGTATAACATAAGCAAAAATGTTTGGCAAGTGTGAACTGCTCCCTCTTACAGAAGAGGGAGCTTCCTGGGAAGTATGTGCTTCTGTTAGCCACATATGTTTACCAGGCTCTCCGGGCAGTCCCTGCCCTGACATATTTTTTTAGCCCTCTTTTAACATTTCCAGGCCTTTTCTTAATATATTTATGCTTGCATTGTAGTCCCTGTCCATTTCCAGTCCGCAACATTCGCAATGGTATGTTCTTTCAGATAACAGCAATTTTTTCTTTACATTACCACAGCTGGAGCAGGTCTTGCTGCTTGGATAGAATGTAGGTACTCTTACTACTTTTCTTCCATACCAATTTGCTTTATATTCCAGCTGTCTTCCAAATTCGCTCCAGCTTACATCTGATATGTTTCTGGCAAGTTTATGATTTTTAAGCATCCCCTTTATATTCAAGTCTTCCATACAGATTATATCGTGGCTATTGATAATTTCTGTACTAAACTTGTTTATGAAGTCCTTTCTTTTGTTTCTGATTTTGTTATGTATTTTTGCTACTCTTTTCTTCTGTTTTTGATAATTCTTACTATCTGATAATTTTTTATCGCTATCTTTAGCAAGTCTGCCTCTTCTTGATAACTTTCTTTGCTCTCTTTTTAATTTCTTCTCATATTCCTTTGTGAATTTTAAATTTGCCACTTTCGTACAGTCACTCATTGTTGCAAATTCCTTTATTCCTAGATCTATTCCAATATTTTTGTTAGTTTTTGGCAACTCTTCTATTTCCTCTTCGCATAATATTGAAATAAAATAATGATCAAGACTGTTTTTGCTTATTGTCACTGATTTAATTAAACCTTTTATTTCCCTATGTAATTTAATTTTAACTAGCGATTTTAGTTTAGGAAGTTTTATGTAGCTATCTTTAATATAGATTGTATTCTGATTATTTGTAGTATAGCTCTGCACCGGATTGGACTTGCATTTATATTTTGGAAAGCCAAAATCCTTATTTCTGAGAAAATTTTTATAGGCTTTTTCTAAATTAAGCTGTGCATTAGCAAGAGCCAAGCTATCAACTTCCTTTAAATAAGGATATTCCTCTTTATATTTAGCAGGAGTTGGATATTTAGTCTTAATTCCTGTTAATTTATATTCTTCATAAGCTTTCTCCCTGTCATCCAGCATTAGATTATACACTTTCCGGACACAGCCGAACGATTTAATAAAAAATCTGGATTGTTCTGAGTCAGGATATATTCTAAATTTGTATGCCCTTTTAATCTTTTCCATTTTCTCCCCCCTGTCCCTGAATATATTTTTTGATAGTTTCTATGTTTGCTCCTCCAACACTTAGCACTAAAAAGCTTCTGCTCCAAAAATATTCCTTCCATAATTTAGATTTAATAGCAGGAAATTCTTTTTTTATAAGCCTGCTGCTAGCACTTTTATAGGCATTAATAAATTTAGACAGCTCTGTTACAGGAGCAGCGCTTATTAACAAATGAATGTGGTCTATATCATGTTCCCATTCAATCAAGTTGATCTTATATTTAGGACATATTTTTAAAAATATTTCCTTTAATCTTTTGGAAATTTTGTCTGTAATAACTTTCCTTCTGTATTTCACACAAAATACAATGTGGTAATTTATTTTATATACTGAATGATAATTGTTATCATATTTCATAATATTAATAATCCTTTTCCTTTATTTTATTTCATTTAACTGAATTAATTTTATCATATTTTTCATAAAAAATCAAGAAAAGAAGCAATTCATCCCCTGTTTGTAGAAACAGGGGACTTCTTGCTATTATTTTTGAAATAATAAAAAAATCTTTTTTTAAAATTAATTAAATAAAACAAATTATTTAAAAATACCCATAAAAATATTTACAAAAGAAAGATTTTATGTTATCATAATTGTGATAAAAATTAAATTTTAGGAGGTGAAATGGCATAATTTCATTTCCAAAAGAACTGAAATTATTGTCATAAAATTATGAACATGGCTTTAATTTTGCCAATAGCAGTAATACTGCTGATACTTTTTTTATTTTCCTTTTTAGGATATGTCAGAGTTCCTTCTGACAAAGTTGCATTTATTTCAGGTTTCAGAAGACGTTCCGTTACGGGAAGACTGGCATTTTTTATAAGGTATCTTGAAAGAGTTGATTATCTTGATCTTTCAATGATAACAGTTGATGTTAAAACTTCTGCGTTTGTACCTACTAACGACTTTATAAATATAAAGGCAGACGCAATTGTGAAACTTCAAATTCCACAGGACAATGAATTTCTTGCAAAAGCAGGAAGAAACTTCTTAAATCGTAATCCCGAATGGATTGCTGGAAGTGTTAAGGATGTACTTGAAGGGAATTTGCGTGAAATAATAGGGCAAATGAATTTGAAGGATATGGTACAGAACCGTATGGACTTTAATAAGAAAGTGCAGGAAAATGTTGCTCCAGACTTGAGTGAAATGGGACTTAATATTGTATCTTTTTCAGTTCAGTCATTTATTGATGAAAAAGGTGTAATAGACAACCTTGGAATTGAAAATATTTCCAAAATTTCAAAAGATGCGAGTATAGCAAAGGCTCAAGCTGAAAAAGAAATAGCAATAGCTAAAGCAAATGCTGATAAAGAAGCAAAAGACATTGAACTTAAGGCTGCGGAAGAAATTGCAGAAAAGGCTAACAAGCTGGAAATTAAAAAGGCTGATCTAAAAATAGAAAGCGATACTAAAAAAGCGTCAGCGGATATGACCTATGAACTTGAAACAGAAAGAAAGAGAAAAGAACTGGAAGAAGTTCAAGGGGAAAGCAACTTCACTCGTGAAACTCAGGCAATAAAAACTAACCAAGCCAAACTTGAAGCCGAAATTAAAGTTGAGCAGGAAACGAAAGCAAATGCTGAACTTTATAAAAGAACTAAAGATGCTGAAGCAAAAAAAATCGAATTTGAAAAAGATGCTGAAGCCAAGCTGTTTATGAAACAGAAAGAGGCAGAAGCAATTAAATTTGAAGCTGAACAGCAGGCAGAAGCCTTGAGACTAAAAGCACAGGCAGAAGCGGAAGCAATCAAGTTGAAAGCTGATGCGGAAGCTGAAGCGGCGTTTAAAAAAGGTGAAGCCGAAGCAAAAGCAACTCAGCTTAAACTTACTGCGGAAGCTGAAGGTAAAAAGAAATCATTGCTGGCAGAAGCTGAAGGGCTTAACCAGAAAGCTGAGGCGATGAAAAAGTATGGTGAAGGAGCAATCCTTGAAATGTACTTCAAAGCTCTTCCTGAAATTGCCAAAAATGTTGCAGAACCATTATCTAAAATTGATAAGATTACTATGTACGGAGCTGATGGTACAAGTAATTTAGTTTCAAATATAACACAGACTATTTCGAAAATAAGTGATGGAGTTCAGGACTCTACAGGACTTGACTTAAAATCGGTAATAACTGGATATTTAGGAAATGGTATGTTGAATGATTTGAAAAATAAATCAATAGATGACAAAAAGGAAAAATAGAGCAATAAAAAAAGCCCTGATAATATCAGGGTTTTATTTTTTAGTTCAATAAAAAAGGCATCTTAGTCTTTTCCTACTTCTTCTTACCATTCTTGGCGGGATTAACCTTTTCAGCAAGAGCTTTTCCGACAGAGAATTTTACGGCTTTCTTTGCTGGGATATGGATTTCCTTCCCAGTCTGAGGGTTTCTACCCTTACGGGCCTTCCTTTCCTTCACTTCAAGGCTGAAATGCCCTACAAGCTTCACTGACCCTCCATCTGCAAGCTCGCCCTCGACGATGTCAAGGAACGACTTTATAATTTCCTCGGACCTTTTCTTAGTTTCCCCTGTAGCCTTTGACATTTTTTCTACAAGTTCCTTCATGTTCATAGATTTTACCTCTCTTTTCTGTTATTGCGCCTATGTTTCAAGGCCTAGGCCAATGATAGCACGTATTACGTGGGATTGTCAAGGTTTTTTTTAAAATTTTGCAGGAAATATGGGGAAAAGTTGATGAAATTTAATTGGAATTGTGATATAATCACATATATATGAAACCAAAAGGAGAAATAAAGATGGGAAGGCATGAAGCGTACGTATGGGACAGCGTCTCGATGGAATGGAGAAGGATGCCCCTGTACGAGAAAAGGGCGAGTTCAGAAATAAGGGCGGAAGTTCCCTATGCGGAGTTCATGGAGAGGATGGGGCTTGAAAGGAAGCCTCGGCTTTCATGGGCTGAAAGGAAAAGGCTGATGGAGCTTCAGGACAGGTTTCCAAGAACGCAGGCCGAAATACGCAGGGACAGGCTTATGCACGGGGAGCTTCTCACATGGGACAGGAAGTGGCGCGAGAGGGCCTACAGGGCGATGTCGTCATCAGGGGCGGTGTTCTTCACCAGGGGGGAGCCTGAAAGAAGGTACGACCTTCTGTGCGAGATGTGCGGGACATCTCCGGAGCTTGACCTTGAGAAGGGGGATATAAAATGAAATGGGAAGCTAAAAAGTTCCTTTCGGACCTTGAAAGGTGCAGAAAACTTGACAGGTATGGCGGATTTGACATTGAACTTCTTGAAAGGGAATGCCTTGTTGGAACTGCGTTAATATTCCTCACAATATTTACAGTTTCAAGGCTGTATTTCTTCTCTTCGGAGGAAGCAGGCTCCTCGATGCTGCTGTCAGTATCACTTGCCGGAATTCTTTCCCCGTTCATAGGATTTTTTTTATTTTTTCTGGGAGAGCATATTGGAAAAGTCAGGGCGGAAAAAATTTCAATGGAAATGGAGGGCCTTCTTCCAAAGGGGATTTCACTTGGAAGGGCTGAGCTTATAGAAAGCGTGCTGGAAGTTCTTGAAAGTCCCAAAATGAAGGACAGAACCCTGGCATCTTTCATGGAGAGGCCCCAGAATACAGGAACTGCACTAAGACATATAAAGGAAAGGAACCTGAAAAGGTTAAGGAAGGCAAGGAGCGATGAGGAAAGGTACGGTATAATATGCGAGATATACAGGCTGCCGTGCCTTCTTGAGATGTCAAAGAAGGAATAAATTTTCAAAGGCAAGGAACATTAAACGATTTTCAAGAAGGAAAGGAAGTGAAAAATGGAAAAAGATAATGAAATTAAGGGGGAATGGCGTGCCGGAATTTACGACTACGGAATGTTCGTTGAGAATATGAGGAAGCTTGACGATATGAGGAAGAAAAAGAGCAGTTCTGAAGAATTTGAAAAAACAGCTGCGGCAGCCTTGGGAATTTTTTCAGGGTTTATTGCGGGACTTGTGGCACTAAACTACAATGGATCGTATGACGACCCAATATCTCATGTAACGTTTGCCTTCTGTATATTCTGTTTCTTCACCCTGTTAATAGGTGCGATTGTACTGGTAATTTTACAGACTCTTCCCAAGAAGGACTCTGAAAGGGCCTGGCTGATACCTTGCGGGAAGACGGAGCAGTGGTGCGTACGTGCCATAAAAATACTAAGGCTTGTAAAACTGGAAAGGAACAGGCAGAAGATATATAATGCCCTGCTCAGGTCAGGAAGCCTTCCTGAACATATCCAGGAAGCGGAAGGGGTAACGGATGATGACATAAGGACAGAATGCATACTTGCACATCTGGGCTTTCCAGTGGAGCTTGACCTCACAAAGGGGGCAATCGAATGAAAAATGCTGAATGGACTCCGGCAATGGTCGAGAGGACCGCAAGGAAGATAAGGAAAATTGAGACAAAGACGTCCCTTTCAGCTGTCCTGTTTTCCTCAGCTGCAGGGATCATAATATCTATAGCCTTTTACTCCCTGATAAAAATACTTGCTTTTGGAATTTCAGTGGCAGGGGAACCAGAAGGGCCCAGGCTTGTAAATCCTTCCGTGTTATATTTGCAGCTGAATTCCATGGTACAGGTTATAGGAAAAATTGGAGCCGTCTTTTTAGGCATTGAGACATGTCTGGAAACAAACAAGATGATAAGGAAAGCAATATTGTGCTCGATAAACTACGAGAAGCTCACGGTTCCCGGAAGAAGCAGGGAGTGGATGAAGAAAGCTGGGGAGCTGCTTTCGTTCCTTGAAAGGATTGAAACAAAGAAGAGGCTCCTTTCAAGTCTGCTTGCAAAGGGAGGCAAGATAAAGGACGAAAAGTTCTGCCCTGTGAAAGGGATGGATGACGATGAGAAGTACAGCCTTATATGTGACATTTATGATCTTGACTACCTGCTGAGCCTTGATAAGGGAACGTAAGTTCCTTTTTTATATTGACAAACAATCAAAAATATGTTAATATAAATCATAATAAAGAATAAGGACCAGGAGGAAAACAAATGAAAGTGAGAACAGCCGAAGTGGACGGCAAGACAATGTATGTCCTTGGGGACGTGATGAAGATTGCGGGCAAGGGGACGTCAAGCAACATGAAGAAGATAATGAAAAACAAGGAGAACGTGGCGACATTTGTTGCAGGCTCTAGGCCGCTTAACGTGGTAAGCCGTGAAGGGATAGAGGAGATAGCCGAAAGGTACGGCATCGAAGGTCTTATGGAGAAGGTGCTGGAAATTGCGGAAAAGCCGGAAAAGGCTACGGAAGAAAAGAAAGCCCCTGAAGAAAAGAATGACGACAGAGGGCCTGAAGAAATTGAAATCCTGAAGGCGAGGGCTGAATACAATGAAAGCGAGGCAAGAAGGCTTGAAGCCCAGACGCTCAACATGAAGCAGAGGCTGGAATATGCCGAGGCGATATTCAGGACTGCTGACAGGATGCCTTACGGAAAAAGAAAGCATATCCTTGAGAACGAGGGGATAAACGCCCTTGCCGGAAGAAGCGCTGTTGACTGCTGGGACATCCCTTCAGAGAAGACATACGCCCCTTCAGTGATAGGCGGAATGCTTGTGGAGAAGTACGGTCTTGCTGAGAAGCCTGCGGCCCAGTTCCTGGGAATGCTTGCAAGCACTCACGGACTGAAGAGCGAGGAGTGGGGCTGGAAGGGCCTTTCGGAAGTGAACGGCGTTGAAAAGGAGAGCTGGGAATATTTCGAGAAGACTGTTGACATGTTCTATAAGATAATATCAGAGGATCCTAAGTACAGGAAAAAATACATTGAAGCATCCGATGAAAATAAACAAAAAAAAGAAGCGTGATTAAAATTCACGCTTTTCTTATATTCCAAGATTTTTCCTTAGATCTTCTATTTCCTTTAATTTTTCGCTGTTCTCTTTTTTCAGTTCTTCAATTTTTTCTTCCGCTTTTCTCCGTCTTCTAAGCATATATCCTTCCAGCTCATCGTTAAAGAAGCTTTCAAGCCGCAGGTACAGAACGTCGTCAAGTATTCTCGGCTCAACGTTCCTTCTTGCCACGTTTATGATGTCCCATACTGTTTCAAGGATATGGAGATCCGACTTTTTCACGTATCCGTCATATTCCAGGTGTTCCGGAACAAGGATTTCAGAAGCTCCTTTTCCGGCAATTGCTGAAAGCAATTTTCTAAGGCTTTGTGCATTCACCATCTTTTCGGCTTCCCATATCTCATAATAAATATTCTCAAACAGAAATCCAGTGCTTAAAATTAAACATAATGTTATAATATAGAGCCAGGACCTTGTGCCGAATTGCAGAGCTGAGACAGCCGATATTATGGCAGTAATTGTGAACACAGCAGCTACGGCTCCAATTTCACGTTCAACAAAGAACTTTTGAAAAAAGCTCTTCCTGCTCCTGTCAGCAATAGCGACAAGGGCCTCATGCCTTTTTTTTGTGTATCCCATCTTCACCCTTTCCTGTGTCAAGAAATGAAATTTCATTATATTCGAGATATTTTTCAGTTTTTTCTTTCATCTCGTTCCTTAATGCAATTTCCGACATTTTTTTTATTTCTTCCAGGGAAGCACCCCTGAGAATTCCATTCAGTTCATTCCTTTTGCTTGCAGGGCTTTCGTCACTCCAGGAGAGCACAGTTTTTACGTATTTAAGGCTGTTCTTCTCCTCATCAAGAAAATATTCCTCAAATCTTGCACAGTCAAGTGTCTCGTTTCCTGAGTCATGCCATTTACCTTCCGCATTGTCAAGATACTTTTTTATATCCGTGTCCGTACAGTGTACATATTCAGGGAACATTTCACGGAATTTCCGTGTGAGATGTCTTCTGCTAATTTTTTCAACCATTACAGGTAGTCCGAATATGATGAGGAAAGTTGTCAGGCTAAATATCATCAGAAACACGACAGCTTTTTCAAAACTTATCATGACCTGTGGCATTATTTTTGGAAGAAAGAATATGCAGAAAAAGCTGATAATGCTCAATATTGCAAGGGAACTTGTCTCAACTGTGCTGCATATTTCAATGCTCCGCTTCATTTCATTCCTGAACTCCCTGTATCTTTCAGTTATTTTCTTTTCCATTTTGCCTTCCTTCCTGCATAAGTTCCTGAAGCTTTTTCAGAAGGGCGAACGAAAGGGTCTTGATTACAACGTCTTCCCTTGGGTATTCATTTTTTTCTTCCTCAAATTCCACCGTTTCCCATTCATCATCTGAATAAAATTCAGGCTCTTTAAATTCGGGGCTGAAAAGCTCTTTTTCAGTGGCAGTTTCATGAATTTCTTCCTTGACATCTTTCTTCTCAAGATCCAGGACTTCATCTTCATGCGCTTTTTTCGGAGGCTGAGCCATGTTTTCGTTTCTCCATTCAACCTTGACTGCTGCGGCCGGGGAAGGTACAGCCGGATATTTCACGGCAGTTGCCACAACCATTTCAATGAAGCGTTCCATGCCCTCGGATGAAGCTGTCGGCTTATATCCTCTTCTTGAATACTCGTTAAAAATAATTTTGGCGTCGTCCTTTATAATATTTCCATTTTTCCAGCTGCTCTTCAAAGCCTCGGAAAGGTAGTTCTCCCCTTCGAGCCCGTATGTCTTCCGGAATGCCAGAAGCCTTGCGTAGAAGATGTTTATGCAGTTCTGTAGGGTTGTCTCTTCAACCTTTTCGCCAGTGGCCTCGAAGCACTGTCCTAATATCAGAGGGAAGTTTGTCTTTTTCTTCTTCATTGGCGCTGAAAGCCCTGAGGCGTACCTGAAGCAGAACTCGTCAACTTCTTTGACTATTTTGAAATTCTTTCGCACTTCCCTTCTGACAGTCTCCTCAAGCACATTCTGCTTCAGCTTGGAATACGGGGATCCAATAACTTCCCTGTATTTTCCCATAAGCCCCTGAAAGTTTCCAGTAAGGTATGCTCTTGCTGAAAGAGCAGGGAACAGCGAGACAAACTTTTCGCACAGGTCCCTCTCCTGATCCTGTGTCCTTTCCATTGAAGGCATTTCGTTTTCCCTAAGGTCAACTGTGCAGTCAGCCTTTATCTCCTTCACGTCCTTGCCGTAAGGGTATGGTATGGGCCTGTCCGAGATATACAGCTCCGTAATGTCGCTTTCAGTGGCAAGTCCGTCGCCAATGTTCCTTATTCTTATGTCAAGGACAAACCTGTCGTCCCTGCAGCATATCCCCTTGACCGCATCTATTATGCCCTTGAACTCGTTCCCGCAGTCCCTTGCGGAGTTGTAGTTCAGTATGAGAGCCTCAAGGTTCCGTCCTTCAACGTATGGGAGAAGGGGCGTATCATTAAGCATTTTACGCTTTTCCTTTACAAACTTTGCCACGTTTTTGCCATTATTCACTGAAGGCACCTTCTCAAAAATAAATTTTACTGTTATTTCAATCACTCCTTTCATTTAATTCTTCAAACAATATTAACATTTTAAAATCTAAAAGTCAATATTTTCCTTGACAGTCTTGAAAAAGGCTGGTATAATCTTGTTATAATACAGAACAGGAAAGGAAGTAAGAAAATGAACTTTGCTAAAGGTAAAATACAGCTGATAACAAAAATAAACGACAATGAGTTCCAGTATGCGAACTTTGACAAGAATTTTATCCAGAAGTCTGAAGGGAAGCTTATAGGGATTGATCTTCCGCAAAGGTATGCCTACACCGAGGCCCTTGAAATAAGAAGGATGAAGGGAGGAGAAATAGATGCCGTCCTTTACAACATAAACGGGCTTGTAATGATGGCTAACCCTTTAAAGATTAAATATTCGAGGGAAGGAAGCGTTACAGGGGTTGAATACCTGAAAGGACAGGAATACGGCCTTGAAGGAGGAAAGTTTCCTGAGCAGCTGCTGAAGGCTCTTAAAGGGAGGGCTGAAAGCTATGCCAAGAACGAGAAGGCTGTGCCTTTCATGAGAAAGTATGCCGAGAAGATACTTCCGCTTATTGAAAAGGCTGAAACTTTCAGGATATGGGATGCCAAGCCCTACATGATGCACGCTTTAAGGGAAAAGAATAAAAAATATACAAATGTTGACGCATTCGTGATAGTGTCGAACGGCAAAAAATTTTACCACAATGTAATAGCTGGAAGCCATGAAGGAACTTATGACTATCTTTTCAACGAGATGAACTATGACAGGCTGACAACTGTATTCATTCCACGTGACAGCAAGGCAGTTCTCAATCCTGAGTACAGGCCTAAGATAAAGAAATAAAAAGGACGGATTTTCCGTCCTTTTTTTATTTTACTTTTCGTGAATGTCTCCGAAGGGCAACGATGTCCCTTTTCAGGTTTTCAAGTTTTTGTATTTTGTATCCCTTGTGGCGTTCCATCTCTTCAGGGATAGTTTTCAGGAACTGTTGGAACATTGCGGCCTCAACTTCGTTTCTCAGCTTTCTTTCAACATTTTTCTTAACTCTTTCCCTTATGTCCAGGATAACTTCATCAATCTGTATTTCATTTAATGCAAATTCCAGCTCATTCTCAGGAACTATTCCCGAAAGCATCTTCCTAAGTTTTTTTGCAATTCTTCCTTTAACCATTCTGTAACACAGCCTTTCAGTCTCGGTTGTCATAAGTGCCACAGAAAGTCCGCTAATCCAAAAGAATGAAGAAAAAATAGGAGGACTGCTGTTTAAAGGAGAATGCCCAGTTAGAAGTGCCATTAATCCAATCCCGGCTATGCCACAAACTATAGAGCTAATTACTGCTGCAGCTCTCGGAAAATATTTCCATTCACATGTCCTGATTATTTCATTTCCCAGATTATGAGTGTATCTTTTCATTTTTTTCCTCCTTGTCAATTATAAGGAGCGGAATATTGTTCTTTTCAAGGAACATTTCAGTCTTTTCCCGAGCAGAAATTTTTTCGGCCTTCTGCTCCTTAAAATTCAAATAATTTTTTGGATCAATGCTCAAATATATTTTTTTTCTGCATTCAAGGTATGCCTGTTCAGGACTTCTTTCACTGTCAGCCATGATTTCAATAATGTCCATTGCAAGGTCATTTCTTCCATATATTGCCAGCTTTTCGGTTTCTGGGAAGCAGGAAGCTATCTTCTGGAATATTTTCATTCTGAAGAGGAATGGGGCTCCCGTCACAAGTGCAATATCAAGTACCATGAAAACATACAGAAAAAATACCGATGCGGCTTCGCCAAGCTTCATATATGCAGAAATCAGCAGGAACGACTCGGCAAAGCCGACAGCTCCGCAAATAACTCCGCAGAAATTATCCACGGCCTTTTGAAGCTTTATATATTTTTCAAGGGATCTGGCAAGGGCCTCATGCCTTTTCCTTGTGTATATCTGATATTTTTTCATTTTTTCTCCTTTCTTTTTCATAAATTTTATCATATTTTGTCTGAAATGTTAATAAAAATATTGAAATATAAATTTTCCTGTGTTAAAATTATTTTATAAGGAAAGGAAGTGAAAAATGGAATATACAAAAGAAATACATGACGAAATAGAAGGAATATTCGAAGAAAAGAAGTCTCTAGCCTCCTTTTTCGAGGCTGCGATATATTGCTTCCTGACAATTGCCGAAGCAATATGGCTTGGCAAATTCTATCCTGGAGAAAGCGAAACTCTTAAAATGAGCACAGTTTTCATAATGTTCCTGATTATGATGCCTATGGTAATACCAGTCTGCATAAGTGATATTGAACGGAAAGGAAAACGTTATCCAGCAGACAGGATCAGGAAGCTTTTCGGAAAATTTGTTGAGGACAGCAGGCAGGTCGAGTTCCTTTCTGAGCCACAGAAAGCCGTTGACGGAATGATTGACATAAAGAGCCTCAGGTTCTATGACGAATTCAATGAAATGAGACGAAAGGCTGCACGCAATGTTCCCAAAAACATGCTGAATACAGTTTTCATGGCAAGAATGGAGAAATATTTCAAGGAGGAAGTTCCTAGAAATGTCATAATGATGGAGCAGAAAAATATCGAACGAGTGGAAAAATATTCAAGAGATATAAGGAAAAGCCTCATAAAAAGCTGGAAGGAGAACAGAAAAATTTCTCAGGAGCATAGGGAAGCTCAAAGGAAGCATTATGGAATTTTTTACAAGCTTTTTGAAAAAATAAAAAAACTGAAAGAGGTGAAAAAAAATTGAAAATCGCAAGGAAGTTCTTGAACATATCAAAAAATAAAAAAAGAAGGTAATTCCTTCTTTTTTATTTTTCCTTTTTAAGTTCAAGCTTTCCGGAATATTTGTCAGAAAATTCCTGCATCCTCTTTCTGTCCCTTTTTTCCTGCCTTTCTGCGGCTTCTTTTCTTCCTTTAATAATTTTCGGCACTTCATCTTCAAAGTAGTATTTAGCTCTTATGTACAGGGCTTCCTTGAAATCCCTTTTAGGTATATTTTCTTTTTCAACATCCTTTTCAAGCTTTTTCATAATTTCCTCAATACCGTCATATAGGAACAGCCATTTCTTGTCCTTTCCAAAAATTAGATTTAAGACAGCAAGAGGATATAGTCCACTTAAAATATATAAAAACAGATCTGTTATAAAATAAACTGCCATAAATCTTTTGAATAATTCAGTATTCATAGAAAATCCTATTACAAATATTGTTACAGGACTAAAAATAAGCAGTATTATACTTACATCTTTAAGCAGTTCTGAAATTGTTTCAATATTAATAATCCTTTTGTGCAACTTTTTGGTATATTCTTTCATTTTTTTCTCCTTATTTATTTTATAAAATAATTTCAACAAAAAAACTTCCTTCTTTTATCTTTTCTTTTCTAGTTCCAGATTTCCTGAATATTTATCAGAAAATTTTTGCATTTTCTTTCGACCTTCTTCAGCCTGTTCTTCCATCTTTTTTCTGTGAAGTTCCTCTTTTCTTGTGGCTTCTATTTTTCTTTGCTGAATAATTTTGAAAGCTTCATTCTCAAAGAAATATTTTGTTCTTAGATATAAAGCTTCATCAAAATCTTTTTTTAAAATTCCTTCTTCCTTGATTTCTCTTTCAAATTTTTTTAGAAGAATAGAAAGTTCTTCATAAGGCTTATTAAAAAGCCATTTCACTTCTTCACCAAAAATTGCTTTAAAAACAATTTCAGAATAGAAATTTATGCCAAAAATTGAAATAAACAACCCTATTACAGCTATCCCTGCAAACAGGATGATAATTTTGTACCGGTTAAAAAATGTATCTAGTAAAATGGACAAAATTGGTGAAACTAGGAAAAGTATTGAAAATGCCAAAAAACAATTTCCAAAATTTTTTTCTTTTTTTTCAATGCCAGTAATCTTGCTGTGCAATTCTCTAGTGTATTCTTTCATTTTCAATCATCCTTTCCTGTGTCAAGGAATTCAGGGAGTGAATGCTCTTCAAGGTATTCCTTGTACATTTTTTCAGCCACATTCTTTTTTTCGATTTTTTCTTTTTCTTCTTTTTCGAGGCGTTTTGTCACATTTTTTTCTATTATTTTTGCAGCAAGCAGATCATCAAATTTGGAATAGTGCAGGAGTTTCATTTCAAGTTTGTGGTTATTGCTTAAAAATTTAAAATTGACAGCCTTCTCATATTCCATCTTGAAAATTTTATAAAGGGACTCCCTCATGAACGGCGGAGTTCTTTCAAGCCTTTCAAGGCATTCATTTATAAACGCAAACGATATAACGGCTTCTGGGAACAGTTTCCGTATTCTGGATACAAGGAAAATATTTTTCCAGTTCCTGTGGAGCAGGGCATAATATATTATTGCGGCTGTAATTCCTGTAAATGCTGGAATGCTTTCCATAATATTGCCTCCTGAAAGTCCAAGGACAGAAGGAATTTTTGAGAAGAGCGCCCAGAAGCCCAGAAATATTGGAGGCACCAGGGCAAGAGGTACAAGAGGGCTTGGAACATATCCATTATTTATCCTGATCTTTTCCAGTATCTTCAAGAATTTTTCGTGCTTCTCCTTCGTGTAAGTATGTTTCATTTTTATTCCCCCTTTCGATAAGCAATTGTTTTCTTTTTTTCAGCTTTTCAATTCTTTTTATCCTTTTCTCATTAAGCTTTTTTTCTTTTGCGGGAACATCTTCCTCAAAATATTTCTTCATGGACATGTAGTATCAAAACCATTGAACAAATACGACAATGATTAAGTTTGTGGATTTTATTCGCACCAGCCATACTATGTGGCTAAGACATTAAAGTTTTCACTGTTTACTTTAATTTAATTTTAAATATAATTAAGATTTTTTACCTTAAATTTTCCAGCCGGGAAAATCCATCTGTTATCAAGGAAATTAACTTTCTCAATTAATTCATGCTCCGCTTTCCTCATAATGTTGAATGCTCCATTCAGGTCGGCATGAATTTTCTGTTTTTTTCCTTTGATTTTATATGTCCTTCCATTTCTCCATCCAGAAAATTCATATCCCCTGTCTTCTGTTCCATAAACTGGAATAAAGTCGCTGTTAAGAAAACTTGCTTTGGATGTATAGCTTTCTTCCTGCTCGATACATTCAATTCCGTTCTCCTCGCATTTACATTTTAATATTCCAATTAATTTATTAAAAGGAATTAGACAGAAATTTCTATTTTCCACTTTTGAATAAAGGTTGATTTCCTGTTTCTGCTCCTTGTTCTTCCCTATTACAAGCTTTGTTATTCCTAAACTCTTGAATTCTTCTATGAGCCTGTTTATATAATATCCAAGCAGGTTTCTTATCTGTTCATCCCTCTTTCTCCATAAATTCCTGATTGCAACCGATATTTTTATTCCTTTCGGCAATATGGAGGTCATGGCTCCTATCATTTTATTGTAATAGTGATTAAGGCTTCTGAGCATATTGGCTGAAATACAGATCCCTCTCCTGTTAAAGTTGTATGCCACTGCCATTAAGATTTTTCCCCCTAAGTCAATTGAAGCCACTTTCTTGTTTAATTTTGCTTCAGGAACTTCCTTTTCATAAATTATTTCCATGTACAGCTCATTATTTTTCCATAAGGTCCGTGCACTTTTACAATCATATTCCCTATAAAATTTAGGAATTTTAAAGCCTTCCTTCATTCCGGCAGTGCCGACGTATCCATTTTTAAGTTTAGCTCTGGAAATGACTTGAGGATTATATTCAACAATCGAATATTTCTTCTTATATCTTGGAATGCTGACGGGTTTGTCATATTTTCCTTCAGCTTTTAATTTGAGCAGTTTCCAGTAAGACTTCCAGTCCCTTTTGAGAATATTGACTACGCTCTGTACCATCTTTGAACTGAGGGAATATTTCTTAATTCTGGCAAATTCACATATAATTCTGTAAAATGTTGATGTAAACTGCACTTTTTCAGACAAATAAGAATTAAAATCTTCTAAAAGTTCAGAATATTCATAAATGAATTCCATTGAATATTTATGATTTTCTGAATTTTTAAAATATAATTGCCTTATTACATAGTTTGCATAGTTATATATTTCCTTCGCCTCAGCTGTATGATTTCTTATCATTTCATAGTCGGGATGTGAAGGTTTCACTTTAAATCTTCCTGTTCTTTTTGCTTTCATTGTTTCACTCCATTTTATTTTAGCATATAGTCATAAAAATTTCATTATGTTATTATTTTGTATAAAGTTTTTAAATACATTCACAGCTATTCCAGTTATGCCGTATATTGCAATTCTTATCATCGCAAGTATGAGCCTCCAGCTGTTATTTTTTTCAATCATCTTGAGCATTTTCCTGTTCCTGTCCATTTTTCACCCTTTCCTTGACATCTTTGATTTCTTGTTCACATGCTTCTTTTATCTTCCATGGGACGTTTGTCGGAGGAGCGCAGGCAATTCTCTGCTTCCCAGGCTGAACCTTGTTCTTTTTCATAAGCCTGACTGCATTACGTTTTTTCTTCATACGCTCCTCAATCCTTCTGTAGCGCCTGAGCGCCCTTATCCTTTTTACAAGGCGTTTCCTGCTGTAGAGAAGGTCTTCCTTCCCCATGTCTATTTCATAATTTTTTTCGTTTTCCATGATTTCAGGAAGCTCGCTGTAATATTTCTGCATTCTCTCAAAAAATATCTCGTCTTCCATGTCCTCCGGAACATTTTCCTGCACTTCATCCTTTAATTCATTGTATATGCTGAAAATTTCGAGAGCCTTTAACAAAATTTTTCCTGAAAGTTGTTCAATTCCAAGAAGAAAGTTCGCTTCATTTTCTGAAAGGAACTGTTCAAGAACCTTTCTAAGTTCAGAAATTTCAACAGAAGGCCCCTTCCCTTCAAGCTTTCCAAAAAAACTTTCTGCAAAAATTCCGCTGAACATAATTATCGTAGCAAAGGCAACGGAAATATCGACCAGTTTATCAGAAACCATTATTCCAAGTATTATCGTTCCGATTGGAAAAATTGTAATAATCAGGCCCCAATGTATTAAAGTCGATGCTTTTTCAGCAACTTCAAGAGCTGTCTGCTTTCTGAGCATAGTCTTGCATAGTGTCTCATGAATTTCCTTAGTGTACATCTTCATTCTCCTTCCTGAAGTCAAGCCTTTGCGGAAGCGAGTTTTCCTCAAGGTATCTGTTCATCTGTTCAACCTTAAGGCTTCTTTCAAGTTTTTCCTGCTCCTGCGCTTCAACTTTTTTCTTCCTTTTCTTATTTTGGAATTCCAGGTTCATTCTTTTCAAGCCTCTGAAGATTATAGCTGGAATTTTGCCAAGACTTTTCAGCAAGATAACAAGATTTTCAAGTTCGTGCCTCATACGAAGGCGCAGCCTGATGGCCGAAATCTCTTCCCTGACCTTTTCAGTCATCACTTCCTCGTATATGCATTTATAGAAAAGGAACATGCCTTCCTCGTCGTGCCGGAACTTCTTCCTAATTTCTGAGCACCTTTTCACGAGCAGGCGGGCATAGGCCATCCTTCCGTCCAGTTCAGGAAATATTTCAAGTGCTTCCCTGAAATATTTGCGTCCCCTCAGCCTTGGAATGAAAATTACGCTGGAAATTAGCAGTGTGGAAATGAAATTGAATAATGCTGCAGAAATCAGCCCGAAGAAAAATCCGCTTATTAAATTCGCCTTTTCTAACAGCTTTCTGAAAAAGAAAACAGAAATTACTGCCGGAGGAATTGTGCCAAGATAGTTAAGCCCTGATGCCAGAGGTCTGTTCCAGGGCCTTGAGACTTCCTGAAACTTTTTAACGGCTTCTCTCAGCCTTTCATGCTTCTCCCTTGTATATGGATGATTTATCATTATCTCTCACTTCCCTTCCTAAGGTCAAGTTCTGCCGGAAGAAATTCGGAGATGTACCTGCTGTAGTTCTCCAGCTTCCTTTCCCTTTCTTTTTCCCTTTCCCTGACTGACTGGGGATATTCCGCCTCTATGTAGTGCCTCATTCTGAGGTACAGGGCCTCCTCTCTCATATCCTCGGGTATATCCTGCCTATTTACTTCCTGGATGAAGGACAATGTTTTCTGATATATGGACGAGTGTCCAGTCGATCCCTTCCCCAGAACATGTTCAGTTTCTTTTCCGAAGATTTTCCTTACTTCCTTCTTAAACTGAACTTCCCTGTTAAGCAGGTAGTGGCATATAAGCGGGAAGGCTATTATTCCGATGAAAAGCGTGACATTCAGCAGCACAAGTATTGTTGACGCGAGAATAATTTTTAAATACAAGATGAAAGGCGCTGTCATAATTGAAACAAAAAATGTCAATGCAGTTCCGGATATAAATTCTTTTTGAAATTTCCCATGTTTAATATATGTTTCTGCATTGTCCTTTACAATTTTATCCCATTTTTTAGGATCATATAATTTCCTGAATTTTTTTATGAACTCCGAATGTGTCTTCCTGTCATATTTCTTAATCATTTTTCACCTCTTTTCCGTCTTCCAGCCTAAGTTCCCTTAATTTCCTGAACAAATGTATCCTTCTTTTTCTTTCACGTTTTCTGTTACGCATTATAAATTCCAGTTTCTCCTTTTTCATCTCTTTAAGCTCACAAGGAATTTTTTCAAAAAACTTTTTCATCCTTTCGTAGAAGATCTCGTCCTCAAAATGTTCAGGGACGTTTAACCACACTTCCCTGCGGAGCTTGCTGAAGGCTCTGAAAATTTCAATGTTTTTGGTGCTTCTTTCTGCATTTTCGATAAAAGTTTCCCCCGAAAGCCATGATACTTCTTCCTTTTCCAGAAATTGCGAAAGAGTTTTCCTGATGTCTGAAATTTCCTTTCGGCTTATCAGTTCATCATTTTCAGGAAAAATTGCAGAGTTCATATATAAAACTGTAAGGAGTGAAAATATTTCTGCAACAAAAATTTTATAGGAAGTCATAAAGATGTTTGCTTTTTCAAAAAGAAAAAATGGGAATGAAAGCATAAGAAGGGCCATGCCTGCATTGGAAATCACCTTTATCCTCATTTTTCTCTTATCTCTTCCTGAAATAATTTTCAGAAGTTTTTCATGCGTTTCCCTGTCATATTTTTTCATCCGTTTTCTCCTTTCTCAGGTCAAGGCGCAGGTCAATGGAATTTTTTTCGAGATATTTCTCCATCCTTTCAATCTCCGCTTTTTCCTGCTCCTTCTTCTCCTTGAGTTCCTGCAGTTTTCTTTCTTTTCTTTCCTGAACGAAATTTTCCGCAGCCTCCTGGGCCGACCTTTTCCTTTCTTCAATAATTTCCCATACTTTTTCCGAGGCTTTTGGAAGCTGTTTAAGGGCTTTCTTCTTCCGGGCTATAAATTCATTAAATTTTTTACGCCTTTCAGCTCTCAGTATCTCTTCCGCCGCCGCATCAAATACCATATTCTGGTAACGGGACTTGAACATTTCATAAAGAAGCTCGCCGTCAGAAGAAAAAGATCCTTTTGCATCTTCGTGACATTTTTCAAGCAGTTCCATGCGTCTTTTTAATGAAAACTGTGGAAACAGAAGTCCTGCCTTCCTTGCAATTCTTCTTTTTTTTAAAAGTCCGAGACACATATAAAGAAGCAGCGCGGCAATTCCTCCAATACTAAAAAAACTGATAAACGAAAAAAATGTTAATAAAACTGCTTTGACAATTCCTTCCACTGCATGAATTTGCTCAAATCCATTTTTGTAAATGAAAGGAGCTGCAATTCCAAAGCCAATTGACAGCATTATCCAGCAGGAGCTGATTAAGGGTTCGTTCCTTTCAAGAGGATCCGGCTTGCTATTCTTGAATATTTCCAGAAACTCGGAATGCTTCTGCCTCGTGTATGGACAGGCAAAAGTTTTTCTTGCTTTGTCTCCAGGTTTCTGCTGTTTATTATTTTTTTTAATCATTTCACATCCTCCTTTTCAAGTTTAAGCGTCTTTTCAGGATACTTTCCCGAATATTTGGCGACGTAGCTGCGGTAGTTGTTCATTCCTCTTTTAAGATCCTGTGCATTTCTTCTGTATATTCCATATCTTCACCTTCCGTAACTCGAAAAGCTAACTAAAGCTATTCAAGATTACTTTTATAACATAAAATATGTTAAAGGATGTACGGTTATCCTAGCACTTCAGGATTTCACTTATATGTAAGCCTTTGGCAATCCCGAAATGTGTTACTTATATTAATTCTGTAAAGTAGTCACTGACATTCATACCTTGCAGAACATATTCTGTAAAGTGACTTGCTCCATTCTCTTGGATGGATGCAAGTTTATCCAGAATATAAGTATTATTTCACTGTATCCTTAATTCCTAAGCCACGTCTTGCTATTACAAACGAAGCTCCAATGTGTATATTTAGTTTCATTTTATCACAAAATTTATTTTTTGCAATCCAGCTGGTCCATGCCGGATTTACCTTTATAATCCCTACTTTATTTCTGAAAGCCATATTTGTTATTAATTTATCATAGAGTGAATATGCTAGACTATGTAGCATATTATTATATTTTTTGCCCTTGTCAGTTTTACTTTTTAACCTCTTAGATTTTTTATCCTTGAAGTTCAAGTTTTCAAAACATACATTTTTCCCCATTTCTAAACTTCTTTTTAATATTGCTGATATACAGCTTTCTAAATCTGATTTTGTTTTATTTCCTTTTCCAAAACGGTATTTTAAAATATCTGTTTTAACAAGATTTCCGTTCCTGTCTATTTCAGAAACTGTTAAAAATCCTTTATTGAAGTCAATTCCAATCGTTCCATAAGGTTTTCTTGTTAAAAAATCACTTTTATCCTCAATTCTATATTCAAAAGTGCAATGCAAATAATACCTGCCATTTTTACGAATTATGGAATAAGTCAATGGAGTTGAGTTTTTAGTTTCCAATGCATCTATCAATCTGTTTTTGTGGTTATTAAAATAACATTTCCCAAATACATATTTAGTTTCTACATCTAGTCCGAAATCTTTTCTTAATTTGATGTCAAACTGATTATTTCTATTATTATAACTCAATTGAAACATCTGATTTCTTCCTGTTTCCTCCTTGCTTCCGATATATGACATTTGACTGTCACGCTGTAACAGAAATTCTATTTTATTGCTTTTTAATAAATTCTTAGTCCCAAAACATAGTTTATAATGTCCTGTTTCTATTTCCCATTTAAGCTGTTCGAGTTTCATCTGAAATTTATTCAGCTTCATTTTCTTAAACGCTCTTGACTTTTTCAAGTTCCAGTATTTGAAATGGCTAACTTTTATTTTGTTTTTTATTTTTTCTTGAAATTCTAAAATTTTATTATCAAGTTTTTCAATTTCTTTTTTCAGGCTCTTAATTTTCTGTTCCTTCTGAAAAATTTCATATCTTTTTAATTCGGCAAGCGCCTTTATACGTCCTTGCACTTCCTTTAATATAGAGCTAGCCGTTCTTTTACTGATTTTATAATCTATCATAAATTTCTTTTGAAGGCTATTATAGTCAATTTTATTCCCTTTAATATTTTCGTTCTTGAATATATGAAATGCCTTGCGCTGTAACCTGCAAAAATATACAGAAGCATTTTCAAAATATTCAATTATATCTTTATTGTTGATTTCGTGTAACTGAGTAACAGCTGTATATTTCTGCTTTAACATTTCATTCTCCTTTACCTCATTATATCTTAAATGTCAAAATCAGGTTCAGGCAAATCCTCTTTCTCCACAAAAATTGAACCCTTCCGTTTTTCCTATATTAATATATCATAAATATATTTTCATATCAATATTTTTCTTAACATTTAAGGAAAATTATGATAAAATCTATAAAAAAGAAAGGAAATTCAGAAGATGAAAAGAACAGCTTTAATAATAGCCGGACTTGCAGTGCTGTCATGCGGGCAGAAAAAGATTGACCCCACGGCTGAATGCATGAGCTCACAGGCTCCGGCGGACTTTGTACAGCCTGACAGGAGCAGGGCTGAAATCCTTCCTCTGACTTCATTCTCCTACCTTGAGGGTAGAAAGCTGAAGGACGTGTGCCAGATATACAAGGTGGCAAGAAATGACGAAGGGTTTGCCCTTGGGAAGATGAGTAAGGGAGACTTTATAAAACTTGCAGGAAAAAGGATTGCCCTTATTGAAAGCGAAAGGAAGAGCTTCCTTAAGAAGATATATCAGCTTGAAAAGGACAGCGGCATAAACCTTACGGAATTTGAGCGTGAACTTCTGTCACATTTTTATGTTATTGGGAAGTACAGGCTCAAGATATATGCCAAGGGGAAATATGTCTATGCGGACCCCCTTACTCCAGAGAAGCTCAACTTTGCCGCAAGGGAGCTTGGAATTGGAAACCTGACTTCAAACATGGAATACTTTTCAAGGGTAAATGGAAAGGCGTGGAGAAGGGATACAGCACAGCTTGAAAGAATGAACACGCCATACGCATATCCAAACTCCAGGTACGTTACAGTGTTCAAGGGGTATGGAAAGGATACGCTTCCTCAGGCTCAGCAGGGGCAGGCAAAGCCGGCAGAAAATGCGGCGGCAGCCCAGCAGACACAGACAGTGCAGGAAACTCCGCAGGCAATATATACGCCTCCGGCCTATGTTCCGCAGACATCCCCATCTGAAATAGGGATACAGGACCAGGGTACATCACAGGTTCAGGAGACAAGTGAAATACCTGCCCCTGAAAAGCCTGAATATACTCCAAGGAAGCCGGAAAAGCCGAGCTACAATGGAATAAGGACTCAGGACAGCTACACGAAAAGGCCTTCAAGGGAAAAAAATGAAAGTCAGGGGGACTGAATATGGAAGGATATTTAAAAGGAACGCACCAGAAGCTTCTTAAAATAAGAGAAAAATATACCTTAATGAAAACCGCAAAAGAGATAGCCCCGGTTTTTGCCTGGGCAGCTGCCACGATTGGATTTTCATTAATCACGTTCTGGGGATATGCAGAAAACAGGCTTAGCAAGATGGGGATTTTTTATTTCTTGCGCTTTTCCCTGTGTGCTGGGCCTTCTCATTGTTCCTCAAGAAGTCGGTTGAAAAGAGATCCAGTGAAATTATGAAGGAAATTTCAATCTTTTCTGGTGAGAACACGGCAGAGGAATTCTTTGTACGGAAATTTTCAATCCTTATGCATTTTATGGACAATTTTGAGACAGAAGTTGAAAAACAACTTCCAAAAATCTACAAGGACAAAGCTTTCTTTAAAAGGATGAAACACTTCTGGGAAATAGAAGCCCCGAAAATAGCTGAGGCTGATATTTTGGAAAGAAAAAAGAGTTTGGAAAAATGGAAACTGAGGCAGGGAACGCTTATAAAAAATTTCAATGACAAATATTCAGGAAGCTTTCTTGAAATCGGAAAGGATGAGCAATGAAAAAATTTGACAAAAATGAAATAGAGGATATTCTTGCAATTTTAGAAAAATCGTCTGTAACGGACAGATGCTGGTCAAAACCCAAAAAAATTTTTTGCTTTTCAGGAGTGACGTTTCTTTTATCGTTGATAGTTTTAAATTTCTGGTTGAAAAATCCAAACAGTTTTTTTATAATTCTGTTAGCCATATTGGGCTGCAGTTCATTATTTTCTTTTTTAGAAGGAATATTTGTATATAAAAATCCAATAGTGAGATTTAAAAGAAAATATGGAAAATATTTTACAGAAGATGAAAATAATTTTCTTTTTAAAAATTTTATAATTCCGCTATACCAAACCTGGTTTGGAAGCAAAATAAAAGAGCTGGAGGAAGATTTGGATAAAGAAGGCTTCGATGGTCCAATGAAAAGGGAAGCCTTTTTCCAGAGAGTTGAATTTTTCCTTGAAAACGAAGTTCCGGAAGAACTTAGAAAAGAAAAGGAAAAGATTGAAAAACTTCAGGAAGAAAAAAGAATGGAAGACAAAAAGACAGAAGCAAGGTTCAAGAAATACATGGATCAGTACGCCACTGGACTTGAAACTGAAAAAGAATAACTGAGATAGGAGGAATGATGAAAAAATTTAATAAGAATGAAATAGAGGATATTGTCAAAAATGTAGAAAAATCATCTCAATATGATAAATGCTTATCAAAACCGATACGTTATTTTTTTTCTTCGGGAGTATTATTTGTTTTGCTTTTGGCAATGAATACTTTGTTGAAAACTACAATTGGCTCTTTAATAATTTCGTTATCTACATTTGGTATCGGCTCATTTTTGTTTTTTCTTGAAGGAATAGCTGTGTACAAAAATCCAACATCGAGCTTCAAGAGAAAATATGGAAAATATTTCCTTGAAGATGAAACTGATTTTCTTTTTAAAAATTTTGAAATTCCATTATATAAAACTTGGTTCAGAAACAGAATAAAGGAACTTGAGGATGAAGTGGATAAAGAAGGTTTCAGCAGACAGATGAAGAATGAAGCTCTTTTTCATAGAGTGAAATTCTTCCTTGAAAACGAGGTGCCTGAAGAACTGAAAAAAGAAAACAAAAGAAAAATGAGACTTCAGGAAGAGAAAAGAATGAAAAACCAAGAAATAGAAGCAAAGTTTAAAAAATATATAGACCATTACAGCAACTGGCTAGATACAGAAAAGCAATAATTAAAATTGAGGAAAGGATAAATAATGGAAAAACTTAGCAAAAAAGAAATTGAAGACATCATAGATAATAGATACAGGACTCATTCGGGAGATGAAATTTCCAAAGATAACGGGATATTATCGCTGTGGATTTCAGGGCTTATGTTTCCTATTGTACTATTAAACCTGTATTTACTTATCAAATATGAAGAAGGTATTTTTTTTCTTTTATTTCTCATAATATTTCCTGCTGGAATTATTTCAGGATTAATAGGATTTCGAAAATATTGTAGTCCCACAGGAATAGTCAGAAGGAAATATGGCAAGCATTTCAGCGAAATTGAAAAGAAATTCCTTTTTGAAAATTTTGAAATTCCGTTATGTGAAACAGTTTTAGGAATTAAAATACAAAATTTCTGGGAAGAAACATCGAAAACTGACTTCACTCATGAAATGCGTCAGAAGGCACAGTACAGCAGATTGAAATTCTATTTTGAAAGAGAGCTTCCTGAAGAAATCAGGAAATACGAGGAAAGCGAAAGAAAAAAGAAAGCTGCGGAATATGAAGAACAAAGAATTCGTAAAGAAAAACGTAAAAAGGAAAAAGATAGGATTGAAAAGCAGTTTGAAGAATACATGGAACAGTATAGCACCGAGCTTGAAACGGAAAAGAATTAAAGATGGAAGGCAAAGCCTTCCTTTCTTTTTTAAAACGTTTCTTGACATATAAAAATCTAAATGGTAATATATATTGAGAATAGAAAAAAGGAAGTGAAACTATGAAAGACAAATGTTATAGCAAAGAAATTCACGAAAAGCTGGTAAATCTTGTGGACTGGAACTTCTACTATGAAACTTCAGATCTTGTTACAAAAGTTCTTCTAGTTTTTTCAGCAGGGACATTAATTTATCTTACTTTCCTGCTTTACAAGGGGAATATAAAATTTATGGAAAAAATTCTGGAGCTTTCTGGACTGTTTATATTGACAATTCTTTCAGGAATGGCTAAAAAAATTTCGGCCACAAAGATAGATAAGGTGAAAAGGCTTATAACAGAGGTTTCCGGAAGAGATGTTGCAGAAAATCTTATTCCGGGAAAAAAAGCGTGGATCCTCTGCCACAGGATGGAAAGAATATGGAAGGACGAAATAATGGAGCTTGAGGAAAACCGGAGAGATGAAGCATTTTTTATCAGAATGAAGCACCTGATTGAAAAAGAAGTGCGTAAAGAGCTTAACACCAAGCAGAATAAAGAAAATAAAAAATGGAAATTATTTAATGATAAATATTCATCTGAAAATTTGCATCTTGAAAAGTTTTAAATAAAAAAAAGAAGGTTCAGGCCTTCTTTTTATTTTTCAATAGTTAGCTGTTCAGGGGCATCTTGAACTCCATATTTTTTTAAAACTTCTGAAAACCTATTTCTTTTTTCCCTTTCCTGAAACTTTTTGTACAGATCCAGGTAATATCCGCCAAGCTTTCCTGTCTGCTCTTCATTAAGCCCATATTTTTCCATATCTTTTTTGATCTTTCTTCCAGCTCTTGCTTTCATTTTAAATGAAAGTCCTGGCAGCTTCAGGTATGCCGCTGGAAAAAGGTTCCAGATTAAAACGTTCTTTAACAAAAACAATCCCAAAGGCATCCATACAATCCAGTCCAGACCTCTAAATTTTGCCATATCTGCCGCAGTGAAGAAAACAAAAAGTGGAAGCAATGAATAAGGAATATAAAATGTAAGCAAATATTCCAGATCCGATATGTTTCTTGCCTTCCAAAGCCTTACTGCATCAATTCCCGACATCTTCAGGGAAGCTTTTTCAATCCGTCTTCTTATAGTATAAGGAATTTCCTTTTCAGGCTTTCCGTTCTCAAGAAGTCTTCTGAGAAGCTCTCTTTTTTCATTCTTACCTATCCTCTCTTCAAGAGCCTCGCTGTGCCTCTCGGCAATCTTCTGTGCTTCGTGCCTGTCAAATCCAAGCTTTCTTGCCTTCCTGTAGCTTGAACTGTCCGTGAGTTTAGGAATTCCAAATTCCAGGAACAGCAGAAGCATGAAATATTGTAGTGGAACTACACTCCAGTATTTCCACACAACTAGGCCCAGCAGGGCCTTCTTTAAAATATTTATTGATGTCAGCTTCCATTTTGGTATGGAGCTGGTGTCAAAGTTCAAGATTTCATTTTTATTCATAAGTCCCTTCCTTTCTTTTTAAAATTTTATCATTTTTGTTATCAAAGTTCAAGTTTTTATTTTCTGTTCCTGCCCAAAAAATAAAAAAATCTAATAAAAATTCGAAATAATAAAAATGTCCCATCTAAGTTAAAAAAAAGTTTATTTAATTCCAAATAAATTTTTTAATAATTTAGATTTCATAAAAATATCCAGTTTTCCAGTAAAGAAAAAATCCATTTTTTACCACACTTGAAATTTTTCTGGATTAATTTTACCAAACTTAGGATAATTTTTACCAGGCTGGATTTTCTTTACCAAAATTTGGATAGTTTTTACCATGCTTCTGGATAACTAACTAGAAGCTTTATTTTTAGGGGCTTTACTGCAAATGGATAGTTTTTACCAAACTTGGGATTAATTTTACCAAAGTTAGGATAGTTTTTATCGGATTGAATTTTCTTTACCAAACTTTGGATAATTTTTACCGGCTGAACAGACAGCTAAAAATCTAAAAAATGAACTCGATTATGAAATGGATTTTTTTTACCAGACTTAGGATAGTTCTATCATTCTCCATTTTAAAAGGCTTTGCCGCATTTGGATAGTTTTTACCGAAGCCTGGATTTTCTTTACCGAACTTCGGATAGTTTTTACCATGCTGCTGGATAGCTGAAAAGCAGAAATCAAATACAGGACAGAATTCTTTACCGCACTTTTGAAATGATGGATACCTTGCTTTATATGGCATCCGAAGTGCATTTTCTTTACCGAATTTTACATCCTTCTGAAAAAGTGGATTAATTTTACCGAAGTTAGGATAGTTTTTGCTGGAACTTATTTTCAAGGAAAAGTGTTATAAAAATAGATTTCTTGACTTATGAAAATGATATATAAAAAAATACCGTTTCCTTGGCAAGAGCCTGGAAAACGGTAAAGTGTAAAAAAATTTAATACTCATTTTTTAGAAAGGTTATTTTTCCTTTGTATGTTATTACAAGCAAAAATCACAATCAGAATTATACAGGAAAACAGATTTAAAGTCAACTGTATATTTTTACAGAAATACACAGAAAAGTATAAAACCGGGAATTCTTTACCAGACTTCTGGATTAATTTTACCGAACTTAGGATACTTTAAACAAATCCTTTATTTTTGGGCTTTACCGTGTAATAATTGAAACTGGATTTTCTTTACCGGATTTAGGATAATTTTTACCACAGGGATATGAAGAAAATAAAAAACGCCTGACAGCCGGAGCTGAAAGGCGATAAAAATAACATGAAAGTGCAAATAAAAGCCTGGATATTTTTCCAGATTTTCTTTTCACATCTGAATATTACAGCAATTTTGAGAAAAAGTCAAGCACTTTACCACAGCATTGGATTAATTTTACCAAAGTTAGGATAGTTTTTACCTGAACTTGTTTTCAAGGGAAAATGTTATAAAAACAGCTTTCTTGACTTATGAAAACAATATATATGAAAAATGCCGCACTTTTACAAAAACACGGCAAGGAAAAAATATATTATATTTTTTTTGAAAGATTAGGTGATTTCTCATCCATTAACCATTTTACACTAAGAGCGCCTAAAAGTCAACATTTTTTAGAAGTTCAGTCAATTTTATTCTATTCCAGTTGAAAACTTGCACGCAACATGTCGTGAAAGCTCACAGGAGCCGCCAAGAGCCTTTTAAAATCCCAAAGTCATAGTCAACCAGCCCTGCCTTCCATGACGCCCTTGCAGGGCTTCCTATGCTCCCTGTAGAGAAATCACGGGCCTGCCGTTCCGCCGGGCCTTTATTTATTTTTATTATGCCTTGCGGCTTTGTACTACAGTGCAATGTAATTGTATTCATTTTACCTGTTTTATTGACTTCATGTGCCTTGTTATGATTTTCATTTTCTTCAGTTTTATAAAAATTTTCAGGAAACTGATTTTTCTAGGTAAGTAAAATTGTTCCTATAAACTGTTTTTTCATGGAATAATCTCTGCAATTAAATAAATTTAAGGAGACAGCCTTTAACCATGAAACTAGATAATCCCTTTCAGCTGTCCCCTTAACCTTGAAACTGGATCAGCTTTTGTGTGGGAATGGATTAATTTTTGTGTGTGGCTTTATTATACAGAAATTATTGAAATTAATTATTAAATAGATTATTCTCTTCTGTTATTATAAAGATTATTATATACATTATTAGGTACTTTACCAAAAGGGAAAAGGCGGGGGGTTGGGGTATGCGGATTTTACCGTACCTTGGATAGTTTTTACTGGACTTTGGATTAATTTTACTGAACTTAGGATTTTTTTTACCAAACTTTGGATTAATTTTACCAAACTTAGGATTAATTTTACCAAACTTAGGATTTTTTTTACCGGTAAAATTGGATACTTATATGAGTTTTTAATTAGAATGATTATTATTTAATTAAAAATATAAAAATGTTATTTTATATGTCAAGAAATATATTTTATAAAATAAAAAAAGATAAGTTCTTCACTTATCTTAATCATTTATCTTTTTTTTCTTTTTTAAGGTCAAGTTCCAAAAATCCATGTCTTGCCTTGTATTCTTCAAATTTACCTTTTTCGAATTTTGTATCTTCCTCGATAATTTCAGGAACTTCAATTTCAATCCATTTTTTCATTCTGAGATACAGCGCTTCCTTTCTGTATTTTGGGCTAAGATCCATGCATTCCTCAGTAAATTCATCCACATTTTTCTTGAGCCTTGTTTTTCTGTAGCTTGAGGTTTCGCCGTTTGGATATTTTTTTTCGCTCACAATATATTTCCTGATTTCCGGATCAAATTCTCTTATAATTATTCCTTTTCCAAAAAGGATAGTGCATATATTTCTGTAGCTGTTTCCCGTTACAATGGCAAGAGCTCCCAATGTTATGGCTGAAAACATGTAAGATGGCTTTACAATTTTCTGGAGTGCTGAAAGCGGCGCTCCGTCCAAAGGGTTTCCCCATGCCAGGAGAAGCAGAAAAATGGACAGCAGTACAGTCAACGCTCCCATCGCCATCAGGAAGCCTGACTGATTTTCTTTAGGATCGTGTATTTTCATAATTTTTTTGTGAATATCTTCAGTATATGTCATTTTTTAATTCCTTTCTTCAATTCCAGTTTTCTCATTTTTTCAATATTCTTTTCTAAAACAAATATTCTGCCGGCAAATTCAGAAGATGTATAATAAATGCGAATGAAATTCCGAAGAATATTAAGCTTGATACAAGCCGAAGAATTTTCATTCCATATTTCAAGCCTGAGATTAAATTTGCAAAGTTCTTAAATGTTATAATGACAACATTCATTATCATTGTAATGCTTGAAATATATTTTAACGCCGGCTGCTGCCAATGCGGAGTCATAAAGTAGAGCAAAGGCACAATGAATATTCCGGCTGCGCTTACAGCCAGTGTCAGTTCTAATTGTGAATTAAATATTTCCTCATTTGAAGTAATTTCATCAAAATCTTTAATTGTATCGTTTTGTTCCATGCTTTATCCTTTCTTTATTTTTTAACCTTATTTTGTTTTTTTTACATAACTTTCCCTGTTTCTGAACTTCCTTTTTTTTCAGAAAATTGCTATAATTATACATAAAGAATAAAAGAGGGGGAAAATTGAATATGAAAAGCATTTTTAAAAGCCCGGCGTTCAGAAGGGCGTCCGGAACGCTGAGCCTTGTGTGGATGATGCTTGCCCTGAGCTCGCAGTCGTTCGCCGCGGGGGCTATCCAGGGGGACGACCCGCTTAAAAGGGTGAACAACTTTGTAGGGAGCCTTATCTTCTGGTTCAGGATCCTTGCAGTTGTGGCGGCGATAATTGTGCTCATAGCGAGGCAGATTGGAAACTTTGACGGAAGGAACTTCTCCGACCCTTCGAAGGCTGTCCAGGATGTAATGGCTGCATCAGGAATAATTGCATTCCTTTATGCCATAACTGAAGCCCTTGGAAAAATCTATGGGGGTCTGTAATAAGCAAAGGCCGAAAGGCCCTTTTTTTATTGTTTCTTCTTTTTCCTGTACGCTTTCCTTGCAATCCTTTCACAGTAGTTCATGATGTCCTCGCCGTCTCTTCTCTTATCTTTTTCAGCAAGCTTTGCCGCTTCTTCCGTGAAAATGTATTTCAAAGCTTCTTCCCATTCCGTTTTTCCGGAGGCTATCTCCAGGCATTTCCTGTATGCATCCATGTACTCTTCTGATGTTTTTCCTGTTGTCCTGAATATCTTCATAGCCTTTATGCACGAGAGCGATGTTGTGAAACCAAAGCAAGCTGTAAAGGCTGACTCGGATATTGCGTCCTCAATCCCGGCCTTTCTTCTGAGCGTTACAGGTCCTTTCATTCCGTGCCTTTCATAAAGCATTTTCCTTACAATCAGGCTCATGAGGAACATTGTGGTCCTTTCCAGCCTGTTTATGTTTTCCCCTTCGGACAGTATCCTGCCGTCAGGATTTTTCTTTCTCAGCTCTTCACCAAGCCTTACTGCGTCTTCCTTGAGAAACAGGCTTCCGAGCCTTGGCATCCTCTCCATTGCCGGACGTATCTTCCCTTCCCTGACAAGGTTTATTGAGTGCCCCACGCTGCATGGCTCAAGGTACATTCCTGTCACCGGGTCCTTTTCAGATCCGCCGTGTATCATCTTGCCTATGTAGCCCCTCATCTCGTCGTATGTAACAAGGTCCCTTTTTTCAACAGGGAACTCCTTCTCAATCCTCTTCTTGGAAAGGCCTGAATATTCTTTTCTTTCTATTATGTCTTTCATTATTTTTGCCCTTTCTTTTTTTGATTTATTTTAACATATTGGACGTCAGAAGTAAAGAGTTTTTAAAAGCTTTTATATATTCCTGCAATCAAGGGACAAATTTTAACTTTATCATTTCAGCTTTTATTTTTTTCGGGGTATTAAAATTTTTATGACCGTATGCTAAAATAAAATGAAAAATAAAATGGAGGTGAAATAATGAAAGTAAAAAGAACGGGAAGATTTAAAGTGAAAGCATCGCATCCTGACTATGAAATGATAAAGCTTCACACAATTGAGGCAAAAGAAATATACAACTATGCTAACTATATAATAAGACAGCTATTTTTTAAGAAATCAGGGAAAGAAAATTTTTCCTTGGATTTTATCAATGAATATTCCGAACTTGCTGAAGATTTTAACATCTATATATCAGAAAAACTACAGTTCACTTCAACTTTTTACAGGATTATATGTAAATTTTCAAGAATTAAGAAATATTCAATTAATTCAAAGATGGTACAGAATATAGTTGATATTCTTAAAAGGGACTGGAAATCCTACTGGAAACTTTTAAAATTAAAACAGGAAAATAAATACAACAAAAATATAAATATTCCTAGATACAAGAAAAAATATTCAACTGTTGAATATAATCCTCAAGTTATTTCTAAGAACAAATTAAAAAATGGATATATCGGAACTTCAAAAATGAATGAAGGATTTAAAATCCCAAATTTTTATAAGGAATACACATGTAAAAGCGCAAGATCCCTATGGAAAAATGACTTTCTTTATATGGAGATTATTTACGAAAAGGAAGTTCCTGAAAAAAGAAAAATCAAAAAGGTTGCAGCGGCAGATTTAGGAGGAAAAATATTAATGTCTATAGCCTACAATTTCAACAGGAGAGGAATTTCTATTTCAGCTAATATGCTCAGAAGCCTCAACCATTACTACAACAAGATGATTGGAACTATGACTTCGCTGCTTCCTAAAGGGATAAGAATATCAAAAGCAATTCAGAACCTGTGGAGAAAAAGAGATGAGCAGGTAAGAAATCTTCTGGGATATTATGCCAATAAGCTTATTAAAGAATTCAAATTGATTGGAATTGACAAATTTATAATAGGAAAGAATAAGGAACAGAAACAGGAAATAGATCTTCATTCCAAACTAGAAAACAGGAATTTTTGCATGATCCCTTTCAATAAACTGGTTGAAATATTAAAATACAAATGTGAGGAAAACGGAATTGAATGTATGGAACAGGAAGAAAGTTATACATCAAAGGCAAGTTTTCTCAATAATGATTTTATGCCAGTTTATGGAGAAAAAAACAAGGATTATGAATTTTCAGGCTGGAGAAATGGAAGAACATATAAGATTAAAGGGAAAAACCAAAGAATTCATGCCGATCTGAATGGAGCGTTAAACATTATGAGGAAAGCAGGCTATGAACCTGTTGAGAATATTTCCTCTTTAATGCAAGGCTGGATTTTTCCAATTGGGAAATTCAAGGTAAGAAATCTTAGTTATATTTAAAATCAAGTTAAAGTAAACAATGAAAACTTTAATGTCTTGGCTGCGTAGTACAGCCGGTGTGAATAAAATCCACAAACTTAATCATTGTCACATTTGTTTAATGATTTTGATACTATAATGCCTTGAAAGAAAACATTAAATAAAAACATGAAAGGAAAAGAGAATATGACAAGATCAAAGCTCGTCAAGGAGTACAAGAAAATTATGGGAAGGGAGTCAGTTGCCGCAGCAAGGAAGGAAGTGCGGTGCATGCTCTCCCTTATCGAGCAGGGCCTTCTCGATGACGGCGAAGTTAAGCTCTCAAAACTGTTCACCCTCACGCTGAAAAGAAGAAGGCCCAGGACCGCTCTCAACCCGAGGACACAGGAAGCTGTCAATGTCCCTGCCAAGACAGTTGTAGGAATTATTCCGTCAAGGGATCTCAGAAGGAAGGTTGAAGGCATGGAACTGTAGCCGGAAACCAGGCTGACAGTCCGCTCTGAATGATGTAGAATATATGCGTCAGCAGTCAATCAAAAACATAAATTAAGAAGGCTCTTACGGGCCTCTTTTTCTTGAAATTTTTTACGACGTGTGATATGATTAAGGCATGTTTATTTTTCTATTATAATTCAGGGGGCAAAAAGCCCTCTTTTTTCTTGAAAAATTTTCAGAAAATGTTATAATCTTATAAAGAAAAAATGGAAAGGGGAAACATAATATGGAAACGCTTGAATTTCTTTCGGAAGTAAAAAAACTTAGGTTCAATAGGGACGAAAAAAAAGGAGCCAGAATATTCTTCAGGTTCCTTAAGTACACTTCTCTTGCAATGTTCATTTTGGCAATCTTCACGTTCTCAATGAAGGCTCTTCTGTTCTCCTTCGCTTCGGCTTTCCTGATGGCAGTTCTGACGGTCTCAGGTGCAGTCAGGGAGGCAGACAGGCTGTCCAGCCTTGCAGGCCATCTGAGGTCGCTGGGCCTAGGTCTCAGGGAGTCGGCAAAGGCCATCTCAAGAATATCGCTTAATGACATAGAGATGCTGGAGAAAGCCGAGGTGTCCGAAGAGGCAAGGGACAGGCTTCTTGAATTAGCCGCAAGGGCTCTCGCCTATGACAGCCTGAACGAAAGGACGCAGGCGCTCAGAAGGATGAGGGGCATTTTGGAGAATGCAAAAGTTGACGGCTGGGGAAAATTTGAAGTTGACATCAAGTCCAAAAGCTGATATAATCCTCAGTGAGTTAGAACATAATTCTTCAAAATAATTATAAGTTTTTTTTCATTTTATCCCGGAGCAGATCCGGGATTTTTTTGTGCCCACAAAATTCATTCTTTTTTATTCCATATAATTAATGTTTATTTTTGAGATAGTTCAAGGCCAGTATTTTTATTGCAGGTAAGTTTTATCAGTTTAACTTTCAACTGTTTTTCCCAGGACATTTTTTTAAAACTTCATCATTATATTAATTAACAGTTAATTTACGTATCCGAACATTCGGTTACATTAATATATTTTTGGGTAACGAGGCTTGGGTTCAAAATTACCAAAAATTAAACGTTAATTAATTTAGAATTGCGGAATTCAGCTTCAAAATCTCTTGACATATAATTTTAAGAAATGCTATCATATTAATGAAAGGAAGTGGACAGAATGAAGATTTATGACGTGAAGGAGATAAAGGAAAAAGGAGATATAGTTGAAATTTGTCAGTCTCTTGGAATAAGGCTGAAAAAGACGGGCAAGGAGTACAGGGGATTTTCCCCTTTCAACAGTGAGAGGACACCTTCATTCTTTGTCAACAGGAATGACGGAGTATTCAAGGACTTCTCTTCCGGAAAAGCGGGAGATATGGTAGAGCTTGTGGAGCAGGTAATGAATATCAGCTTTGTACAGGCCCTGGAATGGCTGGGAAAACATCTTGGAATAGAAGTTAAGGAAGGCAGGTTCAGAAGAAGGACGAGCCATCCTGCACTCAAGGAATATAGAAGGATTATGTCTGAAGCCATGACAGAAGAGGCAAAAGATTATCTTGAAGGCAGAGGCCTTTCAGATGAGGAGATAAGGAAGTATGGGATAGGGTACTGCGGATCCTCTGCAAGTTCCATTATGGACAATTTCGGAAGGGACGAGCTTGTGTCCTGCGGCATAATAAATGAAGAAGGTAAGTTTCCCCTTTACGGCAGGGCGGCAGTTCCGCTTATGGACCACGAGGGAGTCATAAGGGGCTTCACTGGAATAGCGGTTGACGGAAGGAAGCCTAAGTACCTTCACAGCCCAGGTCTTGATAAGGGGAGCTTTGTCTATGGGGCAGGCCCGTTCATCCGTGAGAAGGGATACTTCATACTGTGCGAGGGGCATTTTGACATGTACTCGCTGAGAAGGTTCGGACTTCCAGGTGTAGCTCTTCTTGGAACATCTGTAAGCAGGGAGCAGTGTAAAATCCTGAAAAGGTATTCCCTTAATGCCGTTGTGATGCTGGACGGAGACAGGGCTGGACGTGAAGCGGACTTGAAGGTGTGCGAGGTTCTTCATTCCGAGGGGTTTGCCGTTGTGGTATGCGAACTTCCGTACGGCTATGATCCTGACAGGTATATAATGGACTTTGGGGAGAAGGGCATGAAGGAGCTTCTGAAGTCTTCCGGGACTTACCTTGACTGGCTTGTTAAGCCTTATGGGGATGCAAGGTCTAACGGAGTTTCTTTTGCAAGGCTTTCGGATGTCCTGAAGGAATATCTGAGGCACTGCCCTGAAGGGATAGGGGCATGGTGCTGTGAAAGGGTCTCCGACCTTACGGGAGTTTCGGGGGAAGTTCTTGAAAAGGCTCTGAACTTCAAGGAAAAGAATGAAGGAATTCCTGATCCCGGCATTAAAATTTCTGACAGGATATGGGACGACGAGATAGGAATTCTTTCATGGATGGCACATAACAGGAGCATGGATCCTGAAGTGTTCACCTGCCCCGATATATCAAGGGCGTGCAGGGAGCAGATGTTGGGGGATATGTCTTCAAGGACGCTTGAGGTTATGGAAGAGATGTTCATGTGGTCTGAGGCGGAACATGACAGGGAGATGCTTGCCGGCCTTCTGCTGGACAGGGCTGTAGCTCTTAAGGAGCAGGAGCTGTCAAGGGCTGTGGCTATGGAAGAGAGGATAAGGATAGGGAAGGAGCTTCGTGCCATTAAGGGATACAGTCTGAAGGAATATATGGAGAGGATAGGGAAGTAGTTCCCTGTCCTTTTATAATTTTCTTGACATATAACAGATAATATGATACTATACATACATAAAAGATAAGAAAACAAAGGAGAAATTGATATGAAAAGAGCGATGATATTAATGCTTCTTGCAAGTGTTTCAGGATATGGTGCAAGCCATCTGAAATATGTTGACGGGAAGACATATACTAGAAACGAAAAAGACTACATAATGTATAAGAAAAATACGGCAAGAAAGGCCAGCGCAAACGATCCGGTAGGAGTGTTTGACGGGACGCTTGACCTTGACGAGATAACAAGGCTTTCGGGACTTCCTGCCCCAAGGGTATGGTACTATCCTGGAGCTGAGAAGGCTCAGTTCCAGAAGGCTAGAAAGGACACTTCAAGCCCAAACCATCTTTCGACTATGTACAGGGCATTTGTAATGGGAGCGGGTGCTGACTGGACAGCTAAAAATTTTGGAAGAATGTACACCACTTCGCTTCAGGGGGAGAACCCTCTTGAGATGCCGTATGGAATAGCCCAAAGTTCACTGGCTATAACTAATGACTACAGCGGTCATATAACAGGGGAAGCCCCTTACTATGGGGACGTCATAAATGAGATGTCCGCAATACCTCTTGCAGGGAGAAGGATGCTTGACGCTGAATATACGGAAAATGGAAACCTGTTCATACAGGCGGCTGAGAACGAGGCTCCAGTTTCATCGGTGAACCTTCAGAAGAACAGCGGGAACACTAAGAGAAGCCTTGTGAACCTTGACAACTGGACGGCTGTGTCTTCGGGGTACGGTCCTGAGGCAAGGAAGCTTATGAGGGCTGAAAGCATAAACGTGTACCAGCAGATCTGCGGTGGCTGGGGAAGAGGATGGAACGAAGGCTCTCCATATTCTGACAGCTGGATGGACGTTACAACTTCTGCGTCAGGCAACACTGTCATGGACTTCTACGACAGGGAAGGCGGACTTAGAAACGGGAAGTTTGGCAAGATGGTTGAGCACGGATATGCAAAGAATAAGTGCGTAATCTCTTCCGAAAGAAGCGACGTTGCATCGTTCCCTCTTCTTGCAAGGGCTCACTCGGTTCTTGCAAGCGGACAGGTGTGGAACGGGGAGAAAGTAACTAACGGGACATCCTATGCCGCCCCTAAGGTTGCGGGGCTTGCGGCAAGGCTTCAGGAGAAGTTCCCTGGAATGAGCTACCATCAGATCAAGCAGGTGATACTTACTACAGCCTCAAGGAAAGAGGACAGGCTGTCGAGCTTTACCGGATGGGGCGCAATAGACATTGACAAGGCAATGAGGGGGCCTTCAATGCTTAATGCGGGACTGATTGAAGAAGAAAAATTTTTTACAGGAATGTATGACAAGGTAATGGCTAAGGACGGTGTCAAGTTCTTCTGGGCTGAAGTTCCTGAAAATGTATCTTGGGAATGGAGCAACGACATACATACAGGGTTTAAGGCAAAGCCTTCAGGGTATGACGTGTTTGACATGGCTCTTACAGGGGAGGCCCCTGAAGGAAGGATAACTAGCGCAATGACAAGAGCTTCGGTCGTTGAAGGCGTGAACGTTGCGAGATATGTTCCTGACGAGAAGAACTTCTACTACGACGTGAACGACATGGAGACAAGGGCAGGGCTAAGAAAGGCTGGAAAAGGTGTCCTGAGAATATCAGGGAAGCTTGACTACAGGGAAGTTACGCAGGTCCTTGAAGGGAAGCTTGAGCTTTCAGGGGACTCGGAAAGTGAAATAAGGGTATTTTCAGGAGCTTCATTTGAGGCCCTTGGGAAAAGATACATAAGAAGCCTTATCCTTGACGGCGGTAAGATAAGAATTTCAGGGGACGCAAGGATAGAGCATTTCGGAATTGACTCAGGCGATCTTGAAGTTTCAGGTAAAGTTTCAGTTGGAACTTTGTATGTGAAAGACAAGTCAGAGGAAAGAAAATGGCTATCTAAAGGAATTACAGCTGAAAAAGTAGTCTACAGGGGATTTGATCCGGTGGACGCACTTATAAATCCAAGAAAGGTTGCAAACGTGAGACACGAATATTTCATGAACGGTTTCTCTTCAAGCCCTCTTCTTTCAGGGATACAGGACATCGACAAGGACAGCGTGATGGCAGGGATAAGAAAGAGATACATGAAGAACTCGGAGTCTCCATACAGGGCATACGTTCCTGGGTACAGGGACGGCGGATTTGCGGCTGACAGGGACAGGGACGCTGAACGTTTCAATCACAGATACTACCTAGGGGGTACAATGTGGTACATGGGGTTTGGATCCAACCTCGAAAGCACAGGCAAGAACTGGCAAATGGTGAACTGGACTGACGTGAAGGATAAATTTAAAAGCTATGAATAAGGAAGGCTGAGGCTTTCCTTTTTTTTATAAAAAAGTTTTACAAATATGTTGACAAATCCCATATAGTATGATACTATATATACAGATAAAGGAACAAGGAATAAAGGAGAATGAAAATGAAAGAACTGCATTTAATGTATGAAAAAGGCAAGTACAATGTAAATGTACAGGAATATGACGGAAAAATAAGAATATGGAAGGCTGTCGCCAAAGGGCTTTGCGAAGACGAGGCAAGAAGGATAGTTGAAAATGGAAGATATATGGACGGAAGAGTTATTTCGTATCCATACTCGCTTGCCTAGGGGATTTTCCCCTGGGAGCGAAATAATTTTAAAGGAGAAGAGAAATGGACGCTGAAAGAAAGCTTGAATTAATGAAAGAAGATCCAAGAAAATGTGAAATGCTGCTTATTAGCCTTGAGGCAATTGCTGAAAGCTATGACGAGACAGTGAGGGGCGGTGAGACTGTAACGCACTTTGTCCTTGAGGACAGGAACGTGTCGGTACATTCTGAAGGGGACTGCCTGGGGAACGTGAAAAGAAAAGCTGAAAACATAATTTCATATAAAATCGTGAGATTTTTTTAGAAAAAAGTTAAAAAAGTAGTTGACAATAAAACTAAAATTTGATATAATAGATACATAATAAGAGATAAAAAAATTAAAATATAAGGAGAGATTATTATGAACACAAGCACAATTATGGGAAGACTGACAAGAGATCCTGAATTAAAATATACTTCAGGAGGGAAAGCTTTTACAAGAATATCGGTTGCAGTTAAAAGACCTTACGCTGCAGACAAGACAGATTTTATTGACATAACTTTCTGGGAAAAGAAAGCAGAGACTGTAGCTGAATACTTCAGAAAAGGGCACAGAATACTGGTTCAAGGCTTCATCACTACAAACACTAAGGATGAAAAGAAATACGTGTCAGTTACAGGTACTGAATTTGAATTCATTGAAACTAAGGAGTCGGCAAGCAGCATGGGGCATTCAGAACACAGCGAGACAGCTTCCAAGAGTTTCAAAAGCACATCAGGGAAGAACAAGGCTTTTGAAGCTGCAAATGAATATGAAAATGATACAGATGATGAAATGGATGAAGAAAATGACTTTCCGTTTTAGAAAATATGGCGGGCAGAAATGCCTGCTTTTTTTATTTTCTTAAAAAGCAAATAAAAATAAGGACTTTTAGGCCCTTGTTAAATTTTATGATGAGGTGGGCAGATTTTATCTGCCGTAACTCGAAAACTTGACTAAAGTTAATTCAAGATTATTTTTATAATACAAATAGTATTAAAGGACATACGGTTATCCTATCATTCAAGAATTTCGCTTATATGTAAGCCTTTGGCAATTCTTAAATGTGTTACTTAATTTAATTCCGTAAAGTAATCGCTACGCTCATACCTTACGGAAATGCTCCGTACAGTGACTTGCTCCTCTCTCTTGGGAGAATACAAGTTTATCCGGCTCCAGGATATTGTACGATATTTAAAGTCAAATGTCAAACATAAATTCAATTAAACTTTTCTACAATCCATAAAGAAAAGAGGCTCTCGCCCCTTTCCTATTTATTTTCCTTTATGTCAGCCTTGACAAAGTTTCCTTCTGCGTCCTTTGTATATGATGTTCCGAAGTATGCGTCAGCAAGCATGTCAAGACCAATGCTGTTAAGCCTTCTTGCATATTCAGGGCCTATGAACATTGCCTTGAGGTCCGCAAACCTTTCACGGCTTGCCTCAAGCTCCCTTTCAAGAGGCTTTTTAAGGACTGCCGCGCCTCCGCCGTATATGAATATGGCTTCAAGGCCTGAATTCATGTTTCCTATATACTTCTCAGCATCACGTGCTATCTCAGCGGCAAATATTCCTGCTTCTTTCTCTACAGCCTGCCTTGACGCCTCATGTTTTCTCCGGCTCATAGGCCCCGGCTCAGAGATCAGGAACTCCGCAAGGGCCTTCCTTCCGTCGTGGGGGTATCCCTCGTCCTTAAGCCTTTCAAGGCACAGGTCAAGCACAGTACCGTATCCCTTGCTCATTGTCCCTGAAGCGTCAGGTGAGAGCCTTATGAGCCTTCTGCCGTCTCCAGGATCAGTTCCGTTGAACACAGGGAAGTTTACAGTTCCGTCCCCTATGTCAATTCCAAGCACCTCAGTGGCGTACTGGAAGTCCCTTCCTGTAAACCCTTCTTTTCTTAAGGCTTCCGGAACGAACGGGTCCAGGTCAATTCCGCCGTTTGATATTGCGAACTGCGCCGCCGCCCCTTCAGCTACAACCTTTACGTCCTCGAACTGCACCTCAACCCTTACCGGATTTGTGAAGTTGTGGAACGTGACAAGATGTGTCCCTTTCATGAACGCCTGCGAGTATCCTTCCTTGAATGCCCTGTATTCCGCTATTGGAAGGGCAAGCACAATTTTGGCCTTTGCCTGCAAGGTCTTCTGTGGAAGCTTCCCTTTGGACTGGATGTAGGCGGACTTTAACGCCGCCCCTGCGACAGTCCCTATGGCAAGTATTGCTGACAGCTCCTGCTTCGCCTTTGAGGCGTGGAACTTGTTCACGTCGAATGTTATCTGGTGCATTGTGGACTTTATCGCTCTTCTCCCGAAAAGCATTCTCCTGCTCTCCCTTACCATTTCGCTTGTGATTGTAACGTCCATCTCGTTAAAGATGTCGTTCATCACCTGGTCCACTGCCGGGCCTTCAGCCTTGATGTCGGCTGACAGCGAGTATATGGAGCATACGCTCGGCATGTCCGCCAGTATTGGCTCGTCTGCCCCGTGAAGTGAAGCCTTGAGGTATCCGTTCCCTGTGTCAAGGCCCCCTGTTACTTTGATTTCTTCATTCATTAGTTATTACCTCCTTGATTTTTTATTCTTTTTATCCAAAGCTTGCGATTAGTTCCGCGGCTCTCCTGTCCATTTCGTGTGCCTTTCGGCTTGGCGGGTTTTCAGTTTTGTCCTGTGTTACAGGAGATTTTTCCCTTGCATCAGTGATTTCTTCCTTTTCCCCAGGATCTTCTTTTTTCTCAGGTGAAACCTGTTCAGGCGTTTCCCGGTGATTGTTTTCTTCCTGCTCCTGCATTTTTGGGGCAGCTTTTCCTGCGTTCCCTGACATTGCCGAGATTATTTCGCCCAGCTCCATGTCCCTTGCGTCCCTGTTTCCGTGGACACACTGGAACGCAAGTATTATCCTTGCCAGGCTCTCGCCCTTGCTCTTCTGTGAGGCCAGCCACTCTGCAACGGGCCTTCCTCCGCCTATGTAGACTCTCATTAAGGCGTCCTCCTTTCCTTTAGGCTTTTCCAGTTAATTATATAACGTGGGCTCACGTTTGTCAATAGCTGTCCTTTAAAAGATATATAATTTTTCCTTTGCAAAGGCTTTTTATGATCCTGATTTAGGCACATATTTTTTATGGGATAATTAAAGGAGATTTTATGAATAAAACTTGTCTATGTTATATCCTTTTTAAGTCCTCTATATAGCCTTAGAATATATAAGGATAATTTTGGGAATAATTTTGGAAATATGTTGCCCTTACATATCCTGCTCAATATATGGGTGTTATAGAGGGATATTTTAAGGGCATTTATTTCCTGTGTAAAGGATGTGGATATTTAAGGGACAATAATTTTAAAATTTTAGGATTTATAAAGGCTGGAAATTTAAAATATTATGGATTTTTTTAGGGACAGTTTACAATTTAATCCAGATGTGGTAGAATATTGAAAGAATAAAAAATGACTGGAAAGGGGGGCTTGAAATGAGGAATGAGCTTCTTAGGCAGGAGATCCTGGACTACATAAAAGAGCCCAGGACTGAAGCCGAAATATATGGAAAACTTGGGAAATACTTTCTTGAAGTTGAGATACTGAAGGCCCTTGAGGGCCTTGTTAAGTCAGGGCTTGCAGTAAGGGACGGCAATAAGTACAGGACTGCCGAATAACTTTTCGCAGGTGCTTGAACTGTCCTTTGGGGCATGCTATAATCTTCCGTGAAGGAGGGAATTATGAAAAATGATAACAAGAATGATATTGAGATTATCAGGGGCGGAATATTTGAAAGGTTCGCTCTTGCAAACAGGGAGGCGGCGGACGCAGGATCCAGGAGGACCGTGAGGCTTTCGGAGATGAGGTCGGAATACAACGACGTGCTGGTAATCCTTAAGGCAAGCTCGACAGTAAGGAAGAAATGCTATGAAAGAGCCGAGAGGATGCTTTCGGGGCTTGGGCTTGACGTGAAGATAGGGCAGCCGTTTGCGCCGCTGTTCACCTTCTCCATGACCGAGAACGGCAGGGAGGCTGTTCCTGGAAACGTGCCGAGGGAAATTTCCGACCTTGTGACCCTTGCCATGTGGGCGGAAATGAACTCACCGGAGAGGACGACGTTCATATTCGACGACCCGCTGTGCTCCATGGGGGAAAAGGCCAGAAGAGGTTTCGCCAGATCTGTTATAGAGCCTCTGAGGGGCAGGGGAAACAGGTTTGTAGTTACCGCTCCTGAATACCTTGCGAAGGATTTTGCTGAACTGTAAAAATATTTCTTGACATATAAAACAAAATATGTTAAGATTTCATTGTAATTTAAACTCCTTGCGTGCACATGGCGCGTCAGGTCTTTGTTTTTTATCTATTACAGGGAAGATTTTTCTTCCCTTTTTTTATTGAATAAAAAAAAGGCCCAAGGCCTTTACCTCTGCATCCTTGCTGAGAATTCAGCCTCGATCCTGCTGTGTGCAACTGAAAGCGCATTGACTATGCTTCCGTCCTTGACGCTCTCGACGTCCCCTTTGTACCTCTCAAGCTCACGTCTTGCCCTTTCAAGCCCTGAGGCTGTCGCAGGAACCCTTATTCCCCTCTGCCTGTGCTCAAGCTCGGCCCTCAGCCTTGGGGCGGTTATGTTCTCGAAGTTTTCCAGGGCTTCGCCTATTGACTTTATTCCCTTCCTTGACATTTCTATCCTGGCCTTGATCTCGGAAATCTCGCCTGTCCCCTTCCTGAGGTCGCTCTTCGCAGTCTCAAGAGCCTTTTCAAGTTCGGCCTTCATCTTCCTTGCCTCCCTTGACGTCACGACGAATGTTCCGCCCGCATGCTCGTATTCGACAGGGTGCCCGTCAATAGTGGACTGTATGTCAGGAAGGGTGAGCTCTCCGGAAAGCTCCCCTGTCTCGAACCATCTCTTCACCATGCTCTCTGCGGGGGACAGGGTCTCAAGGGCGCTGTATATCATGAGGTCAAGCTCGGCGACCTTCTCAAGGCTTCTCTCCAATGCCCTCTGCTCTCTGCCTGTGTCCCTTTTAACGGTCAGGTCGGACGGCTCGTCGAAGGGGGTGCTCCCCCTCATGAAACCGGCAAGGCCCGTTCTCCTGTTCTCATTTATGTACTCGCTGTCGTAGCCGTTGAATATGTTGACTGCGTCAAGGTACCTGGTGCACAGCTCCTGCGCCTTCCTTCTTAGAAGCCTTGCGGTGTCCGCCCTCATGGGGCCTGAAGCCGCCCTTGCTATCTCGCCGTTGACCGATACCATTGTCCCCATGTCGTAGTACCGCCTGCCCTCAGCCCTTACTTTCCTTACAGGGGCGTCCGAGACCGGGCATCCGTCCTCAGTCCCGATTGAGATGTGGTATCCTGTCACGTCAAGAGGCACAGCCTTCCTGCCCGCCATCTTCGGGGCTACGTGGGTGTCGAAGGCGAACGGGGCCGGACGTTCTCCCGAAACCCTCTCCCATATCCTGTTCCTGCTGTGTATCGCCTTGAGCATCCCTGCGTCCGAGGACTTGATCTCTATGAACCTTGACAGCCTTGAGCTGCTCTCGTTCAGCCTTCTGAGCTCCTCCTCGATTTTTGTGTACGTGGTCACGTTCTGGGAAAGCAGCCTGCTTGCGGCGAGGTGCTCCCTGTATGACATTCCTGCGTCCTTTGTCTCTGAGAAGGCCCTTGCGAGCATCTCGAAGTCCCGCCTTTCCGATGCGAGTATCTTCCTTGCCCCCATTCCGTTGAACCTCTGGGCCACTTCCCCCCTGAGGTTTTCAGGAAGCCTGTCGAGGGCCTCGTTCATCGCCTCGACGTGGTACTGAGTCACGGCGTAGTAGAACGGCAGCTTTGTGAACGGAGCTTTCTTCCCCTTCTTGATGAGTCCTTCGGGCGTGAGGTTCGGGTCTTCCAGAGTATTTGTGTCAAATCCCAGCGTGGAGATTACCATGTGGCAGTGCGGATGGCTTGAGGGCGTTCCGCCTTCCCCTGGCCTCTCCTTTTCAAGGACATGCACGGCGTAGCTTACTGGAAGCCTTGCGGGTTCGCCTTTTCCCTTGATTTCAGAGGCCCTTCTTATTTCGTCGTCCTCAATTGCCCAGTTGTCGTTTATCCTTGAGACAATTCCGTTGACAACGTCCTCGTAGAGGCCCTTTGCGCCTGCGTCCCAGTCAGTCCCGTCCCTCTTCCTTGGAAGGTCGAAGGTAAGTGTCATCGCCCATCTCTCCCTTTTCCTTCCGAGCCTTCTGTACTCCTCGAAGAACTCCCTGTTGCCCCCGCTTTCCCTGAAGATGGCGGGTACGTTCATTTCCCCTGTCATTACTGCGTCGTTTCTTTCCGAGTATTCGCCCTCCCTCGCTATGTAGTCGAGCGTTGCGGCGAGGCCCTTGGAGTTGGCGGCGCTCCTGTATCCGATCCTTATGAACGGCTTAGCCATTATATTTCCCCCCTTTTAGAATGAATGTTTTTATATATCAGATTATACCATATCCGGGGAATAAAAAAAAGGAAAGCCTTAGCCTTCCCTATCTCTTTCTCCTGTCAGCCCTGGACTTGAAGTACCAGGCTACAGATAGTGCTATTATAAGAATTCCCTTGACTATGTTAAGAATTTGGTATGTTGTCATAATCATCTCTCCCTTGCTCTTTATCTGTAAGTATTATAGCATATCGTAGTTTTAAAGTCAATAACTATTTGGGGAAAATAATGAAAAAACGTGAAAAAAATAATATACAAATTTATTATACAAATCAAAAAGGCCCTGTAAAAGAGCCTTTTCTATTTAAAATGTATCAATTTTTTCAAAGCATTCTACTAAATCATAGTATTTTATTTTCTTTTCTTCAAGTTCTTCTTCTTTGTAGTTAGGATAGCGATTAATTTTCCACACAAATGTACTGATTATGAACATATGGACAATGAATATTGCTGTCAGGTTATTTATGAAACAGAAAAAGAAAATTCCTTGCTTGACTTAAGCAAGGATGAGTAACAAAAGGCCCAGTTTGGCCTTTATTTTATTTTTCTTTTCAGTTCTTTCACTTCATAACTAAAACGTTCAAATATTTCATTATATTCAGGATTGTTTTCAAAACTTACAATTTTTTCATAAAATATTTTTCCAAGACGCTTTATTTCCATGCCAGTATCTAAAGGAATTTCAAGTTCTTTTAACAGACTGAAGCCTGCCTCATATAGATATTTTTTCCATATTTTTACAACATCTTTTGATATTTCTGTTATTTTTTTCCAGTCAATCAGATGTCCGTTTTTCATTGACAATTCAATATATCTTCCTAAAATTTTGGCAGGATTTGCAAATCCTGTTACTGATTTCTCCTTATATCCAAAGAAGTTCATTTTAGGCTCGCCGTCCCATCCTTCAAGCACTTCATATTCCGAATTGTATCCGTCTTTTTGTGGCAGAAGATTTAAAAGTTCTTTGAAACTTGCAGTTTTTCCACTTTCAAAATTTTCGTCTTCAAAATAGTAAAGAAACATTTTTAGTCCATAATGCATTACATCTTTTTCCATAAGATTATCTCCTTTATTCTTTTGTTTTTTACAAATATATATTATCATATTTTAGTTTGAAAGTCAACTACTTTTTGAAATTAACAAGATAAAAAATTATCTTGTTTTGGACTGTTTTGCTTTTCTTGTATTTTCAGCATTTCTGGTATCAGCTTTATTTTCAATAATCAATGAAAACGGATACCGGAAATTTGAAACGGAAACTGTTATTCAGCTTTGTGAAAGATGCTTCAGGCACTTTCCTGAAATCGAAGAAATAGAAATAATTCCTAATGAACTGAAGGAATTTGATGAACTCTTTATATAGAAATAACCAAGACAGGCTCTTCGATCCTTTTTATAATGCTTTGAAAATTTTAAAAAAGTTGTTGACTTTCAAACTAAAATATGATAATATATATACAGAAAAAGAGATGAAGGAGAATAAAAATGGAAATGACAAAATTTAATGAAAAATATGAAAACTATTTAAAAAAAATCGAAAAAGAAATGGAAGAAAAATATAACTTCCGTACAAATGCGAACTATTATTTGGACAAAAAAGGATACTGGCTGTTCTGGGGCGAAAATGGAACTGAAGAAAAGTTTTACAATTTTCTAACTGAGCTTATGGACAAAAAAGTCCTTCATGGAGTCAATTCGTCTTACCAGTACGACGACAACTTTGATACTTCTGAGTTTTATTTGTGGATCAACTTGCTGCCAATGGCAGAAAGCAAATTAAATGAACTGAAAGAAAAATATCCGCAATTTAACTTTGAAATTGACAAGGACTATACTTTCGGAACAACATATAATAAAGTTTACAAGAACTACTGGTGCAAAGATGAAATGGAAGAACTTTTGGAACTTCAAAAAACAGATCCTTTGCAATTAACAAGAGCAAATGAAGTTGGAATAAAGGAATACTTGGAAGAAAAAGAATTGATGGAAGAAGAAATAAAAAATGGGACAATAAATATTTTTGCTTCAATAAATCTGTACACAGAAGATGATAATGGATCAGAACATTGGGACACATTAATAAAATTACTAAAAGAAAATTTTTAAAATAGGCCTTCGGGCCTTTTATTTTTGCTCAAATTATGATATTATCTAAACAATGGCGATAATGCCATATACTTAATAACAGGAAGTGGTAAAAATGAAAAAACCAAAAATGGTAAATTATGACTTTTCTTTTGAAGTCTTTAATGCAAAACAGGAATTAATCCTGTTTTTTTATTTCAGCCATTCAATTCTCATCAATGTTATATAAAAGTCCTTATATTTTTTATTAATCAGCGAATAAACTTCCTCAATGTCCTCGTATTCCCTATCAGGCCCATAAAATCTTGAAAAATTCCAATTTTCAGATGTTTCCCTGATTATTTCGTCAGGAGTTATAAAAATCTTGGGTGTCAGTTCACCATAGAACATAGGCTTAAACTCATTCACTTTCACAATATGATCTCCATTTTTCGAGAACATTTTGCATAAATGTTTATTATCAGGATTTTCAAGACAGACAGGAATAAAAGTTTCAAACATTTCTTCAACACCTTTTCTGCCGTATCTTTTTATAATATTTTCAAGTTCTTTTTTTTCTCCGTTTTTAGTAACAATTAATCCAGTCACTATCATTATAATTACCTTCTTTCCTTATTTTATAACTTATATTAACATATTTTGGTTTTAAAGTCAACAATAATATCGTGAAAATCAACTAAAAATTGTTGTTTTTAAATAAAATTTATGTTATAATCAATACAGATAAAAAACTAAAAAGGAAAAAAAATATGGGAAAGGAATTTCCTGAAAATATTAAAACAAAAGATCAACTTATTGAAAATAAAAATAATAAAAATTCTATTTCAAGAATTGAAATTTCATTTTAAATTAAGTATTTCAAAATTAATAAGAAAATATATTAAAGAAGGCCCAAAAGGGCCTTTTAAAATTAACAAATTAATAAAAATAAATTTTAAAATAAAAAGGGAGCATTTGCTCCCATTAACTATTTCAATTCCTTGAATTCAAATTTTTCAAATTTCTTTTTAAAGAATTCGTAGTCATATTCAGCTTTGACAATATCTGTTTCTCCGTCAGTTACGCATGAAGAAAAATTAATAAAGTCAATGATTTTTTTGAAATCTTTTTTAAATTCTTTGAAATATGGGTCATTAAATTTCCAATATTTATTTATTTCAGATACGTCTTTGGTAAGGTCTTTCAAAATGCTTCCGCCATGATTTTTCAGGAAATTCCATTTGCAGTAGCACTTTTCAGCACTTATAAGAATTTCAACCACAATTCTTCCATCGTTGCAGTCCTGACAGTTAAGTGCGAAATCATAGAATTCTTCTTCTGAAATTTGGTTTATATTTTTATTTTCAAGAAAATTGCTTGTTTCTATATTCTTACTTGAACTTACTACGTTAATAAAATTTTTTCTAAGCCAGTTTTTCGGCTTTAAATAACGATTTCCTTTTAGAGCTGTTTCATATTCCTCTATAACGTATTCAGGATGGCTGGCGTTCAAAACCCCAAAAATGTAGCTTCGTACGTTTATAAATAACGGTATTAAGCTTTCAAACATATAGTTTGAATAACCTCCCCACTGGTAGTGGTAAACCTCTCTCTCAACATGTTCCTCTCCTTTAGTGTCAATGAATTTCACGTTAATCGCTAATTGTGTTCTTTGTCCCATTTTATTTCTCCTTTGTTCTTTTATCTGTATATATAGTATCATATTAATTGTTATATGTCAAGAATTTTTTGATAATTTTGTTTTATATATTTTTCATTTAAGAAGATTTTCAGAAAAACAAAGAAAATTTTATAACTGTTACTTTTTCAAAAAAGATATGATATAATTGAATTATTAAGAATTAGAAAGGCGGTTCAGCAATGAATGATTATATTTATGTTGCAAATATGATTGAAATAAGAAATTTCTTTTTTATATTTTTAGCAGTCATGTTTCTAATTATAACATTTACTTGGCTTTTTACTGGATTTTTTACTGGCGAGTGGGAATGGGACAATAACGGAGCAAATGCTTTATTTGTTATTGTAATGGCTTTAGGATTATTTCCCAGCGGGATAATGTCTTTGTCTTTTAGTTTGAATGAAAAACAATATAAAAAAGAATATAATTATAATGATAGCCAAAAACTTCTAAAAAATGTTAGAATTTTAAAAAAAGAATTTGAATTTTTAGAGGAAGATCAGACAAACGAAATTCTCACTAAATTTTATAAAAATAATGAGCCGTTGCCCAAAATCTCTGAAAGGCTGGTGAAATAAAATGAATATAGATTATATTAAAATATCTGAAACTTTTGCCACTTTCAAAATAATCCGTACACTAGGCGGAATAATATTGGCTTATTTAATGTTCGGATTTGTTTTTTATGGAATTGGTAAAGATTGGACCACAAAAAGAAGAATGGTTGCTGGTACAATTTTTATGATTTTAGCTACGTTTTCTTTTCTAGGTTATAAAATTTCAGGAAAATATGGAGAATACTATAATCTGCCTAAGAAATATAAATTTTCAAGCTATTCAAAATTAAAACGGAATATTAAGCGTATTAAGGAAGCAACAGAAAATAGGAAAGAAATACCTGACAAAAGAAAATATATTAATAAAACTTTGACACAGTTTTATCTAAGTAAAGATCTTAACGCTGATAAAGAAATAATCCAAAAACTTGAAAAATAGTTGAATTTAAAAAGCTTAAGGGAATTTAAAGTTTTCAAAACTCTATAAATAAAAAAAGAAAGGAACAGCAAAAATGATTGACTATTTGAAATTGGAAGATAACTTAAAACCGTTCTACGATTATAAAGCTGAAAAGGAATATAAAAGAAAAATACATAAATTTGAAAAAATATTTTTTTCTATATTTTTATTTTTACTTATTTTATCAACAGTTATAATTTATATTTTTTTTAAAGATATTTTTATTTTTTCTATAATCCCAAAATCTATTCTTCCATACATCTGAATTAAGAACTTTTTTAGCAATTTCTAATGTTTTAAAATAATTTCCTATATAATAATCTTCACTACTATACAATTCATTATTAGCTTTTACAAAATTATAATCAATAGTGAAATATACCCTACCTTTTTCTGCTCTCCAATAACTATTATTATATGTTTTCTTATATGTTTTATCATAATTTTCTTCATTTATAATATTTTCATCTTGATATTCATTTTTATTTAAAATAAAATTTTCATCAGTTATATTTTTAACAAAATTTTTAATTTCA
>ERZ772921.110-NODE-110-length-50023-cov-9.067403_pt1 | contig 50023 bp, 32 predicted proteins | sample MGYA00512117_ERZ772921 | MGnify/ENA primary metagenome ERZ772921 (study PRJEB29015, sample SAMEA2737944) | human oral metagenome | biome: human oral; feature: human-associated habitat; material: dental | place: China | collected 2150 ...
GACAAGCACGACGGCCGCGTGGTCTCCAACTTCATCGTTCAGGCCCTCACCGGTCGCGACATCACCATCTACGGCGACGGCTCCCAGACGCGCAGCTTCCAGTACGTCGACGACCTGATCGAAGGCATGATGCGCATGATGGATACGCCAGATGATTTCAGTGGGCCGGTCAACATCGGCAACCCCGGCGAGTTCTCCATGCTTGAGCTAGCCCACGAAGTACTTCGGCTCACCGGATCACGTTCGAAAATCGTCTTCGCCCCCCTACCCCAGGACGACCCCAAGCAGCGCAAGCCCGACATCTCCCTGGCCTATGAGAAGCTCGGCGGCTGGCAACCCACCATCCGGCTGGAAGAAGGACTAAAGAAGACCATCGCCTATTTCGACGAACTCCTCAGTAAAGAAGGCGTCAGAGCCACCAACCCAATGTGACAGGTAGGCCGCCAATTTGGCTGGTAGGCGGCTGCGGCCGCCAGCGAAGATTGCCGGGTACACGATTACTCTTATCATGTACCCAGCCAAGTTTGTCTGGTACCCGGCCAACTCCCCCGGCCTCGGTAGAGGCCTTGATCTTCTTTTGCTTCTTTTCTTCCATCAAGGGAAGAAAAGAAGAGTCAAGACAAGAAGAACATCAAGACAAGAAAAGAAGAAGGCATCAAGGCCAGAAAAGAAGACCCAAAGTATATTTCGGGCGACCATAAAGTCCCCCTTACTACATATTATTCATACACCCCAATAAACAAAATGAGAAAGAACAAGAGATTGACGACAGTGGCCGCGGCCCTGTCCGTAGTGCTACTGCTCACGGCCGCCAAGGCCGGCGACGGCGTAATCACGAAAGAGAACGGCATGACGGTGATCAACACCACCGAGCTGACCCACGACGTGAAGGGATACCAAAGCCCCACGCCCGTAAAGATCTTCATCAAGCAAAACAAGGTGGTGCGTGTCGAAGCGTTGCCCAACCAAGAGACGCCGAAGTTCTTCGACCGCGCCAAAGCCATCCTCACCTTTTGGGACGGCAAAGCCGTGTCACAGGCCGTGAAGGAAGCCCCAGACGCCGTGACGGGCGCCACGCTCTCGTCCGACGCACTGAAGAAAAACGTTCGGGTCGGGCTCGAGCACTACAACAAGCAGCAGCCGAAAAAGAAACGGAAGTAACCGCAGCGCATCCCCGGCAGGGATGGCCACGATATGCACGAAGAGGATACGCCCCGCGGCGCATCCTCTTTTTTGTGTTACGAGATTTACGATGCTTCCACCCGGATAGTGGCTGAGAGCGTATGGCCGCGATCGTCGACCACGGTGAGCGTGTGGAGGCCGGGATCGAGGTGAAGGGAGAGCTTGTGGAAGTCGCGCGTGGAGGCGGTGTAATTGCCGTCGATATGCCAGAAGACAGTGGCGTTGGGATCGCTATGGGCCAACTCGAAGGTGACGACACCGGGCGTGCCGTCGAGCTGGCGGGGCAGGGTGATGCGCGCAAAGGCGTCTTGGGGATAGATGAACTGCATGGGGCGGTCGGAGTCGTCGCCGCAGCCTGGCATGAAGGGCGGAAGCGGACGATACTCGGGGTGCTGCTGCCGGTAGTACCACTCCCAAGCGGGCGGCAACACGAACCAATTGGCGGGCACGGCACTCGCCTCGCTCATGCAGTTTTCGTAGACGCGGAAGCGACCGTCGGGGGTCAGGTTCACGCGTATGTGGTAAGGACAAGGCTCCGTTCGCTGCCCGTTGGGACAAATCGGGACAACGTCCGACGCGTCGCAGAAGCGCCCCTTGAGGCAACCCGACTGGCGGCACACTTCGGCTTCGACAAGCGCGCCGTCGCCGGGCACGTCGAACCATGTCGCGGCGGGCAGCAGGTTGAAGAGGTCGAAGAGGACGGGGCCTGCGGTACGTGCCCCGACGATCCCCGGCCGACCCTCGCCCGAGGCATTTCCCACCCACACGCCCACGGCGTAGCGCGGCGTAACGCCCACGGCCCACGCGTCGCGGAAACCGTAGCTCGTGCCCGTCTTCCATGCCACAGTCTGCATGGAGGGGATCGTGCGCCAGTCGATGTCCTCCGGCCGGTTCACCTCCTTGATGGACTGAAACGTGAGCCAGACGCCGCCCGGAGTGAAGACGTAGGGGGTGGTGGAGCGGCGCTGCTTCTCATCGGCGGCCAGAGCAAGGGGGATGCGCGGCTGTCCCTCGAGACAACGCGCCATATCGACGTAGGCCGCGGTGACGTCCCACAGGGTGGCTTCGGCGCCGCCGAGGATGAGTGAAAGGCCGTAGTGCGAGGCCGGTCGGCGGAGGGTGGTGAGGCCAGCGCGCTTCAGGAAGTCGTAGAACTTGGGGACGCCATAGCGGCGGAGCAACACGACGGAGGGCACGTTGAGCGAGCGGGCGATGACCTCCGCGGCGGGCACGGCCCCCTCGAATTGCAGGCTGAAGTTTTGCGGCGCAAAGCCGTTCACATTGATCGGAATGTCAGGCAGGAGCGTGCGGGGAAGGATATCGCCATCCTGCATGGCGGCACAGTAGAGCAGGGGTTTGAGGATGCTGCCCGTACTGCGTGGCGCGCGGATAATGTCGACCTGACTGCCCGGCTGTCGCTCGTCGAAGCGGGCATTGCCACAGTAGGCCAGCACGCGGGCGGTGCGAACGTCGACGATGATTGCGGCCATGTCTCGGATGTCCTGCTGCGCAAACTCTGCATGCCACCGTGCCAGCACGGCTTCGACCTGCGACTGCATGCCCTTATCGATCGTCGAAACGATGCGTTCGCCGGGGCGCCTCTGCTGAAAGTCGGCTACCAGATGTGGGGCCAATGCGGGCAGTGGCAGCGGCTCTTCAGGCAGCGCCTCGCTGAGGGCCAGCTCATAGTCGGCATCGTCGATCACGCCCTGCCGATGCAGCTCGTGCAGTAGTCGGTTGCGCTTCCGAAGCAGCGCCTCACGGTTGCGCGAAAGGTGGATCATCGACGGTGCATTAGGCAGCACGGCCAGCATGGCAGCCTCGGCCCATGACAGCTCGGCAGACGAGTGACCGAAGTAGCGCCACGCGGCTGCTTCCACCCCGACCACATTGCCACCGAAAGGCGCATGCGCGGCGTAGAGCGCCAAGATCTCCCGCTTGCTGTAACGACATTCAAGCCGAGTGGCCAGAACGATCTCAATCAGCTTCTCCCCCACCGTGCGCCGTTCGCCACGCGAGAGTCGGATAGTCTGCATGGTGATCGTGCTCCCCCCGCTGACGATGCGTCGCGCGCGAACGTTCTGCACGAAGGCGCGCAGGATGGCGGCTGGGTTGACGCCGTTGTGGAGGTAGAAATGACGATCCTCGAAGGCGATGAGGCAGCGGGCGAACTTGTCTGGCGCCGTGTCGGAGGGCGGGAAGCGCCACTGTCCGTCGGCGGCGATGCGTGCACCGAGCAGCTCACCGTGGCGATCGGTGACGACGGTGGCGTAAGGCACGTCGAACAGTCGGCGCGGCAGGCACAGCAGGTAAGCCAACAGCAAAAGAGCCACCCCGTAACGGATGGCTCTTACTGGTTTCGTATTCCAATCGGGTAGCAACACGGGGTTCGCGTGTTTCAATACGGTTCAAATGCCGCTTAAACTCAGCTCAAACGCCGAGTTCATGCGCCTCCTCGACGGCGGCTGTGCCATGTTTCTTCTGCTTGACCTTGAGGTGGTCAAAGCCGTGTCCGTAGACGCCGATCACGGCGCTCTGCGAGATGAAGGCCGAGGGGTCGATGTCGTTGATGATGCGGAAGATGGTGGTCGATTGTCGTTTCTTGGCCAGGACGAAGATCATCTTCTGCGGCTGGCCGGTGTACATGCCGACGGTGTCGATCACGGTCACACCGCGGTGCATGGCGTTGATGGCGTGGCCAATCTCTTGGTACTTCTTGGAGATGATGAAGAACTGCACGGACTGGCGGGCGCTGTTGACGATCTGGTCGAGCATGAAGCTGGTGACGAAGAGGGTGACGAAGCCGTAAACGACGCGCTCCCAGTCGCGCAACACGACGTAGCTGGAGGTGATGATGATCGTATCGAGGATCATCATGACGCGCCCCAGGGTGATGTCCTTGTACTTATTAATAATGGCGGCCACGATGTCCGTACCGCCGGCGCTGCCGTTGGACGAGAAGGCGATACCCAGCCCTGTGCCGCAGATGGAGGCCCCCAAGACGCAGGCCATGAAGGGTTGATCATGGAGCATCCACACGCCTTTCGTGATGGCTTGCACCACTTCGAGCGATAGGGTGAGCATACAGACGCCATAGATCGTCTTGATGCTGAACTTCCACCCCAAGATCTTGATGGCGAGGACGAGCAGGAAGACGTTGGCGCCGAAGTAGACGTACTGCACGGGCAGCTTGATGGCGAAGTAGATGATCGAGGCGATGCCAGGCACGCCACCGGTCATGATCTTGTTCGGGAGCAAGAAAACGGTCCACCCGATACTGTAGAGCAGCATGCCGAGGGCAATCATCACGTAATCCCTGACTTCGCGGAGCAGGGCTTGTTGATTCGTTCGAATCGACTTGACAGGGTTCATCTTTCTTTTCATGATTTTTTAACGGCCGCAAAAGTAAAAAAGATCGCAGGCCAGCCTCGGGGCCTCGCGTCTTTTTCGTCGGAAGATTCTTGGGGGCGGGTTTTGGGGTTTGCACGCAGGGCAACCGCATCAAATCAAAACCACCAGTCCGATAGATCTCCGTAGGGGTACGGAGATCAAAAACACTTGTCCGAGAGATCTCCGTAGGGGTACGGAGATCAAAAACACTTGTCCGGGAGATCTCCGTAGGGGTACAGAGATCTCTCAGACGCGTGGTTTTGATTTGATGCGGTTGCCCTGGACTTGCACGGCATGCGAGTAGCAAAACCCGGGTTAGTTCTCCTGTATCCGGCAAACTTGGCCGGCGCCCCTGACGCCTTTCGGGGGTGTCAGGGACGCCTGCCAAGTTTTCCCGGGTACCTGGTTGCAACTTCGCCGGGGCCCGCAGGCCCCCTCTGGCAAAAAAATCGGGGCGCCCCCTTCCTGCTTTGTGTAGGAAAGAGACGCCCCGAAGGGTGTAGCGCGTCCGACGTCAAGAAGACGATACCGCGCTACGTCCTATGTGGAGACACTTCTGCGTTGCTGTTATTATCCCATCGCCCAGAACTCGTTCGAGGCCATGCGCTGATAGTTGCGATAACGCCAGCGGGCGTTCTCCTCGGCGGCTTTGAAGAGCTCGGCGGCCTCGGCGGGGTACTGCTTCATGACGGAAGCGTAACGCACCTCGCCCTTGAGGAAGTTCTGGAACTCGTCGAAGTTCGGCGCCTTGCTGTCGAGGATGAAGGGGTTCTTGCCTTCGGCCTCGAGCTGCGGATTGTAGCGCCAGAGCTGCCAGTAGCCACAAGCCACGGCCTGCTTTTCCTCCGTCTGACTCTTACCCATGCCGGCCTTCAAACCGTGGTTGATACAGGGCGAGTAGGCGATGATGAGCGAGGGGCCGGGGTAGGCTTCGGCCTCGCGGATGGCACGGAGCGTCTGGGCCTGGTCGGCACCCATAGCGATCTGGGCGACGTAGACGTAGCCGTAGGTGGTAGCCATGAGGCCGAGGTCCTTCTTACGGACGCGCTTACCGGCGGCGGCGAACTTGGCGATGGCGCCCACGGGCGTGGACTTGGACGACTGTCCGCCGGTGTTGGAGTACACCTCGGTGTCGAGCACAAGGATGTTGACGTCCTTACCGCTGGCGATGACGTGGTCGAGACCGCCGTAACCGATGTCGTACGAGGCACCGTCGCCACCGATGATCCACTGGCTGCGCTTGATGAGGTATTGGGTCAAGCCCTTCAGCTCCTTGCATACGGAGCAATCGGCCTCCTTGATGCCGCGATCGATCATGACCTCAAGTTGCGGAGCCAACTCCTTCGTCTTATCGGCATCGAACATGTTGTCGATCCATGCCTGCATCAGCTCTTTGGCTTCAGCCGGAGTGTATTCGTTCTCGATAGCTTGCTTGAAGAGCTTCACTATGCGCTCACGCATCTTCTCGTTGGCCAGCTCCATGCCGAGGCCGAACTCGCAGAAGTCCTCGAAGAGGGAGTTGGCCCAAGCCGGACCGCGGCCCATGTCGTTCTTCGTGTAGGGCGTGGAGGGGACGGATCCGGAGTAGATCGAGGAGCAACCCGTAGCGTTGGCCACCATCTCGCGGTCGCCATAGAGCTGGGTGACGAGCTTCACGTAGGGCGTCTCGCCGCAACCGGCACAGGCTCCGGAGAACTCGAAGAGCGGCGTGGCGAACTGTGAGTTCTTGGCGTTGGCCTTGGTGTCGACCAGATGCTGCTTCGTCTTGACGTGATCTACGCAGTAGTTCCAGTTTGGCACCTGATCCATCTGCGTCTCGAGGTGCTTCATGCCGAGCGCCTTCTCGCCCTTCTTGCCCGGGCAGACATCGACGCAGTTGCTGCAGCCGGTGCAGTCGAGCACATCGACCTGGATGCGGAAGTTCATGCCCGCAAACGTCTTGCCCTGTGCCTTGAGCTGGGGGAAGTTGGCGCCCTTCTGTTCCTCTTCGTCAAGCACGAAGGGACGGATGGCAGCGTGGGGGCAGACGTAGGCGCACTGGTTGCACTGGATGCAGTTGTCCATGTTCCACTCGGGGACGAAGGTGGCTACACCGCGCTTCTCGTAGTAAGCCGTGCCTTGCATCCAGGTGCCGTCCTCCCTGCCTTTGAAGGCCGATACGGGCAGCTGGTCGCCGTCCTGAGCGTTGATGGTGCGTACCACTTCGTTGATGAAGGCCGGGTCGCTGTTTGCAGCGCGCGGATCGTCGGGCAGGTCGGCCCAAGCGGGATCTACGGTGAGCTGCTTGTACTCGCCTCCACGATCTACGGCGGCATAGTTTTTATTCACCACGTCCTCACCCTTGCGGCCGTACGACTTGACGATGAACTTCTTCATCTGCTCCACAGCCAGATCAACGGGGATGACGCCCGTGATGCGGAAGAAGGCCGACTGGAGGATGGTGTTCGTGCGGTTGCCGAGGCCGATCTGCTGGGCGATCTCGGTGGCGTTCATGTAGTAGACCGTGATGTTGTTCTTGGCGAAGTACTTCTTCACCTTCACGGGCAGGTTGCGCACCAGATCGTCGCCCTCCCAGATGGTGTTGAGCAGGAAGGAGCCGTTCTTGCGGAGACCGCGGGTCACGTCGTACATGTGCAGATAGGCCTGCACGTGGCACGCCACGAAGTTGGGCGTGTTCACCAGGTAGGTCGAGCGGATCGGGTGATCGCCGAAGCGGAGGTGCGAGCAGGTGAAGCCGCCCGACTTCTTAGAGTCGTAAGAGAAGTAGGCCTGGCAATACTTGTCGGTGTTGTCGCCGATGATCTTCACCGAGTTCTTGTTGGCTCCCACCGTACCGTCGGCACCGAGGCCATAGAACTTGGCTTCGAACATGCCTTCGCCACCGAGTGCGATCTCTTCCTTCATCGGCAGCGAGGTGAAGGTGACGTCGTCTACGATGCCGACCGTGAAGTGGTTCTTGGGCTCGTTGAGGGCGAGGTTTTCGAAGACGGAAATGATCTGTGCCGGCGTCGTGTCCTTCGAGCTGAGGCCGTAGCGTCCACCGACGATGATCGGGGCATTCTCGCGGCCATAGAAGCAGTCCTTGACGTCGAGGTAGAGCGGCTCACCATTGGCGCCCGGTTCCTTCGTACGGTCGAGCACGGCGATGCGCTTAACCGTCTTCGGCACGGCAGCCAAGAAGTGCTTAGCCGAGAACGGACGATAGAGGTGTACGGCCACCATGCCGACCTTCTCGCCGTTGGCTACGAGGTAATCGATGGCCTCACGCGCGGCTTCCGTCACGGAACCCATGGCGATGATGACGCGGTCTGCATCTTCGGCGCCGTAGTAATTGAAGAGGCCGTATTTGCGACCGGTGAGCTTGTAGATCTCTTCCATGTATTCCTCCACGATGGCGGGCACTTCGTCGTAGAAGCGATTGCCAGCCTCGCGGTGCTGGAAGAAGTGGTCGGGGTTCTCAGCCATACCGCGCGCCACGGGGTTCATCGGGTTCAGGGCGCGGGCGCGGAACTCGGCTAGGGCCTTTTGATCGATGAGCGGAGCGAGATCCTCGTTGTCGAGCTTCTCGATCTTCTGGATCTCGTGCGAGGTGCGGAAGCCGTCGAAGAAGCTGACGAACGGGACGCGTGACTTGATCGTGGCCAGGTGTGCCACACCGGCCAAGTCCATCACCTCCTGCACGGAGCCTTCGGCCAGCATGGCGAAGCCCGTCTGGCGTACGGCCATCACGTCCTGGTGGTCGCCGAAGATGGAGAGGGCGTGCGAGGCTAGGGTACGTGCGGAAACGTGGAAGACGCAGGGCAGGAACTCGCCCGCGATCTTGTACATGTTCGGGATCATGAGCAGCAATCCCTGTGAGGCCGTATAGGTAGAGGTCAGCGCACCGGCCTGCAGCGATCCGTGCACGGCGCCAGCGGCTCCGCCTTCGGACTGCATCTCTTGCACCAATACGGTTTCGCCGAAGATGTTCTTCCGCCCAGCGGCGGCCCATTCATCGACGTATTCGGCCATCGTCGACGACGGTGTGATGGGGTAAATAGCAGCCACTTCGGAGAACATATACGAGATATGCGCCGCGGCTTGATTACCGTCACAGGTCAAAAATTTCTTTTCTCGTGCCATAACTATCTGTTGTTTGATGTGTGTAACATTCTGATTGCTTGTATGTGGATATTTAGTCAGTGGAGATTGTATCAGTATAAGAAGCCGAACATCCATAGGGGGATGCAGTTCGACTCGTCGAGGGGAGGCTCCACCTCGTCGACGGCGTAGTAGAAGTCGGGGCTGACTTTCCAGCGCGCCTCGGGGTAGGAGACCCGGAAGAGGTAGCGATCGTTGACCAGGAAGCTGTTGTGCCTGTCGTAAGCGTTCACGCGATTGTCCTTCAGGAGTTGGTTGAAGAAGAAGGCCTCGTTGACGGTGCGCTCGTCCTGCGTCTGACGGTTCATGACGTGCAGCAGGTTCGGGTTGTAGAGGTAGGCGTAGACGGGCTTTTGAGGGAACTCCTCGCCGCGGGGGTAGAGGAGGGTGATCATGCGAGCGTCCTTGAGGTATTTGAGGTAGTTCATCACGGTGGCACGTGAGGTGCCGATGTCCTTGCTGAGCTGACTGATGTTGAGCGTGCAGGGCTCGTTTTGCGAAATCAGGTAGAGCAGGCGGCGCAGTTTGGGCAGGTAGCGCTGCTCGATCTGGCGGATGTAGAGCACGTCGACCTCGAGGGTCATGTTCATCATCTTGAGCAGGTTCTCGGAATAGTTGCGCTTCTCGAGGAAGAAGGGGTAGAAGCCGTGATGAAGGTAGTCGTGGAAATACTCGCCGGGGTTGACCTGATCGCAGATGTCGCGGGCGATGAGATGGCGATCGCGCATGAGCATATCGAAGCTGAAGGGTTGCAGGTCGAGGCCGGTCTTGAGGTTGAGGTATTCGCGGAAGGAGAAGCCGCGCAGGTAGTAAGGCGCCACGATGTCGCCCACCTCGTGGTTCTCCTCCTTGATGCGCATGACGGACGATCCGGTGAAGACGATCCGCAAGTTAGTGTAATGATCGTAGCAGTACCGCAGTTCGCGCGACCAGTTGGGATACTTGAAGATCTGATCGATGAGGAGCACCTTGCCGCCAGCGGCGTAAAATTCGCCTGCGAAGTCCGTGAGGGTGCGTTCGGTGAAGATGAAGTTGTTCAGGTTGACGTACAGGCATTCGCGGCCATCGGGGGCGAAGCATTCGCGAGCGTAAGAGAGCAGAAACGTCGTCTTACCGATCTCGCGGCAACCCTTGATCCCGATCAGGCGCTGACTCCAGTCCACCTCGTCCATTAGGCCGCGGCGCACAGGTGTCCCCAGATGCGTCACCAGATATTTGTGCGTTCGATAGAATGCCTCCATAAGTCAGTTCAAATTTCCGCGGGCAAAGATAGGATTTGCGCGTAAAAACACCATCAAAAATGCAAACTATAGATTGCAATTTTGCGCTTCCCGTTCGGTTTCCGACCCCTGATTCGTGTTTACGATCGTGTCAATTTATGTGCCTGATCATATGACGTAAGATACGATTTGAATCCCAATAGATTTATGCAGTCATGCTTGCTACCTCATCTAAATAGACTTTGTGCTTGATCAGATCGCATGAGAACCATTATCATTCAAATTTGAATGTGACCAGATAGTATGCAATCTGATATGATTCAAATCGGATACAGGTCAGATGGCGTGCAATCTGAGCTTATACAAAATTGTTTCGCTTCGGATTGCATGCGATTCGGTATGATTCAAATTTGAAATTGGTCAGATGGCGTGCAATCTGAACTGATACAAAATTGTTTTGCTCCGGATTGCACGCGATTCGGCGTAATTCAAATTGGATACGGATCAGATGGCGTGCAATCTGATCCAATACAAAATTGTTTTGCTCCGGATTGCATGCGATTCGGCATGATTCAAATTGGATGTGGGTCAGATGGCGTGCAATCTGAGCTGATACAAAATTGTTTCGCTTCAGATTGCATACCATTCGGCGTAATTCAAATTTGAAATTTGTCAGATGGCGTGCAATCTGAGCTAATACAAAATTGTTTTGCTTCGGATTGTATACGATTCGGCGTAAAATAAAAAGGATTCAAGACGCACAGCAGGTGATCCGTCTTGAATCCAATTCTCGAGATGTTGTTGCGGGGCTTCGGAGGTCAGTCGCCGGTGAACGTGTCGACGAGTACTTCGCGATAGGCGTTGAAGATTTTCGACTTGGAGACGAAGCCAATGTATTTGCCCTCGGTGTCGACGACGGGCAGGTTCCAGGCCTTGGTGTCGTCGAAAATGTGCATGATTTTCTCCATCGGCATGTCGTTGACAATGCGCGCGGGGGGCGAGACCATGAAGCGCGAGACGCGGAAACGCTCGTACAGCTCGGGACGGAACATGATGTTGCGGATGTTGTCCACCAGCACGATGCCCAGCAGCACGCCTTCGGTGTTGACCACCGGGAACATGCTGCGGGAGCTTTTGGCGATGGCTTCCTTGACGACGTCGCCGAGGCTCATATCGGGGCGGACGGCGATGAAGTCGGTTTCGATCACACTGCCGACATTCATGAGCGTCAGCACGGCCTTGTCCTTATGGTGCGTCAGGAGCTCGCCCTTCTGCGCCAAACGCATGGTGTAGAGGCTGTGGGGCTCGAAGGCGCGGATGGTGACGTAGGAGCCGATGGAGGTGATCATGAGCGGCAGGAAGAGGTTGTAGCCGCCGGTCAGCTCGGCGATGAGGAAAACGCCCGTCAGGGGGGCGTGCATGACGGCGGACATGGTGCCGGCCATACCCATGAGGGCGAAATTCTTCTCGGGCAGGTCGACCGGCAGGCCGAAGAAGTTGAGGACGTGCGAGAAGAAGAATCCGGCGATGCAGCCGATGTAGAGGCTCGGGGCGAAGACACCACCGCAACCGCCGCCGCCGTTGGTGGCCGCCGAGGCGAAGACTTTCGTGAGGAGGATGAGGCCGAGGAAGATGACGATGCCCCAATAGCCATTCTCCATGCCGAGGAAGGGGCTTTGGTCCATGAGGTGGATAAAGTCGCCGTTGAGCAGGGTCTCGATCGTGTCGTAACCCTCGCCGTAGAGCGGGGGGAAGAGGAAGATGAGGATGCTGAGCATGGCCGCGCCGAGGATGAAGCGTTGCCAGCGGTGGGAAAGGCTGGCGTAGATCCCTTCGACGCGCAGCATGGCGCGGGTGAAGTAGAGCGAGACGAGGCCGCAGAAGATGCCCAGCAATAGGACGTAGGGGATGCGATCCATGACGAACTCCTCGGTCTGCGAAAACTGGAACATGGCCTCGGTGCCAGAGAAGACGTACGACATCGTGGCGGCCGTGACGGACGAGATGAGCAGGGGCAAGACGGACGTCATCGTCAAGTCGAGCATGAGCACCTCGATGACGAAGACCAGTCCGGCAATCGGAGCCTTGAAGATACCCGCCACAGCTCCCGCGGCACCACAGCCGACGAGCAGCATGAGCGTCTTCTGCTCCATGCGGAAGAGTCGGCCGAGATTCGACCCGATGGCCGCGCCGGTGAGCACGATGGGCGCCTCGGCCCCGACCGATCCGCCGAATCCGATCGTCAGCGAACTGGCCACGAGCGAGCTCCACATGTTGTGCGGCTTGATGCGGCTCTTGCGCTGCGAGATGGCATAGAGGATCTTGGTGACGCCGTGGCTGATGTCGTCGCGGACGACGTAGTAGACGAAGAGCCCGGCCAGCAGGATGCCGATGATGGGGTAAAGCAGCAGCCAATAGTTGGCCCCCTCGCGGATGTTGGCCCAGAGCAGCTGCTGGATGGTGTGGATAAGGAACTTGAGCAGCAGAGAGGCCGTAGCGGCGCCGATACCGACCAGGAAACTGATGAGGAGAATGAAGTTGCGCTCCCGGATGTGGCGTTCGCGCCAAAGCAGGAAGCGATAGAAGCGGTTTTCGTTTGTCATGTAGTTCGTGTGTTTCATACACCCTTGCCCGTGACCACCGTCCTGACGGTATAAATAAGGATAGTCAGGTCCAGGGCGAGGGACATATTTTCGTAATAGAGGATATCGTAGTCGAGGCGCTCGATCATCTTTTCCACCGTGTCGGCATAGCCATACTTGACCATGCCCCAGGAGGTGATGCCGGGGCGAACGTTGTGCAATAAATAGAAGTAGGGCGCAGTGCGGACGATGCGATCGATGTAGTACCGCTGCTCCGGCCGTGGCCCGACGAGTGACATGTCGCCGATGAGCACGTTCCAGAACTGCGGCAGCTCGTCCAGCCGATACTTGCGGAGGAAGCCGCCGAAGGGCGTCACGCGATCGTCGTTATGCTGGGTCAGTCGGTGGCCGCGACGGTCAGCGCCGACGTACATCGTGCGGAACTTGTAGATCGTGAAGGGTCGGCCACCTCGCCCGATGCGCTCCTGCCGAAACAGTACGGGGCCGGGCGAGCTACGCTTGACGCCGATAGCCAGGTAGGCGTAGACAGGCGAGAGTAACAAGAGCGCGATAGCGGAAACGATCTTATCGGCCAACCATTTGAGGTTCTTCCCCGCCTCGGAGAAGTTGTTGTCCGTGGCGTCGATCAGGGGGATGCCGTGGATGGTGCGTACGCCGATGCGCCCCAGCGGACTGTTCTTCGCCGCCCAAATCTTCACGGGGCATTTGTAACGGTAGAGCGAGTAGAGCAGGTTTACCGCCTCGGCGTCTCCCCCCGGCTCCACGACAAGCGCCAGCTCATGCGCGGGACGAGTGGCCATCAGCGCGGGCAAGTCACTAATACGGCCCAGCGTTTCCTGCACACCCTCTGCCGTAGACGGTTGGCCGACGAACCCTTCCACCCGATAGCCTAACCGTTCCAGATCGCGCCGTGCCTCCGGAGCGTGCTGCCCCGTTCCGATGACTAAGACATCCGTAGCCCACAGTCCGCGGCGTACCATACGCAGGGCATGATTTGTGATCATGTTGCGCCCGAGGTAGGTCAGGACGAATTGCAGCGCGCAGTAGGTGAAGAAGATGATGTAGTAAACGTCGAACGAACGCGGGAGGTCGTTGAGGATGACCACGAAAAAGATGACGACGCACCCTAGCCCGACGCTCACGAAGGTGGTGAAGGCCTCCTCGATACGTGACTTGCCGAAGGGCCGATTGTAGTAACCCGAAAGAAAATAGAGGGCCAGCCAGAAGAAGGGTACGATAAGCTGCACCTGAATGACTTGCCGGTAGCCGAGGAAGTCGGCCAGCGTACCGAAGTCGTAGCGGGCCACCTCGTGAAAGCGTACCACGTTGAGTACGGCCCACGCTACGGCCGCGGTGACGAAGTCGGACGACAGATAGAGGAGACGTTGGCGGCGGCGGTTCATCATCACTCGCGTATGATTTGAATGGTTCCGTCGGCGCCTAATCGGATGATGCCCGAGGGGCGCGCTGTGGAGCGATCTGTGCGCCGATAATGGACGACGTAGTCCACGCCGCGGATGATCTCCTGGCTGACCTCGTCGTAGCATCCGGGCGCGTCTTGTCCGCTGAGGTTGGCTGAGGTCGACACGATGGGGCGGCGGAAGCGTTCACAGAGCGCATGTGAGAATCGTTCGCGGGTGACCCGTATGCCCACCGAGCCGTCTGGGCCGAGCAACGACGGCGCGAGGTTCCGTCCGTGGGGATAGATGATCGTCAGTGGACGTTCGGAGAGCTCGATGAGGTCCCAGGCGATCTCGGGGATGGCGTCGACGTACCCCATCACTCGTCCCGGGCTGTCGGCGAGGGTCAGCATGGCCTTGTGATCGGCGCGCTGCTTGAGCGCATAAACCCGTCGGACGGCCTCATCGGAGGTCGCATCACAGCCTATGCCCCAGATCGTGTCAGTGGGATAAAGGATCAGTCCGCCTTCGCGCAGTGTACGCACACATGCCGTGAGATCGGCCTGCAACAGTTCGTTATCGTTTATTGAGTGCATAATCCATGTGGTTCTGTAATCGGATCACAAAGGAATACCGAAAAGTGTAAACACCGCCCCCGACCGACACTTCCGCCCGACCATTCTGAGGACGGCCCACCACAATCCGACCCCGAAGACGGGGCCTGCGCAGGGGAGGGCGAGCGGTGCCAGGCGGGCTATACATATATATAATAGGTATAGGGAGGCGGACTCAGTCGGCGGATGGGGGGCAGCGGCTGAGGTGGTGTTCCCTACGAATGCGCACGGGGTGTCAGCCGAACGGAAGGGTTGCCGCACCGCATGCCCCGAGGTGACTCCACGCACCGAACGACGCTTTCTCGCCATCCGACGGGATAGGCATTCACGGAGCAGACTTGGTCGTCCGATTTCGTTTTTTGCCCCGCGCCCTACCTTTGCCAGCCGTCGGGACGCCCGATTGTCAATCATTCCTCACGCACTATACATATTCTATATGCCCCGCATCACCCCTGTCCTCCTCGCGCTCCTTGTGCTGGCTTCGTGCAGCACGACGCGCTATGTGGGCGAAGGCGAATACTTGCTTGACCGCGTACGCGTGGAAGCGGATTACTCGCCCATCCCCACCTCCGAACTGAAGTCCTACCTCCACCAGCATCCCAATCAGAAGATCTTCGGCCTACTCAAATGGCCGCTCTACGTCTATGACTGGTCCAGCGACCGTGGCCGTTGGTCAGACCGACTGCTGCGCCGCATGGGCGAGGCTCCTGTGATCATGGATACGTCACTCATCGCCCTCTCGCGCGACGAGCTCCGGCGCTACATGGTGAACAAGGGGTTCGTGCAGGCTGCGGTGGACTATGCGATCGACACCTCGCGCAGCCGACGCGCTACGGTCCGTTACCGCATTCGCTCCGGCGCACCGTATCTGATTGCCAGTTATCGCCTCGAACCGGGTGACGATCGGATGGACTCTTTGCTACGCACCGAGCCGACGCCCATCCGAGTCGGACAACGATTCGACCGCGATGAGCTGGAACAGGAGCGCCAACGCATCACGTCGCTCATGCGTCGGAACGGATATTTTGCCTTTCACCGCGATTACATCTACTTCTCGGCCGACAGCTCCATCCCGGAGCGCGTCGATTTGGTCATGCGCATCCGGCCCGTCCGCATCGCCACGGACTCCTTACCGATCGAGCACCCGCACCGACTCTATCGCATCGACTCGGTGCGTATCCTGGTGGACAGCAGGACACACCTTACAGATTCATCGACCCTATTCCGCACGGCGACCGACACGGTGCGCATTCGTGACGTGGAGATCCGTTACGCTGCAGGCCAGCATCTGCTTCGCCCGGGCGTGCTCTATCGGCGCTGCTTCCTACTGCCGGGCCATCTGTTTAATGAACGCGACGCCGAGCGGACTTACTCTTCGCTGGCCGGATTGGGAGCCCTGCGGCATGTGAGCCTGCGATACGAGGAAACCACGGATAACCCCTCAGACACCGTAAGGCTCCAAACGACCATCATTACCGCAGCCGCCCCGCCGCAGGGTTTCGGATTGGAACTTGAAGGCACCAACTCCGGCGGTGATCTGGGCTTCGCCTCGGCCGTTAGTTACCGTCATCGCAACCTGCTGAGGGGCTCGGAACTTTTGTCGACACGAGTCCGCGGTGCGTACGAGGCCCTTTCCGGCGGCGATCGCAGGAGTGGTTGGGGCAATTACTGGGAATTCGAAACGGAAGCCTCTATCCATTTCCCGACATTCCTCCTCCCCTTCGCCAGTTACGCCTTCCGGCGGCGCATGCGGGCCACCACCGAGTTCAAAATCAGCTATGATCAGCAGCGCCGACCCGAATATCGACGTGCCATCATATCCGGCGGCTGGAATTATAACTGGCAAACGGGCGCGTCCAACCACCCTGCGCGCCACACACTTAAGCTCATCGATGTCGACTACATATACATGCTGCACGTCGACACGGCTTTCAGAAGTCGATTACCTGAGCTGACGGCTAAATACAACTACTCCGACATGTTCATCGTAAGCAGTGGCTATACCTACTCACTCAACAGTTACGACCCGATGCGTCGGAACCGCAGCGCGCATTCCCTTCGTGCGGCGATCGAACTGGCCGGCAATGCGCTCTATGGCCTCTCGCATTTGTTAGGCGCATCCCGCGGCGCGGACGGTAGCTATAAGCTCTTCGGAACGACTTATTCGCAGTTCGTGAAGGCCGATATCGACTATGCCCGCAGTGTCGTTCTCGATGCACGAAACAGCGTCGCTTTTCACATCGGTGGCGGGCTGGGCGTTCCCTACGGAAACTCCACGGAAATACCCTTCGTGCGCCGATACTATGCCGGCGGCGCAAATAATAATCGCGGGTGGTCCGTCCGCACGCTTGGCCCGGGCAGTATGGCGGACGAGGAGTCCACGTCGTTCATCAACCAAGTGGGCGACATCCGACTCGATGCGAACATCGAATACCGCACACGCCTCTTCTGGAAGTTCGAGCTCGCCGCCTACATAGATGCTGGAAATATTTGGACCATACGTCGTTACGGCTATCAGCCCGACGGCGATTTTCGTCTTTCACGCTTCTACCGTGAGATCGCCCTCTCGTACGGACTCGGTCTCCGACTCGATTTCGACTACTTCCTCATCCGCTTCGACACCGGACTCAAGGCCTACGACCCCGGACAACGCGGTGCGCGTCGCTGGGCCATCTCCCGCCCCAATCTGACCAACAATTTCGCCTGGCATTTCGCTATCGGTTATCCGTTCTGATCGAAAATCGGAAAGCAAAACCTGAACCGTTCCACATGCACGGACTAAAATCGGGAAACGAAATCTGAACCGTTCTGCATGCACGGTTATCATTCCTTTTTGGGTGTACCTATTGTGCATTCGGTAAGGGCGCAAAAGCATACGCCCCTGCATATACCCTGCCGTCTGCATGAGTAGTATTCTTTATCGGTAGAAGTTATTCATAGCCCGGTAGGGGCGTAAAAGCATACGCCCCCGCATGTACCCTATATATAAATGGGTAGATCCAAAGGAATGAGCAGACCTATACATCCGTCCAATCAGGATTCAATCTATTCCTATCTGTATTTATCTGCATGCTACAGACGTATTGTAGGGCATATGCTTTTGCGCCCCTATCCTATACATGATAGATCTTCCAAAATGAAAACAATACCTACACAAGCAGCGTGATTCACCTTTTGTTTTTCAATTTTTGATTACGCATATCGTAGAGGTATGCACACGGTATACGCATGTTAGACATTTACGTCGTTTAACCTATAAAACAAATCTCGATTCCATACTCCGCACGCTGAACAACTCAAAAACAAGTTCTGTTTTCCCACTCTGCACGCTGCGGAGTAGGAAAACAGAGTCTGTTTTCCGCATTCCGCAGTGTGCAGACCTCAAAAACAAAGTTTGTTTTGGCACTCTGCAGCGTGCAGAACCCAAAAACAGATCTTGTTTTCGCACTCCGCAGCGTGCAAGACCCAAAAACAGACTTTGTTTTCCTACTCCGCAGCGTGCAGAACCTCAAAACAGACTTTGTTTTCCTACTCTGCAGCGTGCAGAGTTGCCATTCAGAGTTTGTTTTTATACCCCGCAAACGGCTCGCCAGCAACTCAATAAGCCGTTTTACAGCCATTCTGCATACGGGCCTATCTCTACGCAAACCGTTTTCCCGTCCTGAAGAAAAAAAAGCTCCCCCCACGTATCACGCAGGGGGAGCTCTATCTTGACGGTTATCAAGTGATGTGAAAATTTTCAGGTCTTAAACTAAGGACACTTCTCAGGAGAAATGGTTCCGCATCTCTCCTATGGACGAACAAATATATGTATTCTTTTAGAACTGCAACCCTGCAGTCGGCATAATCGATAAAATAAAAACGGCCGGACAGGTGCAGCGGCTGCGTAACTGCATCTGTCCGGCCGGATAGGCTGTCCGTCAGACGGCCCAAGTGGTCGTGCGATCTATTTTATCTCATAGTCCATGCCGGTCACTTGGAACTCCGTCCGCCGATTCAGTTGGTCGGCCACTTCTTGCTGCTCCTGCGGCAGACTGTTGACGAACTCCTCACTGAGCACAGTACCCTCGGGCAAGAAGGGATACTTCTCGGCCAGCTTGGCCGTGATGGTCTTCGGAACCATTTTGCCGTACCCTTTGGCCGTCAGGCGTGCCGCGTCGATGCCCGCAGCGATGAGGTAATCCACAACCGACTGTGCGCGGCGTTGCGCCAGACCCTCGTTATAGGCGTCCGATCCCTTCCGATCGGTGTGCGCACCCAGCTCGATCCGCGCAGAGGGGTTGTCACGAAGCAGTTTGATCAACCGATCCAAGGCTTCCTTTGACTCGGGGCGGAGCGTTGCACGATCGAAATCGTAGAAGATGTTCTCAACAACGACCGGCTTGTCGGTGGGCGAGAGGAAGAAGTCCACGTAGTACGTCTCATTCTTCTCCTCCGCCTCGGTCTTCAGCTCGAAATTTTGGTTGAGGTAGTTGGGCGCTTCGGCCATCATCACGTAGTCCATCCCCCGGGCAAGCTCGACGCTGTACGACCCGTCTTTCTTAACCGGTATCTTGCGGTTCATGCCGTCGCGGCCTACAATTCGGACGATGGCTTTATCGATGGGCACCTCGTCGACATCGGAAACGTAACCATCAATCTTCATCGTGAACGTGGGATACTCGAACGAATAGATGTGATCCCACCCCCGCGCATCGCCGCGATTAGAGGAGAAAAGTCCGCGCTCGCGTTGTCCCTCGAACGTGATACCGAAATCGTCGAACGACGAGTTGATGGGCGCGCCGAGGTTCTCCACGTGCCATTGCCCGGCGCTGTCCTGCTTGGCGCGGAACAGGTCGAGCCCGCCCATCCCGGGATGCCCGTCGGAGGCGAAGTAGATCGTCACCGAGTCGCGGACGTAGGGAAACAGCTCATCGCCCGCCGTATTGATCACGGGGCCAAGGTTCTCCATGCCGCCAAAGTCCGAACCGCCTACGATTCGCGATCGGAAGAGGTCCTTGCCACCGTATCCGCCGACGGATTCGGCCACGAAATAGAGGTACTTCCCGTCGGGCGAAACCGCTGGGTGGGCCAGCAGCGTGATCGAGTCCTTCAACACGTTCGCACGCTGACCCTTGCTCCATGCAGCCCCGCTGCGCAAGGATTGATAGATCTCAGCCGTGCGCGGCTCGGTAGCGTCGACGGCGCAGAAGGTGTAGTACATCGTGTTGCCATCTCGGGTGAACGAGGGCGTACCCTGATCATACTCGCTGGCCACTGGGTCCTCCACCTCCTTCGGCTTTGTCCAGAGGCCCTGCTCATTCTTCTTGGCAAAGAAGAGCGCATTGTTTTTCAGCCCCGTGATAGCATTGACGGAATCCTTATGGACAATCCCCCGGGTGGAGTTGAAGTAAACTTGATCGTATTTGTCACCATAATACATGGGGCAGCACTCGCTGCGTCGAGAATTGAAGACCTCCATGCGGGAGACCTGGTAAAGCGTCGGCCGATCGCGCCATCTGACGGCCGAATCACAGCCCGCCAAAGCTAGTACGGCACGCTGATCCGTGGGCGCCTCAGCCAAATATTCGCGGTAATACCGGGCGGCCTCGTCGTAGCGTCCCTCTTTCTGACACGCCTGACCGAGTCTGAAGCGCAAGAGGCTGTCCGGATAATCGTAACGGAGGGCATTGAGGTAGGCACTGATCGCTCGGCCGTTGTTGTTTACGCGCTGGTTGCAGTATCCCATGCGGTAAGCGATGTAAGCGCGCAGATCCTTCTGGTCGGGCTTCGACTTGGTGTAGAGCTTCCGATACATCTCCGCCGCGGCATAGTACTCTCCGAGTTGCTGTTTTTCCTCGGCATCCTTCAGCTTGACCGTCTTGCAAGACGTGACGAGGCCGATCAGCAGGCAGCAGACCAGGGAAAGCGCCGCATGTTTTCTAATTGCGTACAGGGTTTTCATTGCTAATTGAACGAAGCAAGTTTGGGGGTTATTGCTGCACAGTCTGTGTGTCGATCCAGGACGACGGACTATAACAACAGCGAGCTATCGCCGTAGCTCAAGAATCGGAAGTCGTGCGCCAAGGCGTAGTCGTAGATCGTGCGCCAATCCCCACCTACGAAGGCCGAGACAAGCAGCAGCAGGGTGCTCTGCGGCTGGTGGAAGTTGGTGACCATACCGCGTACGATTTTGAATGGGTACCCCGGCGCAATGATGATCTGTGTGGCGGCCCACAAGCGATCCATCCCGCGTCGATCGAGGTAGCAAAGGATGGCCCGGAGCGCCTCCTCCGCCGGCAGCGTGGGTGCATCGGCGCCGTAAGGCGTCCATTGGCCCACGGTGAACGCTCCGTCGGCCGACTCGTCCGCCCCACCCCGCGCCAACGCACAACCGATATAATAGAGACTCTCGAGCGTACGTACCGACGTCGTACCCACGGCGATCACATGCTCCGGCTTAGCCAGCAGTCGGTCCACTGTCCGCCGCGTGACCGCAAAGTGCTCCGTATGCATCGCATGACCGCCGATCGTGTCGCTCTTGACGGGGCGGAAGGTGCCAGCGCCTACGTGTAGCGTCACTTCTTCGCGCTCGATCCCTCGGGCGTCCAGCTCGGCCAACACAGCGGGCGTGAAGTGCAGCCCGGCCGTAGGCGCCGCCACGGAACCCTTGACCTTCGAATAGACGGTCTGATACGTCTGCAGATCCTGCGCCTCTGTCTCACGGTGCAGATAGGGCGGAATGGGCAGTACGCCGACAGCCTCGAGCACGTCGGAGAAGGTGCAGCGGGGATTGTCCCAGTGGAAATCGACGAGATCGCCCGCCTCGCCCGCTACGGAGACGCGTTCGGCCGAGAGCGTGACCCGTTCACCGCCGACGGTGACCGTGGTGTGTAGCTGGCCCGACTTCCATCGCTTGCTATTGCCCACGAGGCAATGCCAGGTGCAATGGGCCGTCTGTGCAAACGACTGCTCATAGTCGCTCGGCACGGCTGGCTCGAGGCAGAAGATTTCGATCATGGCGCCCGTGTCCTTACGGAACAGTAGGCGGGCCCGAATGACCCGGGTGTTGTTGAAGACAAGCAGTGCACCGTCCGGCAGGCAGTCGGGCAAGTGGCGGAAGAGCGTCTCGCGGATCTGCCCACCGCGATAGATGAGCAGTTTGGAGGCGTCGCGCTCGGCTAGGGGGTACTTCGCAATCCGATCGTCGGGGAGTGCGTACGCGTAATCGCTGATGTGTATCTGTTGGGGGGTATGCATAACGGCGGACAAATGTAGGGCGTACTGCTTCAGATTCACCGCCTACTTTTGTCGGCCATCACACACACTCCTATTAATGTACACACACGATGAAGACTAAAACACGTAACGCTTGCACGCGACTCCTGACCGTCGCTGCCGGACTGATCCTCCTGGCTACCGCTTCCGTAGCGCAAGACTTGAACAACGACGCCCGCATCCGCGCTCGCATGGAGCGGGCCATGCGACGCGATTCCGTCGCCCAATCGGCCGAGCCGACCTACACCTCGCAGCCCACCGTCCGCCAGCGTACCGCCACGCCCGACACCCTCCGCGCGGAGCCTGGCGACCTGAACGCCCGCCTACTGGAGCGGATGGAGCGCCGAGCCCGACGTGACACGACCTTGGAACACCCCGCAGCCACCGACCTCAGCACGCCCATCATCCTCCCCACGGAACCGCTCACCATGTCCGACCGCGCGCTCTACTGGTCGCGCTACTGGAGGAGCGCCACGGGCCGCATACCGAGCTACTTCACCTTCGATGACACGATCATCGTCAACCCGCTCTTCATGCCCGTGCTCTTCAAAAAGAAGAACCTCGACAATGCGCGGCGCATCGTCTTCTACCGCCCCATAGACCTCAACGATCGACCGTGGGAGCGCCCCCTCTACCGCCCCATCCACCCCTTTGAACGGGCCGAAAACCGCATCATCATCCAGGACTACGCCTATCGCTACGTGCGCCATTACCACCCGAACTACTTCCGCCACAGCGCCGACGACCTGCCCGTGGAGCGCACGCTGCGAATGCGCATGAACGGCAATGTGCAGGTGCCCGTCTACCACGTCGAGCGCTCGGCCAACGACTACGACGCGCCCCCGAAGTTCATCCCCGACCGCCGCTACTGGACCTCGTCGCTCGAAAGCTCCCTCCGCTTCTCGCAGAACTACGTCTCGCCCAACTGGTACAAAGAGGGCAACAGCAACCTGAACATCCTCTCCAAAAACCTCTTCCAGTACAACTACGCCCGCGACCGCATCCAGCTCAAGAACCTCCTCCAGGTCGACCTCAGCGTCTACACCGCCTCCGACGACACGCTCCGCAACTACAAGTTCGGCGACAACCTCTTCCGCCTCTACACCAACTTCGGCTACCGCGCCTTCAGCCGCTGGTTCTACACCATCGACGGCGAACTCAAGACGCCACTCGTGGCCAACTATAAGAAGAACACCAACATCCGCCAGGTGGCCCTCCTCTCGCCCTACGTTGTCAACGTGGGCCTGGGTATGAAGTACGACCTGGAGAAGAAATTCCGCACCCGTGACCGCTCGCTCAAGCTGGCCGTCAACATCGCGCCCATCTCCTACACCCACATGTACAGCCTCGACGCCACCGTCGACCGCAGCCCCCACGGCTTCCCCAAAGACGCCTCCGGAGGCTACGAACGCGTGCTGCATAAGATCGGCTCCACGGTCCGTATGGACATGGTACTCAAGCCCAACCGCAACGTCACGTGGAAATCACGCCTCTACTACAACACCACCTACCGGAACATCCTGGCCGAGTTCGAAAACTCGCTCGACATGGCCTTCAGCCGCTTCTTCTCGACCATGATCAACGTCTACCTCCGCTTCGACGACAGCGTCACGAAGACGCCCGGCTACGATTCCTACGTCCAAACGAACCAGATCCTCAGCTTCGGCTTCAGCTACAAGTGGGATTAGCCCAAGCGGCAGAACGGCGAGCGTCCGCCGCCCGTCATCCAGCCCTATTATATAAGGTATAAGCAAAGGGAGCTCATCCGTGGGCTCCCTTTCTTGTTTCATCCGCTTGGCTTACTCACACGTCATCAAAATTCGATCACGCGAGAGACAAGAAACCTTGCGTATCATCCAAATTCGATCACGTGAGAGGCAAGTAACCTCTCGAGTCATCAAAATTCGATCACACGAGAAATAAAAACACTCTCACATCATCAAATTTTGATCACGTGAGAGGTAAATAAGCTCTCGAGTCATCAAAATTCGATCACACGTCATCAAAATTTGATCATGTGAGAGATAAAAACACTCGCATGTCATCAAAATTTGATCACACGAGAGGTAAAAACACTCGCGCGTCATCAAATTTTGATCACTCACCAGCTTCATTCTACTCGCGTGTCATCAAAATTCGATCACGTGTGAACAAAATTTGATCACGCGCCAGCTTATTGTTACTCATGCGTCATCAAATTTTGATCACGTGCCAGCTTCCTCTTGCTCGCGTGTCATCAAATTTTGATCACGCATACATCATTCGGAGACAGCCGTTACCTTTACGGCATCAACCCATAACCCCACAACGATGAACAAGACGAAAAACCTAGTCTCGGCCACGCTCAGCGAGGCTTCATGCGACAAAATCCAAGAGATGATCAAGAAAATCGAGTCCGAACTGCCCTTCCTGATCGCCCTCTCTACCGCTGAAAAGCGGCGCATCAGGCCCTCCGGCCCGCGCACGGCCGCCTTTGTCGACATGGCCCTCCGCGGCGCCCAGAACTTCCCCCAACACCTCTTGCAGACGTTCGACGTCGACGAGTTCGAGCACGACGTCCTGCTTATGCACCGACTCAAAGGCCTCCGCGCCTCCGTCGCCTCGCTGCTCGAAAAGCTCGACGACACCATATACGCCTCCTCCGCCGACGCTCTGGCCGAGGCCAACGAGGTCTACGGCTACCTCAAGAAGGCCTCACGGTTCGAAGGCTCCCTCAAAGCCGTCGTCAAAGAGATCGGCCAGCGCTACGCCCGCCCCTCGCGCCCGAAAAACGTCGCCGACACGGAATAGTCGCCCATCCCCCGCCGCCCCGCACTCCTCCCTCCGCTGCATCCGTCCGCGCTTCAGCAAATTCAAAACAGCTTCCATTTCTTTAACCACGCCTCGCGGGCACTCACTCGCTAAAGGGTCTACTTTTGCGCCCCAGAATAGAAAAGGACAGTATAAGTATCAATCAAACGTCTATGAATCAAACAGTAGATATCCGGGAATTGAATGAGCGAATCGAGCGCCACAGCACGTTCGTGACAACGCTCACCATGGGAATGAATCAAGTGATCGTCGGGCAGAAACACCTCATCGAGTCGCTGCTCATCGGCTTGCTTTCCGACGGGCACATCCTCCTCGAGGGCGTCCCCGGGCTGGCCAAAACGCTGGCCATTAAGACGCTCGCCTCACTGATCGACGCCAAATACAGCCGCATCCAGTTCACCCCCGACTTGCTCCCGGCCGACGTGATCGGGACTATGGTTTACAGCCAGAAGAACGAGGAATTTCAAGTGCGCCAAGGTCCCATCTTCGCCAACTTCGTGCTGGCTGACGAGATCAACCGTGCCCCGGCCAAGGTGCAAAGCGCACTCTTAGAAGCCATGCAGGAGCGGCAGGTGACCATCGGCGAAACGACCTACAAGCTCCCCGCCCCCTTCCTCGTCATGGCCACGCAGAACCCCATCGAGCAAGAAGGCACCTACCCGCTGCCCGAGGCGCAGGTGGACCGATTCATGCTCAAGGTCATCATCAACTATCCGAAGAAGGAGGAAGAGAAACAGGTGATCCGGCAGAACATCACCGGCCACGCGCCTGAGATCCGCCCCGTGATGGACACGAAGCAGATCATGGCCGCCCGCGACATCGTGCGCGAGGTCTACATCGACGAGAAGATCGAGCGCTACATCGTGGACATCGTCTTCGCCACCCGCTTCCCGCAGGAGTACGGCCTGGCCGACCTCCAGTCCATGATCGCCTTCGCCGCCTCACCCCGCGCCTCGATCAACCTCGCACTGGCCTCCCGCGCCTACGCCTTCATCAAGCAGCGCGGCTACGTGATCCCCGAAGACGTGCGCGCCGTCTGCCACGACGTCATGCGCCACCGCATCGGGCTCAGCTACGAGGCCGAAGCCAACAACCTGACCTCCGAAGCCATCGTGAGCGAGATCCTCAACAAAGTCGAGGTGCCCTAACCCCCGCCACACATTGTCCACAGCAGAGAGAAGGTGGTCAGCGAGCTACTTCTAACTCCCCTCTGACTACCTCTAACTACTTCTGACTACGTATATAATAAGGATGGAGACGAGCGAACTCTTAAAGAAGGTCCGGCAGATCGAAATCAAGACGCGCGGACTCTCGAACAACATCTTCGCCGGGCAATACCACTCAGCCTTCAAGGGGCGCGGTATGGCCTTCAGCGAAGTCCGCGAATACCAGTTCGGCGACGACACGCGCGACATCGATTGGAAAGTCACCGCGCGCTACGTCCGGCCCTACGTCAAGGTCTTCGAGGAAGAGCGCGAGCTGACCGTCATGCTGCTCATCGACGTATCGGGCAGCAAGGACTTCGGCACCGTGTCGCAGATGAAGCGCGACGTGACGACGGAGATCGCCGCCACGCTGGCCTTCTCCGCCATACAGAACAACGACAAGATCGGCGTCATCTTCTTCTCCGATAAGATCGAGAAGTTCATCCCCCCGCAGAAGGGCCGCCGACACATCTTATATATCATCCGCGAGCTGATCGACTTCCGCCCCGACGACCGTCAGACGGACATCAACCAAGCGCTGAAGTACCTCACCAACGCCATCAAGAAGCGTTGCACGGCCTTCCTGCTCTCCGACTTCATCGACCACGGCAACTACCACGACGCGCTGACCATCGCCAACCGTAAGCACGACATCGTAGCCATCCAAGTCTACGACCGCCGTGAGACGGAGCTGCCCGCCGTAGGCCTGATGAAGGTGCGCGACGCCGAGACCGGCCAAGAGCGATGGATCGACAGCTCCTCCAAACGAGTGCGTGAAGCCTACCGCACATGGTGGGACAAACGGCAGGCGGAGATGAATGCCGCCTTCCAAAAGAGCCGTATCGACGCCGTCTCCATCCGTACGGAGGACGACTACGTGAAGGCGCTGCTGGCTCTCTTCGATAAACGAAACTGACTTTTCCTGACAATGAAATTGAAAGTGATAAGCGTCCGTATGCTTCTCCTCGTCGTGTGCCTCCTCGCGGGGTTCACTGCTGGAGCGCAGCAGACACTGATCGACGTGAAGGTTGACACGGCCGACATCCTCGTCGGCGAACAGACGACGCTGCACGTGACCGTCACGACCGACCCCAACCGGCGGATCATCATCCCCCTGCCCAGCGACACGCTGATGACGGGCGTAGAGGTGCTCTCCGTATCCGACGCCGATTCGACGGTGGCCGACGGTCGCTTGGTCATTCGCCGCGACATCCTCGTCACCTCCTTCGATTCGTCGCTCTACCTACTCCCGCCCTTCATCGCCATCGACGGCGCCGATACGATCGCGTCGAACCAGGTGGCGCTGAAAGTCTCCACCGTGCCCGTCGATGTGGACAACCCGGAGAAGTTCTACGACATCAAGGACGTCTGGAAGCCGCCCTTCGTCTTGGCCGACTATTATCCGTGGATCTTCGGTGTCTTGACCGCGCTGTTCCTCATCTGCGTGATCGGCTACTTAGTGCAGCGCTACCGCCGCCATCGGTCGGAAGTGCCCGTGAAGCCAGCAGAGCCAGAACTTCCGCCCTACGAGACGGCCATCCGCGAGCTGGACTCCATCAAGGATCAAAAGCTCTGGCAGCAAGGGCTGAACAAGGAATACTATACGCAGGTGACCGACACGCTCCGCCGCTACATCTCTCGCCGCTACGGCGTGAACGCGATGGAGAAGACCTCCGAGGAGATCCTCGCCATCATCGAGCGCGAGAGCGACGAACGCTCCGTCTACGACACGCTGCGGCAGGTGCTCCGGCTGTCGGACTATGTGAAGTTCGCCAAGCTGCACCCCCTGCCCGACGAGAACGACGAGAGCATGCGCAACGCCTACCTCTTCGTCAACCAAACGAAACGCACCGAGGCGCCGCAGCCCGATGGGACCGCCCCGGAAACCGTAACTAAGGAGGATAAGAAATGACGTTTGCCAATCCCGCCTATTTGTTTTTGTTGCTCCTCATTGTGCCGCTGATTGCTGCGTATGTGTGGAAACTGCGCCGCAGCCAGGCGAGCATGGAGATGTCGTCGTCCGAGGCGTTCGACGTGAAGGGCATGACGACCGCCAAGGTGCGCCTGCGCCATCTGCCCTTTGTGCTGCGCATGGTGGCCATCGCGCTCGTCATCGTCATCCTGGCCCGCCCGCAGTCGACCGACAGCTGGCAGAACTCCTCGACCGAAGGCATCGACATTATGATGGCCATGGACATCTCGGGCAGTATGCTCGCCCGTGACCTGCGCCCCGACCGACTGACGGCGGCCAAGAACGTAGCCGCCAGCTTCATCAACGGCCGGCCGAACGACAACATCGGCCTCGTGGTCTTCTCCGGCGAGAGCTTCACCCAGTGCCCCCTCACGACCGACCACGCCGTGCTGCTGAACCTCTTCAAAGACATCCAAAGCGGCATGATCGAGGACGGTACCGCCATCGGCGTCGGACTGGCCAACGCCGTGAGCCGCATCAAGGACAGCCAAGCGAAGTCGAAGGTGATCATCCTACTGACCGACGGCTCGAACAACCGCGGCGAGATCGCCCCGGTGACGGCAGCCGAGATCGCTCGCACGTTCGGCATCCGTGTCTATACAATCGGCGTGGGCACCCAAGGCGAGGCGCCCTACCCCTTCCGACTGCCCGGCGGTACGATCCAAATGCAGATGGTTCCCGTCGACATCGACGAGCCGACCCTGCAACAGATCGCCTCCATCACCGGCGGCCAATACTTCCGCGCCACGAACAACTCGAGCCTCAAGTCCATCTACGCCGAGATCGACAAGATGGAGAAGACCAAGATCAGCGTCCGCGAGTTCAGCAAGAAGCAAGAGGAATACACGCGCATCGCCCTCGTCGTGCTGGGCCTGCTACTCATCGAGTGGCTCCTGCGTATCACCATCTTCAAGAGAATCCCGTAAACCAAGTAGTTATAAGTAGTAGGAGGGTAGTATAAAGGAGTTCGAAGCAGCTCTACATCTAACCGTTCCTACCTTATAACTACACTTCACTCCCCATATAACTCCCCCTCCCCCCATGTTTCGTTTTGCACACCCCATATACCTCTACCTGCTGGCCGTGCTCCCGGTGATGATCGGGGGCTACGTCTACACCCTCATCGACCGTCGGCGGGCCGTGCGTCGCTTCGGCGACCCGAAGCTCGTGGCCGAGCTCATGCCGGAAGTGTCGCGTAAGCGCGAGCACCTGAAGTTCTGGCTCTTCTTCGCCGCCGTGGCCGTGATGATCTTCGTGATCGCCGGGCCACAGTTCGGCTCCAAACTGGAGACGGTGAAGAAGCGCGGCGTGGAGATCATGGTCTGCCTCGACGTCTCCAACTCGATGATGGCTGAGGACATCCAGCCTAACCGTCTCGAGAAGGCCAAGCAGATGCTCTCCCGCATGACCGAGAGCTTCACCAACGACAAGGTGGGGCTGATCGTCTTCGCTGGCGACGCCTTCACGCAGCTGCCCATCACGTCGGACTATATCTCCGCCAAGATGTTCCTCTCCTCCATCAGCCCCTCGATGGTCTCCACGCAAGGCACGGCCATCGGCGCAGCCATCAACTTAGCCCTGCGTTCCTTCACGCCGAACGACCAAGCGGGTAAGACCATCCTCCTGATCACCGACGGCGAGAACCATGAGGACGACGCCGTGAAGGCCGCCAAAGCCGCTGCCGATCGAGGCATCAGCGTCAACATCGTCGGCATCGGGCAGCCCGAAGGCGCACCCATCCCCGTCGGTGGAAGCAGCAATTACATGAAGGACAACGACGGCAACGTGGTCATCACCCGACTCAACGAACAGATGTGTCAGGAGATAGCCGCCGCTGGCAAAGGCATCTATGTCCGCGCCGACAACACCAACTCGGCCCTGCACACGCTGCAAAAAGAGATCGACAAGATGCAGAAGGCCGAGCAAGAAAGCCAGGTCTATTCCGAATACGACGAGCAGTTCCAGAGCCTCGCGTGGATCGTGCTCCTGCTGCTCATCGCGGAGTATATCATCATGGATCGCCGGAATCGGATCTTCCGTCGGGTCAAGCTGTTTTCGAGATAGCGGTGAAAGGCATCCGGCCCATCCTCCATATCCATCGGACGCGAGTACGTCCCACCCCGTCGGCGTCGGCAGAATGTCTGCCGGGGCTACCATGGGCCAAGATGGCGTCGGCAGAATGTCTGCCGGGGCTACCACAGGCCAAGATGACGTCGGCAGAATGTCTGCCGGGGCTATCATGGGGTAGGATGACGCTGGCAGAATGTCTGCCGGGGCTACCACAGGGCATGATGACGCTGGCGACACTGTCGCCGGGGCTACCACAGGGCATGGTGACGCTGGCGACACTGTCGCCGGGGCTACCACAGGCCATGGTGATGCTGGCGACACCGTCGCCGAGGCTACCACAGGGCGCGAGGACGTTGGCAAACCATTTGTCGGTTCAACAAACCGACGCATAGATTGTTGGATCACCCAGAAAAGATGAATATGAAAAGAAGCACGCTATACATCATCAGCATAGGCCTGCTGCTGGCCGCCGGAAGCGCATCGGCGCAGAAGGCTGAGCGGTCGAATATCCGCCAGGGCAACCGGCTTTATCGCAACGAGAAATATACCGAGTCCGAGATCGCCTATCGGAAGGGGCTGACGGTCAATCCGCGCTCCGTGGAGGCGGCCTACAACCTCGGCAATGCGCTGTACAAACAGAAGAAATACCCCGAAGCGGCCGAACAATACATGCAGATCGTGGGTCGGCGCGAGCAGTTGCTGGCCGACAACCCGGCCAACGGGCGGCGCTTAGCGGAGGTCTATCACAACCTCGGTAACATCCAAATGCAGGGGAAGGATTACGCCAAGAGCGTGGAGGCCTACAAGCAGTCGCTGCGCCTGAACCCGAAGGACGACGAGACGCGTTACAACTTAGCGCTGGCGCAGAAACTGCTCAAGAATCAACAGCAACAACAACAGAATCAACAGCAAAACCAGCAGCAGCAACAGCAGCAACAACAAGAACAGCAGCAACAGCAGCAAAAGGAAGACAAGCGCGAGAACAAGACGCAGCAAGAGAAACAGCAGAACGAACAGATGAGCCAGGACAACGCGCAGCAGATACTCGACGCCTTCCTGCAAGACGAACGCGACACGCAGGAGAAGGTGAAGAAGGCGCAGCGGCAACAACAGGAACGACGTAAAACAGATAAGCAATGGTAAACGCAACGAAGCAACTGATTCTATTCCTCGCCCTCTGGCTCACGGCCGGGGCAACGCACCTCGTGAAGGCTAACGGGGTGACCTTCCGGGCCTCGGCCCCCAGCGCCGTCGTCATGGGACAGCAATTCCAACTCACCTACACGGTCAACACCGAGGGGGCCAGCTCGCTCCGCACGCCGGACCTCTCGGACTTCGAGGTGCTGATGGGCCCCAGCTCGTCCGTCAGCCGCAGCATGCAGATCGTCAACGGGCAGATGTCAAGCTCTTACTCCCAGACCTTCACCTATGTGCTGATGCCGAAGAAGGAGGGCACGTTCAACATCGGGCCGGGCAGCATCAAGATCAAGAACGCCAACTATAGCTCCAACTCGCTCGTCATTAAGGTGCTTCCGCCCGACAAGGCAGGCAGTGCCGGCGGTGGACGTAGTGGCGGGGCCACCGCAGGAGCCGCTGGTGCGGGTGCCTCGCAAGGCTCGACGAGCGTGGGCGCGAACGAGCTCTTCGTACGTATGAACGTAGCTAACCGCAGCGTCTACGAACAGGAGGGCATCCTCGTCACCTTCAAGATCTACTCCCTCTATGACGTCGACCTCGACGACATCAAGTTCCCCGAGTTCGAGGGCTTCCTCGCCCAAGACATCGAGCTCAACCCCCAGTGGACACTCGAAAACTACAACGGCCGTAACTATCGCACCGCCGTCTTCAAGCAAACCATCCTCTACCCCCAGCGTTCGGGCAAGATCACCATTGGTTCGGGCCGCTTCGATGCCATTGCGCACGTCCGCGTCAAGCAACGCTCGGGAAGCATCTTCGACGAGCTTATGGGCGGCGGTTATCAGGACATCCGCAAGGTGCTCACCACGGCGCCCGTCACCATCGACGTCAAGCCGTTACCCTCCGGCAAGCCCGAATCGTTCAATGGCGCCGTGGGTGGCTACACGATGAAGGCCACCATCAACTCCAACCAAGCCAAGACGAACGAGGCCGTGACCGTGACCGTCACACTCACCGGCAACGGCAACATCAAGCTGGCCAAGAACCCCACCGTCACCTTCCCAAACGACTTCGAAGTCTATGACCCGAAGGTGGAGACGAACATCCGCACCACCGCCTCGGGCTCAAGCGGCACGAAGACGATCGAATACATCGCCATCCCGCGCTACGCCGGCGACTTCGAGATCCCTGCCATCCGCTTCTCCTACTTCGACCCCCGTAGCGGATCGTACAAGACGCTCACCTCGGAGCCCTTCAAGCTGTACGTCGAAAAGGGCCCCGAAGGCGCCGCCTCGCCCGCCGTCTCCAACTATGGGTCGCAGGAGGACGTCAAGTATCTCAGCAAAGACATCCGCTATATCAAAACCTCAAGCCCGCACTTCGTCAACTCTCGGGGCGACATCTTCTTCGGGTCATTCACTTACGTCCTTGCCTACGTGCTGATCGCCCTGCTCTTCGCCGTCTTCTTCGTCATCTACCGCAAGCAGATGAAGGAGAATGCCGACCTGGCCTTTGTCCGCACCAAACGTGCAAACAAGGTGGCGCTGCGCCGACTCAAGACGGCAGAGAAGCTGATGAAAGAGGGTCGCAAGGAGGACTTCTACGACGAGATCTTCCGCACGCTTTGGGGGTATCTCAGCGATAAGCTCAACATCCCGCAGGCCGACCTGACGCGCGAGAACGTCGGCAACGAGCTGGCCACCTTCGGCGCGGACGAGACACTGGCCAAAGACCTGATGCAGATACTCGACACCTGCGAGTTCGCCCGCTATGCCCCCTCGCAAGCCTCCGACACCCTCGACACCCTCTATCGGCAGACCGCCGACGCCATCGGACGAATGGAAAACCTCACCAAACATTGAACTGACATGACTCCCATCAAGCCAATCACCCTCACCCTTTTGGCGTTCCTCTTCGCCGCCGTCAGTCTGCACGCCGCCGACCACGACGCCGAACTCCGCAGCGCCGAAAAGGCCTACGCCGACGGCAACTACCCCGCTGCCGCTGAGCAATACGAAGCCCTGATCAAGAACTACGGCGACGCTGCCGAGGTCTACTACAACCTCGGCAACGCTTACTACAAGCTCGGACGCATCGCCCCCGCCATCCTCAACTATGAGCGCGCCCTGGTCATGAACCCCGGCGACGGCGACACGCGTTTCAACCTCGAGATGGCCCGCCAACGCACGGCAGATCGCATCGAGCCCGCCGACGGCTTTTTCGGCCGTGCCTATCGCAGCGTGCAGCACCTGCTCAGCGTCGACGGTTGGGCTGCGGTCGGCCTGATCTGCTTCGTCGCCTTCGCCGGCTGCCTCGTCCTCTTCTTCTTTTCCAAGTGGATGCGCCTGCGTAAGACTGGCTTCTACCTCGGGCTCCTTCTCCTCTTCGTCACCGTCATGGCCAACGTCTTTGCCTGGGGTGAGCGGCAGGATTTGATCGTGCGCGACACAGCAATCGTCTTCACCCCCACCGTCACCATCAAAAGCTCGCCCGACCGCAGCGGCACAGACCTCTTCATCCTGCACGAGGGCACCAAGTTGACGATCAAGAACACCCTCGGCGAATGGTACGAGATCCGTCTCGGCGATGGCAAAGAGGGCTGGATCCCTCGCAAAGACCTCGAACGCATCTAATGCCCCACCGCCATGCTCGAACAAATCCTCGTCTACGAACGCGACGCCTTCCTCTGGCTCAACGGCCTGCATACGCCCTACTTAGACCGCTTCATGTGGATCTACTCCGGTAATCCCGCCTGGATCCCGCTGGCTGTCTTTATCCTTTTTGCCCTCTGCTACCGGCGACCTTGGCGCGAATCCGTGCTGCTCATCCTGGCCTTAGCGCTGGCCATCACCCTCTGCGATCAGTTCGCCTCCGGCTTCTGCAAACCCTTCTTCGCCCGCTTCCGGCCTACGCGTCACCCGGACTTTATGCATGTGGTGCAGACCGTCATCAGCCCCCGCACCGGCGAGCCTTACCTCAGCGGTCGCTACGGATTCATGTCGAGCCACGCAGCCAACACGTTCGGCTTTGCGCTGTTCACCTCGCTGCTCTTCCGCCACCGCGTCTACACCGTCTGCCTCTTCCTCTGGGCCGCCGCCATGTCCTACACGCGCATCTACCTCGGCGTCCACTTCCTTTCGGACATCATCCCCGGCGCCCTCTTCGGTCTACTCTTCGCGTGGCTCACCTTCCGACTTTACATCCGTGTCCGCCCGCGCTTCATCCCTGACACACCCCTCCTACCCTACCCTGCCGTCGTGCCGCGCGCTATCCTTTGCGGCATGCTCCTCACCCACGCCGCAATCACGCTTATCGCTGCATGGTGGGTATGGTAGACACGATGAAAGCCCCTCCTTTTCATACGTAGCGGAGCGCCCGACTCCCCGCCGGGAAACACATTCAGAGCAGGCAGGGGCGTACGTAATCAATGATTATTTGGCAGCTTTGCACTCGAAAGAGCTCACCTCTAACCATTCTCCCCTTAGACATTCGCTTACAGACTACTCACTCTAAATATTTGACAGTATGAAAACTAAAAGAATGATTCTCCTCGCTGCATGTGCCATCGCCCTTGGCTTGACGCATGCCCAAGCACAGTCGCCCTTCTCCTTCGGAGTCAAGGCGGGTGTCAACTTCTCCACAATCAGCAGGCCCAACCTCATCATCCACGGCCCCGGGGACGGCTTAGAGACAGACCAATTCAAGATGAAGTTCATCCCCGGCTATCATGTGGGGCTCTACGGCCGCTACAATTTCAGCCCCGCCATGGGCGTGCAAGCCGAAGTGCTCTACTCTATGGCCGGCTACAAGGTGACCACCACGTTGCTCAATGGCACCTACATCCGCACTCAGCTGCACTATCTCAACGTGCCCGTGCTCTTCCGCTACACCATGCCGAGCAGTGGCTTTTATGCCGAGCTGGGTCCGCAGTTCGGGTATTTCCTGAAGGATAACATCGTGGGGACCGGACATATCGGCACCGTCAGAGGCGGATTCTCCGATAGTGGTGAGGGTCAGGCAGCATCGCTAAGCCTTGAGGGCGTGGTTGGTGTCGGCTACAAGTTGGACAATGGCGTAGGCTTCGCCTTACGTTACCAGCACGAGTTCAAGACCTCGTCTAACGTCAACCGGCTCATCCCCGACAAGGCGCAGAAGCGCGGCGTCCAGCTCTCTGTCACCTACGACCTGTTCTAAGAAGCTGTTTTGAATTTATTGGATGATTGTTTTATGAAGCTGTTTAGGCGGAGCTTTTCCACTTCTATTTCGGGGCTATCGGGGCCTGTTTCTGCCCTTTCGTTCCATCATTAATCCTCACATAGCTTACTATGCTCGTCAAATGATGAAACAAAATCATCAGAAACATCCACCCGATATCCTCCGAAATAAATTCAAAACAGCTTCTAAGCGGACGTCCGTCTGAATGAGGGAAGCCCCGCCTCCATCCTCGGTTTACCGAAGCGTGGGGGCGGCGCTTCTGATTATTTATATGGAGCAAAAGGGCAGAAACAGACCCCAATAGCTCCCCTAAAACAGAAAGAAGGAAGATCCACCCGAACAGCCCCACTACAATCTCAGAGCCCTTTCTCCGTTATAAGGACTCACTTAACCCCTTAATAATTCACAGTATGAAAAGAATGATTCTCCTCCTGATGTGTGCGGCCATCGGTTTAACGCAGGCACATGCCCAGCTATCCTTCGGCGTAAAAGCTGGTGCGAACTTCTCGACGATCAGCAAGATCGATTTCTCCTCAATAGGTCCCGATGGCCAAGTGCTCTCCGGTCTGTTTGAGAGCAAGTATATGCCAGGCTATCACGTCGGCTTATACACACGCTACAACCTCAGCCCTGCGATGGGTGTACAAGCCGAATTGCTCTACTCGATGATGGGCTATAAGATCACCTCACCCCTGGTCGCAGACGCATCGATCAAGACGCAGCTGCACTACCTCACCCTGCCCGTGCTCTTCCGCTACACCCTGCCCAACATCGGACTTTACGCCGAGCTGGGCCCGCAGGCAGGCTTCTTCCTGAAGGACAACATCACCGTCACAGGAAGTCTTGACGACCGCAGCTCCGACATCACAAAGGGCGGATCCAAGCAGGCTGCCTCGTTCGACCTCTCGGGCGTCGTTGGTTTGGGTTATCGGTTGGACAACGGGCTCTCAATCTCTGCGCGCTACATCCATGAGTTCAAGACCTCGTCTGGCGATCACTTCATCCCCACGTATGCTAAGAAGCGCGGCTTTCAAGTCTCTCTGGCTTACGAGCTGTTCTAAGCAGCAAAGTAACCCCGCATAGGGAAAGCCCCGCCTCCATCCTCGGTTCACCGAAGTTTGGGGGCGGGGCTTTTGATTTGACGTCGGTAAGATACGGCTAACCCTTCCTAAACAGCTCTAAGGGACAGGCAGAAAAGTGCTTTGTGGCGCAACAATGCGGATTCTAGGGGCAGAAAAGCGCTTTGCTGAGTAACAATGCAGATTTCTGGGGCAGAAAAGTGCTTTGCAATGTAACAATGCGGATTCCTGGGGCAGGAAAGCGCTTTGTGGTATAACAATGCAGATTCCTGGGATCCAAAAGCTGTTTTGTGTGACAAGAGCGCGCGAGAAAGACAGCCCCTAAAGCTCCTTGCGGCGCAACAAAGCCGAAACGAGGGTATCGAGAACGTGCCTTGCCCGCCAGTCATCATGGTCCAGAAGGGTAATGCCCGACGTATTTGTGCGTTAAGGGTAAGCCCCCCGCCCCAGAGCAATCTCTCGGATAAATTCAGAACGGTTTCTGAAAAAGAAGCGTCCCCCGGGTTACGGATTACGTATCCATAAGCCCGGAGGACGCTTTGTCTATCGGCGACTTCGGAAATGTCGCCTGCTTTTATACGGACGTCTCAAAAATTGATGTTGATCCCCCCCATAAACCCAAACCGCTGCATCGGATAGCCGTACCAAAGATCCTGTCCACGAGAGAGGATGTTCGTGAACTTGAGATAGGCGCCGAACATGTCGTTGAGGTTGTAAGCGGCGGTAAAGTTCAGGTCGTGCAGGTCGCTCATCTTGATATTGTCGCCGTGGAAGAGGGTGACGCGGCGGGCGCCGAGGTAATAGTCCAACGTGAGCGAGAGGGGCGTGATCGGTCGCACGGTAAGGTCGGCGTTGACCTCCACAGCAGGGCAGCCGTAGGGCTTCATGTTCGACATACCGGCGCCGGAGAGCCACGAGTTGCCCTCCCCTTTGCGGAAGGTGCCGCGGTTGTAAACTGCCTTGACGGAAAAGTCGACCGTCTGGCGGTAGGCGTACTTGAGCGCAGCGCCGAGGCGCATCCAAGTGGCGTCGGGCTGGAAGGCTACATGATAATTGCCGAAGTCGTAAGGCTCACCGAGATAGTCCGAGGGGACGAAGAAGGCGGCGCTCTTGATCACCGCATAGCCCGCAAATGCGTCGAGCCAGAGGCCGGGGACAATGCCCGACCGAACGCCCAACTCGGCGTCGAGCCATGTGCGCGAGGGCCGCACCTTGAGCGTGTGATCCACATAGCGGTTGCGGTCGGCGATAGAAGCGGCGTCGTTCATGCCGATGTTACCGTCGGCGCGCCCGTAGAGCAACGTGTGGTCGGCCAACTTGGCCTCGAAGCGGATGGCTGGTCCAGCGAAGAATTTGGCAGAGTCGCCCGTGACAAGCCCCAGATTGATGCCAAGGCGGAGGTTAAATAGCTCGTCGAAATAGCGGTAGTAGGGCGTGAGGGTGATCTGGGCGTGGCTGCGATAGCCGTTGAAATCGACGGCGTTGCGGACGGTCGCAGGGTAGACGTAATTGAAGAGGTGAGCGATGGCGTCGAGTCCGAAGTAGCGGTCGTCGATGTTGGCCAGAAGGCCGAGGTTGAGGGAGAAGCGATTCTCTTGCAGGCCGTCGATCTGCGCGGTGTGGCCATAGCGCTGCACAAAGCGGAGGTAAGAGAGGTCGAGGCGATAGCTGAGATCGGTGGTGTCGTTCGATTGCAGTCCGAAGTAGGCATCGAACGTTTGGTTGCGTTGGTTACGGTCACGGTCGGCGGGATAGATGACGGCGGGCGCCATGCTCCAAGGGCCGAGGCGATAGATGGAGTCGAGCGGGAAACCGTAATAGTTGAAGGTGTTGTAGCGGTATTGCCCGCCGAGGCGGAAGGTGAGCGGGGCGAAGCGATGGGCGTAATGGACAGCGCCGCGGATGTCGGTGTACTTGGCGCGCTGCTTCTGGCCTCCCCAGTCGTTGTACCGCACGTTGCCGTGGGTGGATCGGAGAGAGAGGAGGGCGTTGAGGCGGTCGGTCGCATTGTCAAGGAAGTGGTAGCCGACGTCGCCGTCCATGTTGAGGTGCGTCCCAATGCCGTAGTGAAAGTAGCCGCGGTTGCGGTTATAGGGGATGTCGGTCATGACGCGCCCTGATGGCAGGGTGATGATCTCTCTGTCAGGGTCGGCCGTGGTGGTGAAGCGAGAGTACTCGATCTTGTGCTTAGTCACCTGCGGGTCCTTCACCTCAGGCAGCCGATTGACCTTGTCCGCGTCCTGCACACCGGGGTCATACTCACGTTCGAGGGTCAGTTCGCGGCGCAGTTTCTCGTCCGTGTTTTCGCGATCGTCCTGAGCCCGAAGGCCAAGGCTACAGCTGAGCAGCAGGACTGCTGCAGCGCAGATCCGTATCCGATTGTCTGTTCTCATCTTCTTATGGGGTAGTAATCAGTAGTCAGAAAGTTATTTGTGGGGAGTGAGCGGTAGCAGAGGGGGTGGGGACTCATTTTAATGCAGCCAGTCGCTTATCGATCATGGCCATGACGTCGTCCTTATTGCCACCCTTGTAGTTCTTCTGCAAGCTGGTGAGGTATTGGCGCGCTTGGAACTTGTCGCCTTTGCGAGCATATACATCGGAGAGGAGGATGAAGCCGCGAGCCAGCCAGTAGCTGTGGGGCGTACCCTGCTCAATGAACCCGAGCATCTCTTTTTCAGCCTTGTCGATCTCGTTGCGATCGAAGTAACGCTGGGCCAGAAGGTACTTGGATTCGGCGCCGTAAACGGTGCGCGTATCCTTACTCAGCGTGACGAGGTCGGCCTGCGCCTTGGCGTCTTCCTTGAGGTCGATGTACGACTTCATACGCAGGAAACGCGCTTCGGCCGCTATCTCGGGACTAATCTTCTCGTTCTTCAGCAGCTCATCAGCCATCTTGACCGCATCGGCCGACTGCTTCGTGCGACGTGCGCAACGCAAAGCTCCCAGTCGGGCCCCGTCACGCACCTCTGCCGTCGTGGCAATAGCCGCCAGCCGCTTGAAGCTCTCCAGCGCCGCCGCATAGTCCTTGTTCATGTACTCGATCTCGCCCTTACGCGTCAGGGCTTCCTCGCCGAACTTGGTGTCGCCGCTACGGATCACGACCTCGTAATACTTCTTGGCCTCCTCGTAGTTCTTCGCGTCGTAAGCGATCTGCGCTAAGTAGTAGTTGGCGCGCGCACTGAAGGCACCCTTGGGGAATTGGCGCAGGTAGTTACGCAGACTCTGCTCTGCCTCGCTCTCGCCGCGCAAGAAACGCTTCTCGGCCGCGAAATAGGTGAGCGAGTCCTGCTCACTGACCTCGAATCGGGCGGCCATGTCACCGAGCGAACGCACATAAGTGGCATAACCCGCCACATCGTTCATGTCGACATACACGGCCTTGAGATCCTGCACCGCCGTGCGAGCTTCCTCGCTGCCGGGGTAGTCGGAGATGACCTTCTTATAGGCTTTGATGGACTGCTCAGGGCGGTTGCTATTGAAATAGAGCAGGCCCAACTGCAATCCGGCCTTGCGGGCCAGCGTATGGAGTGGATACTTCTGCTGCAGTTGCGTGAAGGCAGCCGCAGCGCGATCCTCGTCCTCCAGCATGACGTACGAGCGACCCATCTCGAAAAGTGCAGCGGCCGCGTGGGGCGATTCGGGGTATTCACGCACTACGCGCTCCATGACCGTGATCTTTCCCTGGTAATTCTTCTGTAGCCCGAGCAGGAAGCCCTTGCGATAGAGGGCATAGTCGCCGCTGGAGGGTTGAAGTGCGGCGGCGCGGGTGTAGTTTTCGTCAGCGGCCTCAAACTGTCGGGCGTGGAAGAGGCAGTCGCCCACGCGATTGTAAGCGTCGGCATAGGAGACGCTCTCTTTGCGTGGCTCAAGATTGATGTATCGGCGGAACTCGGCGAGAGCGTCGTTGTAGCGCTGTTGTTTGAAGAGGCAGTAGCCCAGATTGTAGTATGCGAGGGGGTAAGCCTCAGCCGAGCGATCGGTGGCGTTGCTGAGGTAGGAACGGTAATCGGCTGCGGCGTTGTTGAAATCGTCCTGGCGATAGTAGGTCTCGCCACGCCAGTAGTACGCCTGACTGTAGGCGTCGGCGTCGTAGACTCCGGGGGTGATGGCCTCGTCAAAGCGGCGAATGGCCTCCGACGGGCGGCGCGCGGTGAAGGCCTCGACGCCCATACGGAAAAGGATATTCTGCTTGGCGGCAAGGATTTTCCGACCCGGTCGGCGGATTTTGTCGATCGAGGCGAGTGCGGCGTCGTAGTTCTTGGTGGTGAGGTAGACCTCCGCGAGGTAGTCGCTGACCTTGTCAGCATACTTGGAGTCGGGGAAGCGATTGAGGAAGTCCTCGAAGATGGTGACCGACTCGCCAAAGCCTGAGAAGGACGTTTCGTGGATAAGGAGGGCGTAGTTGTACATCGCGGTCTCTTGCACCTTCGGGTCGAAGGTCAGCGTGGCGGCCTGTTCGAAAGACATGCGTGCACGGTTGCGGTCGCCGGTTTGCAGGTAGCACTGTCCGAGGTAAAGGCAGGCGTTCTGCATCAGCTCGTCCTCTTCGCCCACCACCTCGGCGAAGGCTTGGATGGCCTCGGGGTAATCGCCTCGGTTATATCGGCAGACGCCTAGGATATAGAGGTCGCCCCGGACGAAGGAGTCGGCCCGTTCGACGTACTTATCGAGCATCTTGATCGCCGTGGCCTCGTCGCCCTCCCGATAGGCTACGTCGCCCAACAGGCGGTAGGCCTCGGCGCTGTTCCGACTGTTCGGATATGCGCTCAGGAGGGCCTTGCCTTCCGACTTGACGCGGTCGTAACGCTCATCCACATAGTGGATCTGCATCAGGTAATAGAGCGACTGCTCGCGGTAGGCGGGCTCGGATTTGAGTTGCTCGAAGCGCGGCTCGGCCTGCTTGAGTTTGTCCTCTGCGTAGTTGATGTAAGCCAGGTAATAGGTGGCCGGCACGCGGTATTTGCGACCCACCTCCTCAATGCGGGCGAAGTAATTGCGCGCCGTGCGTAGGTCGTGCAGCTGGAGTAGGGAGTAGGCCAATCGGTAGGCGTAATCCTCCTGCTGATCGATGCCGAGGAGGTCTATTTCGGACGTGTTAAACCATTGGATAGCCGTCCCATAATCCTCGTGAGCGAAGTAATACGAGCCCAGGAGGAAGGCGGCTTCATTGGCGTGGCGGGAGTCGGGGTAGAGGCTGAGGTAGCGCTCCATGACGGCGGCGGCGTCCTCGCGCCCCTGCTCAGAGGCCACCACGGCCAACATGTAATCGGCCTCTTGGATCAGATCGCGATCGTGGGAGATGGCTTTGAAGGCCATCAACTTGTCCGAGCAACCGGGGAAGTTGCGCAATTCGAAAAACGCTTTTCCTTCTTGAAACAGCCTGTCCGCCCGCTCGAAGCGGTACGTGCGCTGCCCGTATGCCATCAGGCAGCTCGCCATCAAACACAGCGATACGACGATTTTTTTCATATTCAATTTGTCCTCTTAATGGCTTGATGAGACCCATTTTAGCGGCCTCTTTCGATGATGGGCGCAAAGGTAGGCGCGAAAATGAGAATCGGAAGGCGCCCCGGAAGGGTCTTGGATGTGCCTTTCGTACCCTCGGAACAAGCGCAGCCGTGTGCCTGAGACAGGCCCTGAGCCAATGTGCGCCGCCCCCCGTAGTGCTATATATAAAAAGGTACGCGCGCGAAACAAGGGCACGAAAACCGACCTCCGATCTGGAGCCACGTCCGGAAAGTGCCCCCCCAAAGAAATGTGCCCCAACAGGCTCCAGAATCCAGTTCCCCTACCCGATCCTCACAACCATTCCGCCTTTCTGACGATGGGGGTTAAGATGGAATGAGAATCCTATAAAAGACGAAAAAGCGGGGGCGACGTACCATCCAAACCGGGCCCGGGAGGCAATTTCTCTACTTTTGCGCCGTACGAAACTCCTAATGACCCCCACACAGAAGATGAAAACGACCTATTTGCTCCTGCTCTCCTTCGTGTTGCTGCTGTCCGGCTGCGAAATCACCTCGTCCGACCTGACCGAGGTGGACGAAAATGGCAACCGCGTGAACAACAAAGAAATCCGCATAGGCGCCTCACTGCTCGACGTCGGCATGACGGCCTACACCATCGACACCGTATGCACCGAGCTGATCCTCACGCGCCAAAAAGGCGGCGCGGTAAGAATCAGCGGCTTCCGCAAAGGCACCGTCATCTACGACGAGAACGGCGCCATCGACTCCATCGCTTGGGACTGGCGCCGCCCGGAGATCAATTACGGCTACGACTACCGCTACGTCTGGGACGATCTGGAATACCGCATCCTCTCCCTGCAGGACAACGGCTTCGTGGAGGACATGGAGATCTGGCGCCGCGGCAAGGATGGCGAGCGCGACCGCCTCGTGGCCCAGCTCAGCTATTCCTACGACTACGCGGGTTATGTAAGCCGGATCGAGATCCCGAACCTTCAGGCCACGATCCGCTTCAAGTACCACTATCGCGACCAGTCGAACTACGCCAACAGCATCACCATCACCGAAGTGCAACGCACCGACACCAGCACCTACACCCTGCGGCTGGCGCCCGAAAAGCTCCGCAATACGGGGTACGTCTGCAACGTCCTGCGTGCCGTGGGCGCGCCGCTGACGAACCAGTACGCGCTCAACCCTGATCTCTACTATCTCGGCATCTACGGAACGCCCGTCAAGCTGCTTCCCGATGCCATCATCGAACGTAACATCTACCGCGACGGTGAGGGCGACCTTCACAGCGTCTATTCGCGCGTAGGCTCGGACTACTATTTCTACGAAGACAACGCCATGCTCACCCGCAGCCGACAGCCCTAAGCCGTCGATCCCCATTACAACGTCAAGCCGCCCACAGCCAGTAGCTCGTGGACGGCTTTTTTTTGCCCGCCAATTCCAGTCATCCGCCCCCGCCGGAAAACACTACGCCTGCCCCAACCCATACCCAGCCTTCGTCGGAAAACACTACGCCAGCCCTATCCTGTACCCGGCCAACTTCGGAAAACACAACGCCCGCCCCTTCCCGTACCCGGCAAACCTCGGAAAACACTACGCCAGCCCCTTCTTGTACCCGGCCAACTTCCCCGCCCCCGGTGGGGGCTTGATTTTCTTTTGCCCTCTTTTCTTTCATCAAGGAAAGAAAAGAGGAAAGAAAGAAGGTAGGAAAACACATTCCGAGAACAGCCCCCGCCACTCGGTTGCTTCTGTCGGATTCCATTTGGAAAGCACCTGTCGCTCAGCTGCTCCCGTTGGATTCCATTTTGGGAGCACCTGTCGCTCAGCCGCTCCCGTCGGATTTCATTTTGAGAGTACCCATCGCTCAGTTGCTCTCGTTGGATTTTATTTTGGGAACACACGTCGCTCAGCCGCCCTCGTCGGATTTCATTTGGAGAGCACCCATCACTCAGCCGCTTCTATCGGATTTCATTTTAGGAGCAGTCATCGTTCAGCCGCCTTCGTCGGATTCCATTTTAAGAACGTCCGCCGCTCAGCCGCTTCTATCGGATTTCATTTTAGGAGCAGTCATCGTTCAGCCGCCCTCGTCGGATTCCATTTTAAGAACATCCGCCGCTCAGTCGCTCCCGTCGAATTTCATTTTGAGAGCACCCGTCGCTCAGCCGCCCTCTTCAGATTTTATTTTGGGAACTCGTGGCGTTCAGCAGCCTTCGTAGGAATGTATTTCGAAGACCTCGTTTTCAATTTACATCCCATTGAAGGCATCAACGGCTGTGTGTTTCTATAATTACGCCTCATTGAATACTTCAATAGAGGTGTGATTGTGAAATTACACCCCATTGAGCACTTCAATGAGTGTGTGATCGTAAATTTACGCCTCATTGAACACCTCAATGGCTATGTGTTTACGGAATGGGTTGTCAAAATGGTTTCTGACAGGAGCGGACGGGTGATTGGGGTTCGTAAAATGTTTTACGATACGAGCGGACGAGTGTCACGGGTTCGCGAAATGTTTTACGGTGTGAGCGGATGGGCGGCACGGGTTCGTGAAATGTTTTTTGATGAGGGCTACGGGGTGGCAGGTGCTACTCTCGAAAAGTCTTTCCCGACCTTCTCTCTATCCTCTTTTCTTTCCTTGATGAAAGAAAAGAGGGCAAAAGAAAATCAAGCCCCCACCGGGGGCGGGGAAGTTGGCCGGGTACAGGTTGAGGCGGGCGTTGTGTTTTCCGAAGTTGGCCGGGTACAGGATGGGGTTGAAGTTGTGTTTTCCAACTGGGGCGGACAGGCAAAAAAAATCCCCGCCAAACGTCTTGACGGGGGCAACTTACGGGTGGTGGCGAACGACGGAATAGATTACGTGGGCGACTCTGCCTCGGGGGCTTTCCGATCGAAAATGGAGAGGAGGATGTAAAGCAAAATGGTGGCCGAAATGCCGGTCAGCATGGGCATTGCCAAGGTGAGCACAACGGCCGCAATAAGCAGCAGGTACCGCCGCTCGTTGCCTTGCCACGCCATCGATTTGACCTTGAGCGAGAACATGGGGAGCTCGGACACCAGGAGCAACGATCCTGCCAAGGCGAGCACGGACAGGCCGATGACCCACAGCGTGAGGTCGGCGGCTACGGCCGCGGGGTACTGCTCGGCTATCCGGGCCAGAGAGGCCAGCAACGACGACCAAAAGATGGCATGCGCGGGCACGGGTAAGCCGATGAAGGAGGTCGTCTGGCGGGCGTCGTTGTTGAATTTGGCCAGTCGGAGGGCCGACCCGACGGGTATGGCCAGGACGGCTATCGTGGCGAGGATCGACAACGGGAGGGGCAGCGTGGCGTCTGGCCCCAAGAGGCTAAGGTCGACGAACAGGCGGTGGAGCATGGCCGCGGGGGCGAGGCCGAAACTGACTACGTCGGCCAGTGAATCGAGGTCCTTGCCGATGGGCGAGGCGGCATGGAGGAGGCGGGCGGCGAGGCCGTCCACGAAGTCGAACGCGACGGCGGCAAAGAGGAGCGCCACGGCCGTCATCAGTCGTCCGTCGAGGGCGGCCGCTGTGGCGATGCAACCGCAGATCAGGTTGCAGCAAGTGAGCGCGTTAGGGAGGTGACGAAGGAGGTTCGGCATAGCGCTATCGGTAGATGATTTTGCCCAGTCGGGCGATCGGTGTTTGGTTGGCCCGCACCTTCTGGCCGAGGCGGACGAGTACGTCGGTACCCACCGGCAGAAAGGTGTCCACGCGCGATCCGAATTTGATAAAGCCCATCTGATCGTCGACTTTGCACTGCTCTCCGGGCTGGGCGTAGGTGACGATGCGGCGGGCCAAGGCACCAGCCACTTGGCGGGTGAGCACCTCGACGCCGTAAGAGGTGGTTATGACGATCGTGGAGCGCTCATTGTCGGTGCTACTTTTGGGTAGGTAGGCCGCCTGAAAGCGCCCCTTCTGATGCGAGACGTGCTTGACGACGCCATTGACCGGATACCAGTTGGCGTGGACATTAAAGACGGACATGAAGATGGAAACTTGGAGCCTGCGGTCGTGGAAATACTCATTCTCCGCCACCTCTTCGATGGCAACGACCGTTCCGTCGGCTGGGGCGATCACGAGGCCCTCCGAGTCGTACGGAAAGCGGCGGTGTGGGCTGCGGAAGAAGTTCAATACGAGGGCAAAAAAGACGACCGACGAGGCGGTGAAGAGGTAAAAAAAGAACCCTTTGTCGATCGTATAGTAGATCAAGAGATCAACGACAAACAAAAGGGTAAATAACGTCAGCAATAAGCCTGTTCCTTCGCGGTGAACTTTCATCCTTATCTTGTTAAGCGGGGCAAAAATAGAATATTCATTGAGATACGGCCAGCCGAAAGTCGGTCGAGGGATAGGTCGCACGGGGCGCCTGAGGGGCGTCGGCCACCCGTTTGACCGAGCGATGGCGGGGCATTCGGCTCATGCGCTCACCTCCTCCGTTTCGCCCAGCTCCACGTACCAGAGGTAGCCCCGGACGTTGGCGTAACCCATGGCGCCCAGAAGGGCCATGTAGTCGCGGATCTGTCGGGCGTAGCGCGTGGACTTGTGGAGGCCGAATTTGTAGTCTACGATGACGGCGCACGGCTCCTCGTCATCGGTGGCGAGCATGACGCGGTCGGGGCGGCGCGATCGGCCGTCGCCGGAGAGGATCTCGGCCTCGGTGAGGACCGTCATCGAGCCGTCAAACCACGCTCGGACGGCGGGGAGGTCAAGCAGGGTGCGCAGGCGCTTCTCCAACTCATCGGCCGACCGGCGACCGATCTCGCCCGCGGAGACCTTGGCGGCTACGGCCGCGGGAAGGTCGTCCACGGTGCGGATATGGCTGAGCAGGTCATGCATGAGCACGCCGTAATCGCGTTGCGTATCGTCGAACGACCGGCCGGAGAGGCTCAGGTACATGCGCGCATCGGGGCGGACGGAGGGCAGTGTGCGAACGATCGACGCGGTGTCGGCAGGTAGCTCGTCCGTGCGCCTTTCCTCGCAATCGATCCAGGTGCCCCACTCGAAGAGACCGTCCTCCGCACGGAATCCGTCGGCTAAGGGGAGCAGCGGATCGCCTTCGGCCGTTTGGGTGAGGCGAGAGGTGAGGGCTTCGCGGAGGATGTCAGCGATCGATGCGGCGGCGTCCTTCTTGGCGTCCTTCTTGGAAGGGGCGGCCGGAGTGAAGAGGATCAGCTCTTCCTTGGCGCGAGTGAGGGCAACGTAGAAGGTGTTTAGGGCGTCGATGTAGGCGTGCAGCTTTTCGTGATAGTACTCCTCGGAGAAGATCGTGCGGCTAAGCTCAGCCTTGTAATTGACAGGCAAGGCGCCGATGGCGTCAAACGGTGCGACGCATGGCCGACACCAGAGGATGGTCTCCGACTTTGCGTCCAGCCCCCAATCGCTGAAGGGCAAGACGACGACATCGAAGCCGAGGCCTTTGGCCTTGTGGATGGTCATGACGCGGAGCGCATCCTGTGTCTCAGGCATAGCGATCTGGGTTCGGCTGCCCGTGTCTTTCCACCACGAGAGGAAGCGGTCGACGTCCGACCCTTCGCGCTCGGCATAGTCTGCTATGAGGTCGAGAAAGGACTGCACAAAGATTAGCTCGTCCTCTGGGAAGTCGCTCCCGAAGCGGCGGCAGATGGCCTCGACCGCCTCATAGATCGAGCGATGACCCGCAAGGAGCGGATCGCGGGCCTCGGCACCGTCCACGTCGAGCTCGGCACAAACGAGCGACGGGTCGGCGCCCTCCCCCATGCGCTTGATACGCATGGCCGAGAGCAGGAGACCGGCGGAGCGCTGCAGCGTAGAGTCGTCCGGGCGGTTCATGTAGCGCAACATGCCCACAATGAAGCGCACGGCCGACGCGCCATCGAGTTGCAGCCCGTCGTCCGAGAGGATTCGGAGGGCTGCCTCCGGGTGCTGCCGACCGTACGTCAGCAAGGCGCCCGTGACGAGGGCTGCCTCGGCACGCGTACGGGTCAGCACGGCGATGTCTCCCCACGACCGGCCGTGGCGCCGCAGCTCACTGACGACGTCCACCAGACGCGCCATCGCCTGTTCCTGCCACTCCTCCTTCTTACCCGTATGCTCAAGCAGCTCCACGCGCACGTGCCCGGCATTGGCCGCTCGACCTTCGGGCAGCGCCTGCCGACTGTGCGCGTAGGCGCGGAGGATGCGCCCGCCATAGAGCGCACAACGCTCCGGCGGCAGCGTAGACTCGGCCAGCCCCACGTTGTATCGCTCCTGCAGCCGCGCGGGGAAGAAGGTGAAAAGCGCGTTGTTGAACTCCACCACGCGACCGAGGCTGCGCCAGTTCTCGGCCAGCGTACGCTCCGTGACGCCGGTCGGGAAATCGAGGCCGATGCGCTCGTCAAGCAGGGTCCAGTCCGAGTTGCGGAAGCGATAGATGCTCTGCTTCACGTCGCCCACGATCAGGTCGTCGTAGCCCGCGCCGAGACTGTCGGCCACCAAAGGGCGGAAGTTGCGCCATTGCAGTGCGCTGGTGTCCTGAAACTCGTCGATGAGGTAATGCCGGATGCGCGTGCCGGTCTTCTCGTAAATGAAGGGGACATCGCTGCCGTCGATGATGCGCGTGAGCAGTTCGGCGGTGTCGGCGATGAGCATGCGGTTCTTCTCGTCGCTCCGACGGCGAATCTCGCGGGCGATGTCGCCCAAGATGCCCAACGTGTAGAAGTTGGCGGCGATGGCTTGGGCCGTGAGATAGTCTCGCATGCGCGTGTCATAGAATCGGAGCACCGCCTTGACGCAGTCGTTCAGGCCGTCGGCGTAGGCCTGCTCGATAGCCGCATTCTTCCCCGAGACCCACTCTGCGAGATTGTCCGGCAACTGACAGAACCGTTTGCCCGGCTCTTCGTCGATGACGCCCGATTGCAGCTTATTGAAAAGCATCAGGCCCGATTTGTCCTTCCATTTGAAGCTCTCCGGCTTCAGCCCGTAGCGCGCCATGATGGCCAGCCCTCGTTCGCCCAGCTCGCGCGCCTCGCTTTTGATGGCATTCATGGTGGCGTAAAGCATGTCGCTGTAGGCCGTCATCTTCTTACGGTCCACCGTGGGCGCCGTCTCGTCAGCATCGTCCGCGCTGCGCAGCGCCTTGTAGTGTTCATTGAAGAGCTGCCGCCCGAGCGTCTTCATGTCGCGGCTCAAGACCCACGTTTCGCCCCGCTCCACCTTCTGCTCGCTGAAGCGCAGCAGCCACCGGAAAAGCTCCGAGTCGCCCCCCTCACGGTCTAAGCCGGCCAGCAAACTGTCCACCGCCTCGTCGAGCACCGGCTCGGCGTCCAGCTCCACGACATAGTTGCCCTGCAAGCCGATCTCACGCACAAAGGCGCGCAGGGTTTGCTGAAAAAAGTGATCGATCGTGCTCACGTTGAACGCCGCATAATCATGCAGCATGCGCACCAGCAACGTCCGAGCTCGCGTTCGCACGTCGGTCTCCGTCGCCCCCCCGAGATACGCCCGGAGCATTTCTAAATGGCCCGACCGCCCGCCCGAAGCCAGGGCGTAGAGGTCGCGAACGATGCGGTCTTTCATCTCCGCCGTCGCCTTATTGGTAAACGTCACGGCCAGGATGTGGCGATACGTTGCCTCGCCCTCTTGCCCCTTGCCGCCGAAAAGCATTTTGAGGTACTCCCCCGTCAGCGTGTGCGTCTTGCCCGCCCCGGCCGATGCGCGATAAACGGTCAGCATACGCGCACCCCGTAGCCCTCGCCCTGGAGGATGTCCGCCACCTTTTCTCTGAGGTCGCCTTGCAGGATGATCTCCCCGTCCTTCGTCGCCCCGCCCACGCCGCAACGCACCTTCAGCACCTTGCCCAGCGCCTCCAGATCGTCCGGCCGGCCGCGAAAGCCCTCCACGATCGTTACCGTCTTTCCGCCCCTGTTCCGCCGGTCAATCCTTACGCGCAGCCGCTGACGGTCGCAAGGCAGCGTCTCCACCTCCGGCGCCTCGTCCGTTTGATATGCAAAATCTGGATTCGTGGAATAGGTCACCCCGAGCCGCTCCTTCCAGTCGTTGTTCTTCTTCATTCTTCTATTGGATCATTATTCGGGCGGCAAAAATAGGCGCGCCTTGCACCTCATTCTCGCACCGCGTTCATTGTATCGTACAATCAACAGATGACTCGTAGGCCGATTGTATCGTACAATGACGAGAAACAAAACCGTTTCGGCTCATTGTATCATACAATCGGCCGAATCGAAAAAAAAACGCCGATTGTATCGTACAATGGCGAGAATC
>ERZ772921.113-NODE-113-length-49509-cov-7.548570_pt1 | contig 49509 bp, 45 predicted proteins | sample MGYA00512117_ERZ772921 | MGnify/ENA primary metagenome ERZ772921 (study PRJEB29015, sample SAMEA2737944) | human oral metagenome | biome: human oral; feature: human-associated habitat; material: dental | place: China | collected 2150 ...
CAGAGAATGCTTTACACAAAGCACAAACATATTAATTAAAAGATGCATCAAAAAATAAGCAATAGATCGGCTTGAGCCTAATTTCATATGCCATGCATTGATTTAACCGCTGTATTGATGCAATGATATCTGAACTGATTATTGTTTGTGGAAGTTGTAAAGCGGTAAAACACCTAAAGTATCGGTTTAGCTATCAACAGTTGGCTACACCGGTATCTGTGAGATAATTGATATTTAGGTATTGTAATAATAAAAAGGGGCTGTTAAGACATTTTCAGCTCCTTTTATTTATAGTAGGGGTGCTGTAAGGAATGTAGACTTATGGCGAACACTGCCCCTAGTGTAGTGTATCGTTGATATCCAGCTTTATTATTGCTTTGCTAATAGATTGTAACAAATACATAATAAAGGGAATGGATATTTACTCTACTATTGCAGATATTAATTAAATGTCAATAATACATTACATCAGATTGAGTATGGGACTAAAGTTTTCCTACTTGATTAGAAATCTATTAACCAAGTAGTCTTGCACGACTACGCCATTATTATATCAGGAGAGGATATGTTGTCTATTAAAGAAAAACTTGATACCTGCTTTAATGAGGTAAGAAAAAAGCTTAGTTTTAAACCGGAAGTGGCTTTGGTACTTGGTTCCGGTCTCGGTACTTATGCAGAGGATATAGAAATAGTTGAAAGTCTATCATATAAGGACATAAAGGACTTTCCGGTGTCCACTGTAAGCGGACATGAAGGCAGATTTATCTGTGCATATATAGGGGAAGTTCCGGTGATCATTATGCAGGGAAGAGTGCATTACTATGAGGGCTATGAGATGACGGATGTGGTGCTGCCTATACGAATCATGTCCATGCTCGGAGCTAAGAAACTTATATTAAGCAATGCTGCCGGCGGAATAAATCAAAGCTTCCACCCCGGAGACTTTATGATCTTAACCGATCATATCAGCAGCTTTGTAAGAAGCCCTCTTATAGGTCCGAACATAGATGAACTGGGTACAAGATTTCCGGATATGAGCGAGATCTACTCTAAAAGATGTGTAAATGTAATAAAGGAAGTTGCAAAAAAACTTAGTATAGATATGAAAGAGGGAGTTTATCTTCAATGCAGCGGTCCTAATTATGAAAGTGCGGCAGAGATAAGAATGTATAAACTTATGGGAGCCGATGCGGTAGGTATGAGCACTGCCTGTGAAGCTATGGCAGCGGCACATATGGGTATGGAAGTAGCTGCAATCTCCTGCATAACCAACTACGCTACAGGACTTAGTGACAGAAAACTTGATCATGTGGAAGTAAAGGAAGTTGCGGATAAGGTGTCAAGTCAGTTTAAGGGCTTGGTTACCGAGGTGATAAAGAATATATAATTTGTCGGTAACATAAACAATTAATACTGATATAAAACTCCTTATAATTCAATCATACTCGCAACCCATTTTCAAAGCTTCGACAAATTCACACAGACTGCGGAACTCGTGTGCTCGCCAAAAGCGGGCGAGCTGCACTCGAACAGTCCTCGTCTGTGGAATTTGTACCTCGCTTTATCAAAAGGGTTAACCGCTAAAAAGATTGAATTATAAGGAGTTTTTTTATCTTCCGCCACACTACTATTATAAATGATATATTTATAATAGTTTATGTTACCTAAGAGGGTGAGAGATGTGAGGCGTGGAAGCGACTTTTATTCCTGCCAACTACTCACTTATATTAAAGCTTGTCAAAACTATAGAAAAAGTTGTGAGGTTATGCAAAATAGAAAGTATTTTTGCCGGCATAAGGTCAAACAGTCCCATACATATAAGGGAGGTATTGACCGTTATGGCAGTGCTTACATTTGCATTGACCTTTCTGTTCAGTTTGTGTGCCATATTATTAAGTTCAAGCAAAGATGTCAGTGAGTCCGAGAGTAGGAGAATATCGCTGACCTGCTTTGAAAGATCGGCTCCCTCTCCCATGGATACGCTGATATCGGCAGCTGAAAGAGCGGCAGAGTCATTAAGACCGTCTCCTACCATAAGTACTTTTTTACCGCTTTGTTTTTTAGCAAGTACATACTCGTATTTGGTACTTGGAGTCATTTCCGTAAGTACTTCATCAAATGGCAGATTTTCAACTGTATTAAGCGTTCTTTGCCTTGTATCTCCGGTCAAAAGAATCAGCTCCTTACCGCTTTGTTTTAAGGTATTTAACACCTTAAGCGTTTCATCTCTTAAACTTATGTCTACACAGAAAATAGCTATTAATTTGTCTTTATATCCAAGATAAAGTAAGTTATAGCTGTCGGTGTACTTATTAATTGCCTGTCTTTGTTCCTCGGAAATACTTATTCCCTCTTCTTCCAGTAACATAAGGTTACTTATAACCACCTTATCACCCGAAATATTGGATATGATACCCTTGGAAGCTATATGATAAAGCTTTGAATGCATTTCAGGATGATCGATACCCTTTTCTTTTGCCTTATTTACCACAGCACTGGCTATCGGATGATAGATATGCTCTTCCAAACAGGCGGCTATTCTTAAAACTTCTTCTTGTGAATAGTCATAGAAGGTAATTATCTTATGGATCTCGGGATGTGACTTTGTAATAGTTCCCGTCTTGTCAAATATAAAGGTATCTATATTGTTATAAATGTCAAGTGAAGATGCGGATTTTACAACTATTTCCCTGTCTATAAGCTTTTGTATTGCTGAAAGGTAGGCAACCGGAGTCGACAACTTCAGTGCACAGGAGTAGTCTACCAATAAAAATGATATAGCCTTGCTGAATGAAAATGTAAAAAGGTAGGTCAGTGCCGCACCTAAAAAATTATACTTAACTAATTTATCGGCGGCTAAGATGAACTTATATTGCTTGGTATCATTTAACAGATCGGCTTTTTTCATTAAATCAATTAATTGATATATACGGGCATTTGCTTTAACATTGGATACGCTTATGTAGATTTCGCCGCTTTCCAAAATAGTGTTGGAATAAACTAAATCTCCGACTTTTTTATCAATAGGGAAAGCCTCTCCGGTAATGGAGCTTTCATTTACGCTGCCCCTTCCCTTAGTAATTTTGCCGTCAAAGAGTATCTCATTGCCCTCTGATACTATAACTATGTCGTTAAGCTCTATGTTTGAGCAATTGATTTGTGTACGCTCGCCATCCCTTAAGACCCAAACTTCCTTATTCTTACTTTCAAGGCTTTTTTCCAGATCTTCGAAAGATTTTTTCTGCGTCCAAAGACTTAACTGCTCCCCAAGTCCCAGTATAAACATTATAGAGCTTGCCATATCAAACTGTTTTGTGCACATGGATATGGCTATTGCACTGCCGTCCAAGGTTTCCATGTTAAGCTGTCCCCTTATCAAAGAACAAAACGCATCTTTAATATACTCTAAAGAACGGTAAGCGGTTATAAGAACTTTTATCGGACTTGGCACCAATACATTAAAAAGCAGTCTCTTTATAAGGGCATTTGAAACTATAGAGTAGGGTGTATCATAAGGCTTTATCGGGGGCAAGAGATACTTTTCCCTGATTACATCCTTGTCAACCGCCTTTAGAAAACCTCCAACCTGTTGACTGCCTTCTTTGTCAAATATAATTGCAAAGCTGAACATATCATTATAAAAATGTATATGCCTGATTTTATGAAAATCGGCAGCAAGCTTTATAAGATATTCCTGCACATAAAGAGTGCATCTGAAAGAAGCTCGTACTCTTACTCGCTTACTGCTGCTGTGTAAAATATTAAATGTCATACTATTCGCCTTCTACGAAATCAAGATTTTCTTCTCTCTTCTCGGCTTCGTATATATCACCGGCATCAGCCAAAACATCATCTGCGTGTTGCTTTATATTGGAAATGGTTTCATCAATACTGTCCTTAGCCTTATATCCCTTAGCGATTGCCTTGGCATAGAACTTTTTAGCCTCCTTGCTCGCTAAGACTTTTAATCCTAGAGTACCGAATGCCATACCTCCTATAAAAGTAAGCGGAAGTTTAGAACCTGCCAACAATGTTTTAATAGTTTTTGATAACATTTTTTTCCTCCTTGTAAAATATGATTTTGAAGAATTATCTTCAATTAAAAGAGTAGTATATCACCATTAAGCATATTTAGGCAAGATAGGAATAAAAAGTTGGATGTGCAGTTTATAGCTAAGAGGTAAAACTAAACGGACATTTAGGCAAGGCAAAGAATAATATAAAGAAAATAATATAAAAAAAGATAATATAAAAGAAACGGTTTTTAGACACAAAAAAAGCAGGTGATGGGAATCGAACCCACGTATTCAGCTTGGAAGGCTGATGTTCTACCATTGAACTACACCTGCGAACGAGGTAGATTTTATAATAAAATAAGATAAAAGTCAATAGTTTGGAGAAAATTTTTAATTTTTTTGATGAAGATGAATGACTTACATGAAGAGTAATAATATTTGAAATAAGCCAACTTCCACTAATTTTAGATGCCGGGTTCAGGTCGACAAAATTGTATATATATGCTATATTCTTGGATATAAGGTATGGAGTATATTGAGTCTATGAATAAGGAAGACTACCTATTTTAGACAGCAGATAGTTCACATATAATGGAATATACATAACTATATTCAGGAGGTGATGGAATGAAATTTATTCAAGCACAGTTTTCGCTTAAATATGAGCCGCAACTTAAAATTAGAAGATTTGCAAATGATATAGAAGATTGTCTACAGCAATATTATGGAATTCCACAGACAAATACTTTACCGGATGAGTATGATTTAGAAACACCGAGGGTCATGATATCTTCAAAGAACGGACATAGCCAAATCAATTTTTCACCTATTTCGGTTGACTTTATAGCCAATTTTGATAATGAATTTATGAATGATTTTTTAAAAACACGAGAATACATTTAGGAGAGAGTAAAGCTTATAGTTGAATTATTAAAAAAAATAAGTATTAATGAATATTTGTTTTGTGGAATAACATATAATATTCGCCTGGATATTGGTGAACAAAGACCTATTGAATATATTAAAAAGTATTTAGGTGATAATATTCCGAATGAAAACTTGTATGAAGTATCACAAAATGTGGCATGTGTTAAAGATGATAAGTTCTTTATAAATCAGCAAATCGGTACATATAAGGAGTTTCAAAAAAGATTGGATAGTGTCCCTAATGTTCCGGGTTTATTTAAAATTGCAAATGAAGAAATAATTTCGGAGGAATATCATTAGCATTGGATATCAACAGCAGGTATCAGTATGTATATCAAGATAAGAAAAATTCAATTAATGATTGCTTGATGGATGTTGATATTATTTTTTCATTATTAACTGAGAACATTAGTAGATGGAGGTGATATTGTGCTAAAAAAACAGATCGGATTAAAGAGATTCGTTGCTACTTGTGGGCTTATTACAATGTCTTCAAGTATTTCAAGTCAATCATTCACTGCAATGGATATGGGTTCAGACTATTATTATAAAACCTATAATTATTCTTTTACAGATAAAAATATATGTAATTCATCTATGCTTTCGAAACAAGCTATAGGAGACATTCCTTCCTTTGAAAAGAAAGCGGATTTTGTGCAAAAACATGAGAATATAAATGTAAATCTTCAAATAACAAAGATTTCTAAACATGTTTCACACTTTGATTTTGAAGAGGAATTCGAGGAGATTTGATGGAATATCCATGGTTCGAATTACAAGAAGATAGTACAGATATTACACAAGGAGACATAAACAAGGGTTGTCCGGTTCCAATTCTCAAAGAACTGGATATTAGTGAGGAAGGACAGAGTGTTAAGGCTGAAATATCAATTATTGATGGTATTGTCTTAACTCAAGCTTGTGATATTGCAAATAAGAAAGTTGACAATATTATATTATGTTCAATCATTTCAAAAAGTGAATTTGAGGAAATACAACGCAGTAAAAATAAAAATGAAAAAGAGATAAGTAAAGGTATTTTAGGAATTATCAAAGATCAACAAAATAGCTATCATATTATTAACAATTATAAGCCTGAGGAGTTTTCTCAAGATTATTATATTATTAATTTCAAGGATATTTTTAGTATCCCGCTTGATGTTGCATGTGCAATTGCAAAAAGAAATGGAAAAAGATTAAGATTATGTCCTCCTTATAGGGAACATCTTTCACAGGCTTTTGCTCGATATTTTATGAGAGTCGGACTTCCAATCAACATTAGCTTGTAAATATACCTAAGTACCTCATTATAATAGCATATAGAATAAACAAGTGAAATCAAAAAAATAGCAGATTAATAAAAAAGATATATATTTATTCCGTTAAGATTATAAAAAGTCTTATGGAATAGTGTGTATCTTTTTTTGTTGCAAGTATAATAAAATCGATAATAAAATGAAATGTAAAATTCAATTAAAACAAAAGTTAAATAAAAATTAACTTAAGGTATTTTAATTTTGTGTGAAATATAATAAGATACATAGGTACAATAATTTTACAATATTTTTAATAAAAAATATACAGAGTGACAGAAATTGTCATAACGGCTTGCTATAATAAGCCTGCTTAAGATTTGCAGACGAAGTAATATATTCAAAATATTATAAGGAGTATGTTGTGGATGGAAAAAAGGTTGACAGAATACTGGACATCTATACAAGGCTTTTATCCGGAAAGAAAGTAAATAAGACGGAAATGGCACATAAGTACGGAGTGAGTGAAAGAAGTGTGCAAAGGGATATTAATGACATAAGAAACTTTTGTGATAATGAGGCAAGTACGGACGGCTATGAAAACTATGTTAAATATAGCAGTGAAAAGAAAAGCTATGCCTTGGAAAATACATTCAAGGCAAGCTTAAGTAACAGCGAGATACTTGCGATATGTAAAATACTTTTGCAGACAAGACCATTTACCAATGAAGAAATGACTTCTCTTTTACAAAGACTTATAGAGTGCTGCGTACCGGCAGCAAACAGAAAGATGGTGTCGGAGCTTATTGCAAATGAAGCATTTCATTATGTAGAGCCAAAGCATAAAAGGAAGTTTATGGAAGATATGTGGAAGGTGGCTGAGGCTATCAGCACAGCCAATTTTATAGAAATTCACTATAAAAAGACGGATGATACTGTGGTGGAAAGGAAACTCAAGCCCCTTGCCATAATGTTTTCAGAGCATTATTTCTATCTGACCGCCTTTATAGACGATGAGGATAAAGTAAGGGAAAAATTTGATGTGTTAAATGACTCATTTCCCACGATATATAGAATAGACAGGATAAGTAAGCTAAGGGTACTTGATAAAAAGTTTCATATACCCTACAGTTCCCGTTTTGAAGAGGGTGAGTTTCTGAAAAGGATACAGTTTATGTATGGCGGAAGGCTTAGGAGGATAAAGTTCAGATGTGAAAAGAATAATCTGGAGGCGATACTTGATAGGCTCCCGACCGCTAAGATCTTATCCCAAAAAGACAGCAAGTATCTGATACAGGCGGAGGTATTCGGTGACGGAGTGGATATGTGGATAAGGAGTCAGGGGGATAGGATAGAGTTGGTGGAGTAGGAAGTAAAGTTCAGTCTCTGATATCAGAGTGGTGAAACACTTGTACAATATATAAGTCAGATGTGTTTGTCTTAGTTGAGTTTGAAAAAAGCTAATGTCAGTAATTGTGCATGAATGTTGTTATTATATGAATTTTTATTAAACAACGCTTAGTTAAGATTACATAAAAGACTTGAAAATCTGAAACAGCGGATAAAAATAGTTAAGGTAAAAGCTTTTAGTTTTATTAAGGAGTTCTATAGATAAAAGATAAGAGGTATTTGAGTTAAGGAGGTGTAGAGTATGTCATTATTTTCAAAAGAAGTCAAGTGCTTAAAGTGCGGACATAAGTATAAAAAAGATCCGGCTAACCTAAAGATACATTGCCCTAAGTGCGGAAGTTATGAAGGTGAAACGGTGAAGATAGACGGGATGAAGATAAAGGATATTTTTGGGAAAGATTAGGGGGGAAGGGCTTGGAAGAGACGGTTGAGAGGTTTGTTAGAAAAATATTTACTGATTAAAGTTTTATAATCGGGTGATTTAAGTTTGGATGTAGAGTTTTTTAAGACACTGAAAAGTATGAAAATAGGAGGTTTAGATGGCTAAGAAGCAAAGATTTCCATTGATTATGGATGAGGGCGTTGAGGTAAGCACCTTGGAAGAGTTAAGGGAGAATTTTTCTGTTGAAAAAGTTTTGGAGTATATGGAAAATGGGCAAATATACCATTGGCTGGAGGACAGATATGAATCCGAAATTGCAGAAAAGTTAAGAAAAGTAGACTTTGAAAATGTATTCTACAAGGAAAATATTTGCAAGATATTCGGAGTGCTTTGTGTAGAACTTGTGGAAAAACCTATTTGTACTGAGGAGATAAAAGAACTTACCGAGGAACAAAAAGCCAGAATAGAGGATCTTAAAAAGTATACGGATAATGAAAGTTTATATGAGCGTATAGACAATGTGGCTTTTGATCAGGATGAGCTTTTCGATCTCTTGGATGAGGATAAAAAGTATATATATCTTTGTGGAGAGAAGTTTAATATACCTCTTGGAAAGAGTGGAGTAAGGTATATAGGTGTAAATAATCCGAAGGTTATCATATCATCAAGTGAGTATGTGAACCTTGAAAGTAGGGAGATCTATATCTTAAAGTGCGAATATGATGAAAAGTACAGGGAAATACTCGAAGAAGCAGGTATGTATAAGGACTATTCCAAAGAATTTGCAGAGTTTATAGAAGGAAACTTTGAGATATACGAAGAGGATATGTTTATAGAAAATGCTGGTAGTGGAGATACTTTATATAATGAATTGGTAAACGAACTAAATGATGTATCTATAAAAGATTTTAGCAAATCAGCGGAAAATACAGCAATAAGTATAGTAAAAGAAGGATTATTTGAGATAAACATATAGGAGGGGATGATAAGATGATGGATATAAATAAATTCGGAGCTTTAGTTGAGGATGTTAGGGGAAGGATAGAGAGGAAGTTTGATACATTTAATAATAATGCATTTGCGAGGATAATTAGGTATAAAAAATATGATCAAATGGATCAATCTGAAAAATCAATGTTGAATAGGGGTAAGTTTAATATAGCCTTAGTGTTGCTATTTGATTATGATGAGCTAAATGACTATGCAAAGATAATAGTTGATAAAACACAGGCTTTTTTCTTAAAAAATAAAGAAGATAACTATAAATTGGATAAGAAGTTGACTATTGGAAAGTATGAGATCCCTGAAGCTTTTGATGAATATAAAAGAAAAGGTTTTATAGAAGAACTGCTTTTATTAAAAGAAAATGAACATAACGAACCGGAGTTTTTCAGATTAATATTCTGGGCTTTAATGATAATGGCAGTTGATAAGAAAACAGCAGCCAAGAAATTACAGGATATATGTGAGTATGCAAAGCTTTTTGGCTTCGATGAAAAAAATGTTCTTTTTATATTTAAAATGATTAATGTGGTGTTGGGTAATAAAAAAGCTAAAAAATATAATGTTGATATGATAGCAAGAATGATGTTTGATAATGACTTCAAAAATATGGAATTGATTGATAAGTTGCAAGGTGACTTGGAGGATATTTTTAATCATTATCACTAAGTACATAAAGGCAGATAAAAATATTGACAAATATTATACAAAGAAGATGGAGAGGTTAAATTATGAGTGATAACACAAAGTTTTTTAATGCTATGGAAAAGGATATCATGGAGGCGGATATTCCTGATTCTGAGAAAAATAAATTGATGAAGAATTTCCTACAACTTAAAGAGCAAAAGATCAATCTTATGATCACGGGAGCTACAGGCTGTGGTAAGAGTTCTACTATAAATGCTCTTTTTAATACCGAAGTAGCTAAAGTGGGCGTGGGTGTTGACCCTGAAACTATGGATATCAGAAAGTATGAACTTGAGAACCTGGTCCTTTGGGACAGTCCGGGACTTGGAGACGGAAAAGAGGCAGATAATAGGCATGCTAAAAATATAATTAATAAACTACTTGAAAAAGATGAAAACGGCAACCTGTTAATAGATCTTGTTTTGGTAATTCTTGATGGAAGTACTCGTGATTTGGGTACATCTTACGAGTTAATAAACAGTGTTATTATACCTAATCTTGGAGAAGATAAAGAAAACAGGATATTAGTTGCGATAAATCAGGCAGATGTTGCGATGAAGGGTCGTTATTGGAACTATGAAAATAATAAGCCGGAAAAAGAGCTTGTCAAGTTTTTGGATGAAAAGGTTATTTCTGTAAAGAAACGCATTAAAGAGGGAACCGGCATAGATGTTGATCCTATTTATTACTGTGCAGGTTTCAAGGAAGAAGGTATGGAACAGTGCAGACCCTATAATCTTTCAAAGTTACTGTATTACATTATTAAATTCACTCCGAAGAAAAAAAGACTTCATTTTGTTGAAAATATTAATAAAAATGAAGAAATGTGGAAAGATAATGATGAACTTAAGAATTACAGAAAGGGAATATTGGAAGAATTTGGAGCGACCTTTTCTGAATGTATTGCAGGCGGAGCTGATATAGGCGGTAATATAGGCTCAATATTTGGAAGTGCAGGAGAAGTATTTGGAAGAGCAGTAGGTTCTGTAGTAGGCGGAGTAGTAGGAGTAGGCAAAGCAATATTTGAAGGTATATTTAGTTTCTTACCATGGTAGTAAATGTTATTATTTCAATGATTAAAATAGTTGGTGAAAAATTATATATTGACATGATGAATTACCTTTATAAGGAGCAGGATAAGTGGATGAATTAGATTTTAGCACATACAGATCCAATGATATTCTAAAAAACCTGAGAATTATTGGAGTAAAGCCACTGGATATAATGGTTACAGGAGTAACCGGAGCAGGCAAGTCAACAACACTTAATTCTTTTTTTCAAAAAAATGTAGCCAAGGTTGGAGATGGGGTCGATCCTGAGACCATGGAACTTGATTCATATAGGTTAAATGATTTTTTTAGAATATGGGATACCCCCGGACTTGGAGATGGTGTAGAGATTGATAAGATTCATAAAAAGAAAATGCTTGATTTGTTGTATAAAAAATATTCAATGAAACAAGGCGGATTTGGCTTTATTGATATGGCAATAATCATAATAGAAGGTTCCAATAGAGATATGGGAACTACATATACCTTACTAAATGAAGTAATTGTTCCAAGTATTCAAAAAGATAGAATCTTAGTAATTATCAATCAGGCGGATATGGCTATGAAAGGTTACCATTGGGATTATGAAAACAATGCTCCAGATGATAAACTAATTGATTTTTTAGAAGAACAGGCTATTTCAATACAAAAAAGAGTAAAGGAAGCTACAGGAGTAGAAATTATAAAACCTGTGTATTATTCAGCCGAATATAACTGGAATATTAAAGCAGTATTTGATTTTATTATTGACCATATGCCTAGAAAAAGAAGAATTATTACTTAAGAGGAGTTTATTTATGGTAGAGGGAATACTTAAATCTATTGAAGATCAGATAAAACAAGACGGAGTAAATATATCCGATAAAGATAGTATACTAAGGAAAATAGAAAAACTAAGCCAAAAAAAGTTAAATATTTTATTTGTCGGTGCAACGGGAGTGGGGAAAAGTTCAACTATTAATTCCATTTTTAATATGGAACTAGCGAAGGTCGGATATAGTGCTGACCCGGAGACAACAACGATTCAAAAGTTTGAAATAAATAATATAGTATTGTGGGATAGTCCGGGTCTGGGAGACAGTCCTATAAATGACCAAAGATATGCTGTTGAAATTGCAAATATGTTAAAAAAAAGAGATGCGGACGGTCAATTACTTATTGACGAGGTTGTTATATTAATAGATGCTTCGAGTAGAGATCTTAGTACAACATATGAAATAATAGAAAATGCAATTATGCCGTTTATCGGAGATCCTAAGCGTATTATTATTGCAATTAATCAATGTGATATGGCTATGAAGGGAAGATATTGGAACTATGATAAAAATGAGCCGGACGAGCAGCTACTCGTTTTTTTGGATAACAAGATAAATTCTGTTAAAGGAAGAATTTATGAAGCTACGGGCTTAATTACAAATCCCATATACTATTCAGCCTTGCATAGCTACAATATTTCTAAATTACTTTTAGAAATGTTAAAGGCAGTTTCAGAAGAAAAAAGATTTTTATTTACAGACAGCTTAAATAAAAATCCTCAAGTTTGGAAGAAAAATGATGAGATTGAAAGCTATAATAAAGAAATTCAAAAAGAAGTGAAAGGTTCAATTTTGAAAGCACTGGACGGGGCGGCAAAAGGAGCTGCTGCCGGTGCGAAAGTAGGTAGTCTGGTGCCCGTAATCGGTACAGTGATTGGTGCGGCAGCAGGAGCCGTTCTCGGATTTTTAGGCGGATTATTTGAAGGATAGATAAGTATATAGGAGAGAATTTATGGGTCAACATGAGGATAAAATCGCTATTTTAAGAAAGTATTATAAAGATATTCCATCGGGAGCATTTGACTTTTATATTGCCGGTGATATAAAGTCAAAGAAAATAGACAATGCTATAAGCAGTTTCGCACAGGGAGTGGACAGAAGTACAATTATAGGTTTTTATGACCTTACTGTTATGGGCAGTGGTAAAAACGGTTATTTATTTACAGATACAAAGCTTTATTACCGTGAGCCTTTGGAAAAACCAGGTAAGATCTGGTATGATGATATAAAGGATATAAAAGTTTCCGCTTTGGGGGCGTGGATCGATCTTACGATGTTTGACGGCTCAAAGATTAATATGGACAGTAGTTTCATAAATTTTGAACCGCTTTATAATTTTTTCAAAGAGATATTAGAATATGATAAAGGCAATAAATCCTTAAGTGATGAAAGTGTCAGTTACAGAAGCGTTAAAAATCCTGGTGCAGTTGCCGGAGGATTAGCTCTTGGTTCTTATGGAACAGTTAATAAATTATATGATGAAGAGAAGTTTCATGCACAGCAAGGACATGGTTTTGCGGCAGAAAGAGCAAATACTTTGTATGATAAGCTTACAGGTCATGATGCGAAAATTGTAGGTGATGATAATATAAAAAACGGTGCGGATAGAATTGTAGATGGAGCTTATATTCAGTCTAAATATTGTCAAAGCGGTAGAGCTTGCATAAATGAATGTTTTGACAAAGATGGTCAGTTCAGATATATGCATGATGGGAAACCTATGCAAATAGAAGTCCCTAAGGATAAATGGGATGCGGCTGTTGAAGCAATGCAGGAAAAAATAAAAAATGGAGAAGTTCTCGGTGTAACAGATCCTAATGAGGCAAAAAATATTGTCAGACAAGGTCATTTTACATATGAACAGGCAAAAAATATAGCAAAAGCAGGAACAGTTGAGTCTCTTGCATACGATTCGTTAAATGGGGCAATAATAGCCGGAACAGCTCTTGGAGTAACAGCGGTTATTACATTCGCAACAAATATATGGAACGGAGAAGATTTTGAGAAGTCATTAAAAATCGCAACCTATTCAGGAATAAAGGTTGGGGGAACTGCATTTATAACAACTGTTGTTACTAGTCAGCTTTCAAAGTCAGGGTTTAACAGTGCCTTGGTAGGAAGTTCGGAAGCCGTTGTTGCTGTAATGGGTCCTAAGGCATCTGCCGTTTTGATAAATGCATTTAGAAGCGGAAGCAACATATATGGAGCGGCTGCAATGAAAAGTGCGGCTAAGCTATTAAGAGGTAATGCTATCACAGCAGGTGTTACAGTAGTTGTGTTATCTTCATTTGACATTGCAAATATATTCAGAGGAAGAATTTCGGGCAAACAATTATTTAAAAATCTTACAAGTACAGGTGCTACAGTTGCAGGGGGAACAGGAGGATGGCTTGGAGGTGCCGCTATAGGCTCTGCGTTATTACCCGGTGTAGGTACAGTTATTGGAGGATTAGTAGGTTCGGTTGTTGCCGGAGCTGCAGCAGGCAAGGTGGTGGATACTGTTGTAGGAAGCTTTGTTGAGGATGATGCAGATGAAATGGTAAGAATAATACAAAAGGAATTTGGTAATCTTGCACAAGACTATCTGCTTAATCAAAAAGAAGGGGAAAAGGTTGCAGATAGGTTAAAAGAAAAACTTGACGGTAAAAAGCTTCAAGATATGTTTGCAAGCAGCAGTAGAAGAGGGTATGCGAGAAATCTGCTTATTCCTATAATTGAAGATGAGGTTAAAAATCGCAAGAAAATAGAAGCTGTTTCAAATGAACAGATCGCAACAAGTATGAGATATATTTTAGAAAAGATTGCTGATAACCCGGATCCGGAGGACATTGAGAAGATATTAGTATAAGTTATAGTATCGGGAGATAATGTATGGACTATAAAAAAGAGTTGGTTTCAAAACTTAAAAGCTTGATTGTATGTAAAGAGGGAAATATTTATACCGAAGAAATAGAAATTCAGCCTATGTCTTTTATTCAATTGCGTGATAAGTTGATTGGAAAAGGGACAATACTCGATGAAGACTTTGAAAAACAGATTTATACAATAAATATAATGTCAGGTTTTGCCAATCAAAACACCGCAACTATAGCTATTAAATTAACCGGTAATAAGCTTGAACTAGCCGGTTATGCAAGAGAAGGTATTATTAAACAGCATACTGTGGAAAAAGCGGTAAAGATATTAAAAACTAATTTTTTAATAAAATATATATAAGAAAGAAGGGAAAAGTATGTCTAATTATCAAAAAGCAAAATGTCCATACTGCGGAAAACAAACACCAAGCGGTAGAAATGTTGATTCACCGAATAAGAATGTTGATAATGTGATCTGTACATCCTGTCATAAGCATTATAAGATCATATATGGTGAGGGTAAAATAAGAAGCGAATAACAATAAGAATTAGAGTCACATATAATACTTTTTCTGCAATTATCTATTAATCAATAATTTTCTATACTACATAGGGTTTGGGGCGTATGCTCTCAACCCCTATGCAGCATTCAAAACCATAAAAATCCGCTCTTGTATATAAAAAATGAAAAATATTATATACAATAATTTAATCCATAGAGGATATAATATAGATATTGGTGTGCTTGAATAGTATTCCATTTTGTTTATAAAGTTTTTTAAATAGCTTATAGTTGACTTTTGCACCTAAAATAATATAATTTTAGGTGCGAGGAGGTGTTTTATATGAATTCTATAACAAAGCAAATAGAAAACATTATGTCGGAAAATCAAGGAAAAATCTTTTCTATTAATGATTTCTATAATATTGGAACAAAGAATACAATTAAATCTGTCTTATACAGATTAAATGAAGAAAATAAGATTAAAAGGCTTATGGATGGACTATATATAAAACCGAAATATAGCAATATTTTAAAAGAGTATTCCTATCCTGATGCAAGTGAGGTTGCCCAAAAGCTTGCAGATAAATTTTCGTGGACAATAGCTCCTGCAGGAGATACTGCCTTAAACTACACAGGCTTATCTACTCAAGTCCCCAATGAGTATATTTATATTTCAGACGGGGCATATAGAGAGTATTTGTATAGGAATAAAAAAATTATTTTTAAACACACAACAAATAGAAATATAACATCTTACTCAAAGGAACTTGCTATTCTAATACAGGCAGTTAAAGCATTGGGAAAGGATAACATCAGTGAAGAACATATTAAAAAGCTCGAGGTATTTGCAAAAAATATCGAAGAAGACCTGAAGGAAGATACTTTAAAACTTCCTTTTTGGATACAGGAAGTTTTAGCAAAGATACAGGAGATTAAACATGAGTAAATTATTAGAAATATCAAATGAAGAATTAGAGCTTGTTATACAAAACACTTCAGATAAACTTAATATGTCGAAAGCTATTGTAGAAAAAGATTTGTGGGTTTGTGTGATTTTACAATATCTGTTTAGTAGTTTTAAGTATAGGAATGCTATTGTATTTAAAGGCGGAACAAGTCTATCAAAAGTTTATAAGTTGATTGAGAGATTTTCTGAAGATATAGATATTGCATTAGATTGGAAAGTTTTAGGATATGAAAAAACAGAACCCTATAAAGATAGAAGTAATACCAAGCAGCAAGAATTCAATGATAAATTAAATGATGATACAAAAGTTTTTTTGCATGATGAATTTCTGCCCATTCTACAAAATGATTTTCAAGAAATACTAAAAAATAAAGCATATCGTTTTTATATTGATGAGAATGACAGACAGACAATATGTTTTGATTATCCTAAAAATCATAAGGATAGTTCGATTCTCCAAGTGATAAGATTGGAAATTGGAAGTTTGGCAGAACCAATACCTTCGAGTAATAAAAAAATAAAAACTTATATTGAAGAAGTTTACCCGGAAGTATTTAACGAGAATATAGAAGTTGTGGTAGTAGACTGCTTAAGAACTTTCTATGAAAAGATAACTATACTTCATAGAGAAGCAAATCGAGTGAATGGAAATTATCCGGCAAGATATTCAAGACATTTTTACGATGTTTATAAAATTATGCTAACGGATATTAGAGAAAAGAGTTTTGAAAACATAGCATTACTAAAAACAGTTATTGATTTTAAGAAAAAATTCTATGCAAGTAATTGGGCGAAATATGATAATATCCTGAATGGTAATTTAAAGTTAATACCGTCAAAGGAAGGATTAGAAATCTTTTCAAAGGATTATGACAGTATGAAAAATATGTTGTTTGGAGAAAAGATATCATTTGATAAAATTATTTATGCTCTTAAAGAATATGAGAAAGAGTTGAATGATGTTATTAAAAATAAGTAAGTTTATTATAGAGACCGTTTCAAGTTTTTTTGAAAATAGCTTATAGCTTCCTCGTTGAACCCAAAATAATATAATTTCAGGTGCGATGAAGAATATGAGTTATTGTATGAAAAGATTTGCGGGTTTGTAACGGTTTATGTTATAGACAAGTCATAGTTTTCAACTTTCCATCCGCACCCCTTTTGTGAAACATTTTCTGTAAATAGCTATTAATCTTTTTTTACATCATACACAGAGGTTGAGGGCGTATGTTATCAACCTCTGTGTATTCTTTGATCAATTAAAAATCCTGATGTATGTATTACAATACATGAGTATAAACCTGAAAATATAAATTTTCCGCTTTGTTCGTATATTTCAATATTTCATCCAATCCACCCTTAGCACGCATTTACAGCATAGACCAAAATTAATAAAACTCGGAATAAAAAGGTGGATTTCCACTTAGATTTTTCATGTTTCAGGTATTAGCTTTTTAATCCATAATAAAATAAACTCAAAATAAAAAGGGCGGAGATACACTTAAATTTTTCATGTTTAATATATTAGCTTTTTAATCCATAATAAAATAAATACGAAATAAAAAGGCAGAAATCCACTTAAATTTCTCATGTTTCACTGATTAGCTAATAAAACAAACTCAAAATAAAAAGGTAGAGCTCCACCTTAATTCTTTACATTAACTGCTTATCTTTTGCTTTATGAGAAACAAACACGAAATAAAAAGGTGGAAAACCGCCTTAATTTTTCGTGTCTTTGCGGAATATAAAATCCACCTTCAAATTATATTTAAAAATCATACCATTCTGCTATTTGATCAAGCAATTTGCTATAATTTTTCTACCACTATCTTTTGCCTATAAATTTCTTTCAAATCATCAATCGCCATTTCCACATCAAGAGTATGGAAGCCGAGCCAACATTCATTCATAGTTTTTGCGTCAGCAATTTTGTAAATATCCTTACTGCTTTCACCCGTGTAGTAATGCCAATAACGGTAGATGTATCCTGTCCAGTACATAACTTCTCTGTCAAATTTTACACCGGCTTTTTTTAATCCGCCGGCTTCATCATCAAGTTCTTCAAGTATATATTCCTCGCCTGCCCATTGTAATCTGTCATAGGTATCATCAAGTGCCAAAGCAGCCCTGCTATTCATAAAAGTTTCTATAAAATACGGACAATCAAAGTTTTCTTTTAATGCAAGTTCAAACAGCCTGCCTTGTATATCGCAAAGCTGGCGTTTAAGAAGTGTAAAATTTTCCATATCATTCACCTTTTTTTAATATTTCATCAAAAAATCTACCGTCTCGGCGGTATTTGCGGCAAATCTCATCTGCCATTTTTATGCCCCTACTTCTATTTGCTTCACTTTCTTGTTTTAATAGGATACGTTCCCTTTCGGTAATTGTTTGTTTATCAATTATAGTTATCCTATCACAAGCTTTTTGTGTTATAGCAACATATTGTTTACCGAGCTTTAGTGCTGAAAGACTGTTGATAAGTGCCGTATCAGTAATGTCTCCATTAAAGAAACGGTCAAGAACTACAAACATCCTGTCATTTGCAATATGACCTACAATTAAGTCAAATCCATTGCACAAATCTGCAAAGTGATTATAGAGAGCAGAATGCTTTATTGTTTCCATTTTGCCACGATTATATGCTATCAGGAATGCCCATTCTAAACCTATTTCAACTTCAAAAACCTTCAAATCAGATAAGTCAAGATTTAGTGTATATAACTTGGCATTTGAGTAGTTGCAAATCAGTGCAAGAGGTTGGCTTTTTTCATCTCCCATGTAGAATCCTTTCCCAAAATCACAGCGGTCTCTGCTCATAGGTGCTATAGTACCGTCTATCCCTGACTTTGAACCATGATAGAGAGTTAAAACATCTTTATTTTCCATAGTCTCTCCTTAATAGACGAAATAAATATAAGGACAAGTTTATTATAACAATAGCCCTTAGATTTATAAAGTAAATAGTAGATACATTTATGGTGTATTTGTATTTACTTTACGCCGCCCTTATATTAATATACATTTAAGGAATACAAAGAATATCCTTTACTTTTGGCTACATTATATTTGGTTATGCAATTAATATACAAAACAACACAAGGAGTAAAAATATGCCTATTTTCATACCGCCCTATGCAGGCGAAAAGATAAAAAGCGATGCGGAAGTTAAAATTTATAAAGTATTACAAGATCTTAACCTAAAGAATGCCTATGTGCTGCATTCACTGGGTTTGCCAAGGCACAATGTTAAAATCTACGGGGAGATAGACTTTGTTGTGGTATGTGAGCTTGGTGTTGCCTGTCTTGAGATAAAAGGTGGCAGGGTAGAGTGCAGAGGCGGCAAATGGATCTTTACCAACAGGTACGGTAATGAAAATGAAAAGTCCGAAGGTCCTTATACACAGGTAAAAGACAATATGTTCAGCCTTAAGAATAGATTGAAAGAAAGATTTCCTTCAAACAGGCATATGCAAAATGTTCTTGTTGCCTGCGGTGTAATGTTTCCGGATATAGTATTTGATGCAAAGACCGAGGAAGTGATACCGGAAGTTACTTATGATAAAAGAACCGAAGATATAAGTGCATATATGAAGCAAGTTTTTGAGTACTGGAAAGGGCAAAGAGAGACAAGCAAGCTCTCACCCTCCGATATAGAAGAAATCATATCGTATTTAAGAGGTAACTTTTGCTTTGTTCCAAGCCTCTCGGACAGATTAAATGAGATTGATGATAAGCTTATACGCCTTACCAATGAACAGGTCAATATTATGAGGGGACTGGCTGCAAATAAAAGGCTTATGATCGAGGGCAGTGCCGGAACCGGTAAGACTGTTTTGGCAATGAATTTTGTAAAAGAGAAGTTGGAGGTGGGATTTAAAGTTCTTTATTTGGCATTTAATAAAAATCTTGTCAATAATGTGATAAGTACAATGAATATAGAAAGTGACAGGTTAAAGATCATCAATATCCATTCACTTTTTGGAGAATATGTTAAGATTGACAAAGATGAAGTAAAAAAGGATGCACAAAATTATTTTAACAATATTTTACCGGAAATGTTTTTAGACTTTGTAATTTATTTGGAAAAGGAGAAACTTGCCGACTTGCAAGTTGACATACTTGTTATGGATGAAGGTCAGGATATAGCAAATCCTATATATTTGTATCCGCTTGATTATCTTCTAAAGGGCGGATTCAAGGAGGGTAACTGGGCTTTCTTCTACGATGAGAAGCAAAATATTTATAATCCCGAGTATGATGAGGGTATTAAATTTTTGGAAGAATACCAACCGAGTAAATTTAAGTTGTCAACAAATTGCAGAAATACGATACAAATAGGTACCTACAGTTTTGATGCTATAGGGCTTGATGAGAAGGAGTTTATTAAAGAAAACGGTGAGGAGATAATAAAAGTAAAGTTTGCTGATAAGGATGATGCAAAGTCCAAGCTTAAAGAGATAGTGAAGGACTTAAGAGCGGAGAATATAAATGAGGAGGATATTCTTTTCCTGTCTCCCAAAAGATACAAACATTCGATTCTATCCGAGATAGCCTTTGAGGTCAATGAAGATGTTAATGATAAAAGCAGCGACCAAACGCCAAGATTTTCCACTATTCACGGATATAAGGGACTCGATTCCAAGGTGGTCGTTATGTGCGATCTGGAGCAGATAAAAGAGGAGGATAAGGCGACCCTACTTTATATAGGAGCGTCAAGAGCCAGAACTTTGTTATATCTTGTAGGAAGTGAGGATTTTTGGTTAAATAATATCTAGTATAAGGAGATATCCATGCTTTATATAAAAGGTAAAATGAAGGTAAAAAGAAGTGCAGAGGATATAATGACTTTGTTAAAGCAAGGTTCGGAATTTTCTTATAAAAGAAAGTTTTCAAAAAGAACTTTCGGTTTTTTTATACCTGCTGAGGCGAGTTTTTGGAAGAATCTTGACTATTGTTATGTATATGGCAGGATTAGGAAGCATCAGGATCATTGTGAGGTGAGTTATACGATTTTACCCGGAGTCAAGTTATTGGTGGCTTGTATCTCGATGGCTGTAATGGATATATTTTTAATAATTTTTGTAATTGTGGATCTTATAAAAGACGGTAACCTGATAAGTGCTTATGCAAGTTGTCTTCCAATAGCTGCTATAGGTATTTGGCTATTTGTGGTTTTATTTTTTGATGCCGGCGACCAAAATGTTTGCAAGTATAAATTGGAAGAGCTACTTATAAACGGATATAATCCAAAATATTTCGGAAGGTATAGTGATTAATAATAACTAAAGTATGCTATTTATATAAAGCTAAGCCTATAACTGTTGTTGATTTATCTGAATTTAGTTACAGTTCATGTAGCATATTATACATATATCTAGTGTAATGTATTATTGACATTTAATTAATATCTGCAATACTCTATTCCTTTTATTATATGTTTGTTGCAATACATTAACAAAGCAATAATAAGGCTAAATATCAATGATACTATACACTAGCAGGCTACTGCCAACATTTATAATTAGTCCGGTTTATAAATAAGATTAAATATTTTTAGGTTGTTTTGACGAAGATGAATAGGCTACCCGAACTGTAACTGAATTTATATAGCGTAATCCAAAAAAAAAGATATAGGGAACAAGGTTGCTCAGGCCTTATTCCCTATATCTAAAGTAAGAGGAAATTTCAATATGTGTAACACTGTGTATCCTTGGAAGCAAAGCTTCCTTTATTTTAACACTGCCAAGTTTACCCCGGCAGAGATTAAAACCAAAATAATTATTAATCAGAAGATTAAAGCTTAGCTAATTCTGCTCCCGCAGCTTTTAAGCTTGCCTCTGCATCTGAATCAGGTGCGTTGTTGGCAATTACGCCTGCGCCTGTTACGATAACTGCTCCGGCTTTTTCCATTCTTTCCTGCCATATACGCATCCACTCTCCATCGCCCCAGTCATATGAACCGAACAATACTACCTTCTTTCCTGATAAACCTGACTCGATTTCGCTTATGAACGGCTCAAAAACTGAGTCCTCAAGTTCCTCGGCACCCATAGCAGGGCAACCAAGTGCGAATGCAGGTTGTGCGAGTAAATCACTTGCACTTGCGTCTGAAACTTCGATTACTTCAGCACTTGCTCCGGCTTCCTCAACACCCTTTGCGAGCATGTTAGCCATAGCCTCGGTATTTCCGGTCTGACTCCAGTAAACTATACTTACCTTTTCCATATTGTATCTCTCCTTTAATATATATATTTATATGTCAGCAGGCTATCTCATAAAGTTTTTTGCCTGCAAACCATTCATCAACAGCTTCTTCCTTGGCTCTGTCAAAATCTGCGAACTTCAAAAGAGTCTGATTGAGATTATCGTAGATTTTCCAATATCCACTAAATAGGTAAGCATCACCTTGATACTTTATAAATCCTTGTATATCACACAGAGGATAACCTAAGAATACTCCTACTTCATGGGGGAAAATATCCCTTTTCTCATAATATGCTTTTAGTCTCTCCCTAAGTCTTGGTAGAAAATCGGAAAACTTACTTCCATCATAATCACAAGACTTAAGATAACTGTATGTCTCATCAGCAAACAAATGCTCTCCAAGAGCCAAGCTCCTATAAACAAAAATCAAATTTTTGTCGGACTTTTCATACAGACTTACAAAGTCCAATCCGGCTTTTTTCATATTCTCACATATATACTCAAGCTCCTTTGTAGTTGCAAAAAACATACTTGAGGGCTTGAGAGCCTTTAGAAGCGGAGCTGTTTTTAATATTATTCCAAGCTCCGATCTGTCTGAACACTTTGCTGATTTCAGCCTTTCAACTAAATTATCAAGCATACTAGCCTCCACTTATTTGCATAGGTTAGGGTATCCTTACTTGATATAATATTTCTATGAGAAAATGCATAAGCAACTCCTCATGTAATATAAGGATTGCTCGGCAACCCTATATTGATTGTATTAAATATCAATCATTGGTTAGGACTTCCTAACAATAACAGGTAAAAGCAAAAATGTCAATAGCTTTTTTAAAAATAATGGATGTATTTATATAAATACATTTCAAAAATATATATAAAAGCCTTTTGTATTTCAAATGTATTTTAGATATATTGTATAGTGAATATTGTATTTTTAAGCTCTTTATAGTAATATACTTATAACATGATACTAAGGGTAAAAACCTTGAGTTTTCAAGTTTTTAGTTTTGGGATCGAAGATAAATCAGGAGGTCTTAATTTATGAATGTATACGAGAGCAAAGATATTCGTAATGTCGTTTTACTGGGGCATGGTGGCTGCGGTAAGACTACAGTAGCTGAGGCTATGTGCTATGTAACCGGAGCCATATCAAAGATGGGTAAGGTTGAAAGCGGTAATACTGTAAGTGATTATGACAAAGAAGAAATCAAGAGAGGTTTTTCTATAAGTACCTCCCTTATACCCATAGAGTACAAGGACGAAGATCAGCAAATCAAGATAAACCTTCTTGATACACCCGGATATTTTGATTTTGTAGGCGAGGTCGAAGAGGCGGTAAGTGTAGCGGATGCCGCTATAATAGTGGTAAACTGCAAGGCAGGAATAGAAGTCGGAACAGAGAAGGCTTGGGAGATTTGTGAACAGTATAAGCTGCCCAGAATTATATTCGTTACTAACATGGATGATGACAAGGCAAGCTACAGAGAACTGCTTTTAAAACTTGAGACCAGATTCGGAAGAAAGGTAGCTCCTTTCCACTTACCTATTCGTGAAAACGAAAAGCTCATAGGATATGTAAATGTTGTAAAGATGAAGGGTAGAAGATTTACTGACGGTTTTGACTACGAAGAATGTGCTATACCTGATTATTCCGAGGCAAACCTTAAGATAGCAAGAGAGGCTTTGATGGAGGCAGTTGCCGAGACCAGTGAAGAGTACATGGAAAGATATCTTTCGGGAGATGAGTTTAGTGATCAGGAAGTATCACTTGCACTTAGGGCTAATGTAAGCGACTCTTCAATAGTTCCGGTATTGCTTGGTTCAGGTACTCAGGTTCTTGGATTTAAAGCGCTTTTAATGGCTATAGAAAAGTACTTCCCTTCACCTGACTATAATGAATGTGTAGGTGTGGATGTAAGAAGTGGCGAGAGATTTGTAGCTAAGTATAACTCAGATGCCAACCTTTCAGCTAAGGTATTTAAGACCATAGTAGATCCCTTTATCGGCAAGTATTCGCTTATAAAGGTATGTACCGGAGTACTTAAGTCAGATACAAATATTTATAATGTTGCTAAGGAAACTGAAGAAAAGACCGGAAAGATTTATGTGCTCAGAGGAAAAGAAAGTATAGAGGTACAAAAGCTTAATGCAGGTGATATAGGCGCTATAGCTAAGCTTAGTGTTACACAAACCGGTGATACCATAGCTCTTAAGAATGCTCCTATACTCTATCATGCACCTAAGATCTCAAAGCCTTATACCTATATGAGATACAAGGCGGTCAATAAGGGCGAGGAAGATAAATTATCTTCAGGCTTAAGTAAGCTTATGGAAGAAGATCTTACACTTGTTTCGGTTATGGACACTGAAAACAGACAGTCCTTGCTTTACGGTATAGGAGATCAGCAGCTTGATGTGGTTTGCAGTAAGCTTGCAAGCAGATATAAGGTTGAGATAGAGCTTTCAAGACCTAAGATAGCATTTAGAGAAACTATCAGAAAGAAGGTTGAGGCTGCAGGGCGTTACAAGAAACAGTCAGGCGGACATGGTCAATTCGGTGATGTAAAGATGAGCTTTGAGCCAAGCGGCGATATGAATAAGCCTTACGAATTTTCAGAGCAGGTATTTGGAGGAGCAGTTCCCAAAAACTACTTCCCTGCTGTAGAAAAGGGTATTGCGGAGTGCTGTCTTAAAGGACCTTTGGCAGCCTATCCTGTAGTTGGAATCAAGGCGGTGCTTTTAGACGGTTCTTACCACCCGGTAGACTCTTCCGAGCTTGCATTTAAGATGGCGGCTACCATAGCTTTCAAAGACGGATTTATGAAGGCTACACCGGTACTTTTAGAGCCTATAGCTGCACTTTCGGTAGTAGTACCCGATAAGTTTACCGGAGATGTTATGGGAGATATTAACAAACGCCGTGGAAGGGTACTGGGAATGGAGTCCATATACAACGGAAAACAGGTTATCAAGGCGGATGTTCCCATGTCTGAGCTTATCGGATATAATACCGAGCTTAGGTCAATAACCGGAGGTATAGGTACCTTCTCCTATGAGTTTGCAAGATATGAGCAGGCACCGGGAGATGTGCAAAAGAAAGAGGTAGAGGCAAGAGCTTCTAAACTTGAACAGACTGAATAATAAATAACTCAAACTTCCCATAATATTAAGATGTGATGAACATTGATTTGAAGGGAAGTTAGCAAGATAGACAATTGTAATAGTTGATAAAAAACACCTTATAATTCAATCATACTCGCAACTCTTTTTCAAAGCTTTGACAAATTCACACAGACTGCGGAACTCGTGTGCTCGCCTACTATGTGGCGAGCTGCACTAGGGACATCCTCGTCTGTGGAATTTGTATCTCGCTTTATCAAAAGAGTTAAACGCTACAAAGATTGAATTATAAGGTTTTTTTATCTTCAGCCACATTACCATTATAATGAGTATAAATTTATTAGCTAAAGTATTGATTTTTTTAATATACTGACACAATTTTGAGTGTGAGAAGTTTGAGTTAAATAATAATAAAGGCTGCGGCATAAGGTTTTTACTTGATGCCGCAGTTTTTTCTTTTATAGCAGGGGTGGTGTAAGGAAATTTTAAATAGGTGTTTGTATTGTGTTTAATATGTTATAATAATACAAAAAAGAAGAGGAGGCGTATTGTATGAAATTTTGGATACTTACATTTGGCGTAGATTTGTTTATGGTGCTTATAATGATAGTATTTGGAAGGTATCTTATAAAAAAGGCAAAAAAATTTAACGACCCTTTCGGATATAATACGGGCTTCTCTATAAAGAACAAAGCTGTATGGGAGTTTGCCAATCTGAGTATAGGCAGAGCGTGGTTTATAGGCGGTCTGGTACTTGCTCCTGTAGTAATTATAATCATGCTTTATAATATACAAAGTGAGTTATATGTAGTTGCAAGGGTTGGCGGTGCTATTTGCTCAATATCGGGTTTATATATGTCATTGTCCACCTTAACTACAGTAATACTTTTGAGAATAAAATTTGATAAAGACGGAAATAGAAGGATCAAGAAATAGAAAGAATAAAAAAACAGGGAACAGAAAGAACAAGGAATACAAAAAACAGGGAATAGAAAAATCAAGGAATACAAAAAACAGGGAATAGAAAAATCAAGGAATAAAAAGAATAGGGAACAGAAAAAAGAATAAAAGGATCAAGAAATAAAGAAAATTAAGGGATAAAAGGAACAAGGGATAAAAAGGGGAGCGAAACTTATGAAACACACATTTGCTATATCGGCTTATGGTAAGTCTATGTATCTGGAAGAGTGTATAAAATCATTATTAAGGCAGTCTGTAGTCTCGGACATAATTATGTGTACCTCTACGGATAACAGCCATATAAGAGGCTTAGCAGATAAATATAAAATAAATCTTTATGTAAGAGAGGGAAGGCCCGATATAGCAAGGGACTGGAACTTTGCCTATGAAAAAGCAAAGTCCAATTTGGTAACAATAGCTCATCAGGATGATATTTACTTAAAAGATTATACTAAAACCCTATTAAAATACAAGAAAAAGTATAAGGATATGAGTTTATTTTGCACCTCGTCAATAAGTTTGATAAATAATAAAAAGGTAACTTACAATTTGGCAAATATAATCAAAAAACTGTTAAGGCTTAAGCTTAGAATTACAGCTCTAAATCACTTGGAATTTGTAAAAAGATTAAGTATAAGCCTCGGTAACCCTATTATTTGCCCAAGCTGTACTTATGATAAAAAACTATGCGGGAATAATATATTTCCCATAGGATATAAATTCGTCTTGGACTGGCTTGCCCTACTTAGGCTATCAGCTAAAGGCGGCAGGTGGGTATGTGTTGAAAAACCGCTTATAGTATACAGAATACACAAAGAATCGGCTACGAAATTATGCATAGATTCCAATAAAAGACAGGAAGAGGAGGCTAAGATGTTTGAATTACTCTTACCTAAGCCTCTTGCCAAAGTTATAAAGTATTTTTACAGGGGTGCGGAGTATGTTTATAAAAAGTAAGAGATACCTATATGTATCTTTGTTTGTATTCGGGCTTATTATAAGCCTATACAGCCTTGTTATGTTAGGCAGCAATACTTATTTTTTCGGAGATTTAAAAGATCCCGTGACTATAAGACTTTTTGCAGAACATTTTTTACTGTTTATAAGCTTTTGCCTGATTCTTAATTTCGTTAAAAAAAATAATATAAAGCTTTATCTGATAGTCTTTTTAAGTATGTTGTATCTGTCCTTGCATCAGGTTTTAATTGCACTTATGCTAAATATTGTATATGCAGTTGCTTTAATAATACTTGGAGAACTTTTGTTAATTAAACTTAGGGCTGAGTATATAGAAGAAAGCTATGTATGCCGACTGCTTAACAACTTTGTTATAGGGAGTCTTAGCTATATCATATCAATTTGCCTGCTTTCAGCTTTTAAGCTGGCTTCTATAAGGGTGGTTAAACTGTATAGTTTCGGCTTGGTTATAAGTGTTATACTTATATATGTATGGCTTAGGATGCTTAAAATTACGCCGCTTAGGTCGCTAAGACCGGATAATTGTATATATACCCTTGATCTTAAAAAGGACAAATACATGAGCGTAGTCGTAGCTCTTACATTATCAGTCTTACTTTTACAACTGGGCAGACTTAATATGGCTATTGATTATGATTCGGTAAGATACGGTTTCAGGAGTCTTTTCGTGCTTTTGGGGGATTTTGGAATATATGATACGCTTGGCACCGTAAATGATGTATATGTGTATCCTAAGGGTCTTGAAATACTTACTCTTGCACTCAATACCAGAGGAAGTTTCAGCTTTATACTAAGTTTTAGCTATGTCTGTGCCTTATTAACATTGCTGGCAGTATATGAGACAGTTATAGTTTCAAGATTAAAAAAAGTAGAGGGTAAGGTGCTTATAGATAATAAAAGGGCATTAGTTGCACTTTTTTTTGCGGCTATAACCCCTGCTATTATTAATATGGCAATATCGGCAAAAACAGATATTATAACTTTGCTTATGCAACTGATATCCATACTTAATATGTGCCTTTACATAAGGGTGAGGAAGCTATATTATATTGTGTTTTCACTTGTGGCGCTACTTTCAAGCCTTGTATATAAGCCGACCGCTCCTCTTTTTAGTTTTGCCGTAGGCTGTACGACTGTTATTTACCTGTGTCTTGAGTTTTGTCTAAAAAAATACTATAAAAAAGAAAATATTGAAAATAAAAAAAGCAAAAAAAGTTTTAAGCTTATGGCTCTGATTTTTTATCCGCTGACTGCCATAGTACTTGTTTTTGCAAGGACTTATATTCTTACCGGGCATATAATCACTTCGGTATATTCTTCCATATGGTATAAACTCGGTATAGGAACACATTTTCCATATACTGTGGATGAATATAATAGTGCAGGTATGAATCTGGCAGGCGATGCAGAGGTGGATATGGCTTACAGATTGTATCAGCTTTTTATAGCGCCTACAAAGGAGGAGCATATCTACATCGCCTCACCTACGGTTCTTTTATTAGTTTTAATTGTACTTGGAATAATATATGCTATAATATACAGGTGTAAAAGTAAGAACAGGGAAAGAAATTTATATAAGTATTTGATGATATTATTTATAGCGGTTACAACGGCAAGCTTGCTTGGACTGTATATGATACATCAGATAGACGGTAATTATTTTATATTGTTTTTTTGCTTAGTAATTATAAATGTTTGTCTGTTAATTGAGGCTGATGATATCAAAAGATTATTGGCAGCCACCACACCTTGTATATTTTTTGCAATAACCATGCTAAGTATTACCAACTGGGCAGGAGTTAAGGGACTTACTCCGGCTCCGATAGCAGGCAGGGAATTCGGATTCTACAATCATCATGACAGGAAACTTGATACTCTGGAGGGCAATGATTTCAGGGAGGTATATTATGATTTGACCGAACTTGGAGATCCCAGAACCCTTTTAATGTCGGATGACAATACTCTTTTGCATCTTTGTCTTGACATAAGAGTATATGCGGATGTGGTAGGTAGCGGAGGCAATGTGGCAATTGTAAAGACGCTGGATAATTTTAAAAGATATCTTAAATTCGCCGGGATAGAGTATATATGCACGGAAGAGAACTACCTTGCTGAGCATAACAGGGCGAAGGATATTATAGAATTTATGTTGGAGGACGGGAGTTTAGAAGAGTATAAAAGCTACAAAGATGTTAGGATATATAGGGTAAAAGCAGAGCAATTTTAGGAGAGATAAGATAGATGTTTGAAAGAAAGTTTGATTTGGAAGAAAAGTATCACATGCTGATCGACTTGTTTGTAAGCAGCTTGCTTTTGATATATTCTTTTATTGTCAATGCAGGAATACGAATATCCGGTCTATATATGGATGATTTGTATATGTGGTCGACCTATGGTGAGGATAGCTTTATAAACTATGTATTTCCTTTTAAATCTACGAGATTTAGACCGGTGTATTGGTTTACGGCTTGGTTAGAGCTTGGCATTATAAGAAATAACATTACATGGATAGTTGTATTTAATATAATATTTGCAGCAGCGCTTGCAATATTTATATACATATATGCCAAGAAACTTTCCGGTTCAAGGATAGTGGCAATATTACTTGCTGTAGTATTTTTAAGCTCAAGATTCTCATATTACAATATATCTCAGCTTTTAGGCTTTATGGAAGCCTTATGCCTTGCCTTTCTTTTGGGTATACTTTATTTGTTACATACCTATATAAGCAAAGAGGGTATGGAGAACAATCTTTATATAGCGGTGATTCTTTACATTTTGATAAGTTTTACACATGAAAGATATATGGTTTTATTACCTTTATTTATATATGCAATATTTATAAAAAAAGGAAAAGCCATTAATTATATCTATCCTGTGGCAGCCTGCGGATTTATACAACTTATAAGATTTATTTTTATAGGTACGATATCTCCTGCCGGAACATCACATACTAGGGTCGCTGATACATTTAATATAAAGGATGCTGTTAAAAATGCTATTGCCCATGTGCTTTATATGCTCGGTATTAATAAAGGACCGGAGCACTTAAACGGAGTACCTTGGGAAGATACCGCTCTGATAATTAAATACACCGTGGTATTTTCCATATTGGTTTTGATTACGATATTTGGCTTATACATATATAAACTGGTTAAAAATATAAAGAAAAAACACAGCTTCCATGATTCTATAAGCATCAGCTTATTTTATCTTATAACTATAGCTCTTTGTATAATGTCATCCTCCGTAACTATAAGAGTGGAACTTAGGTGGGTATACGGACCTTTCCTATGTGCCTTGCTGCTTTTAGCCCATGTGTACGGAGAGATAAGAAGGCTTAAACTTATAAATTCCAATAATATACTTGATATGGATTTTAATAATTACATGCCGCTTGCACTTGTAATACTTTGGTGTGTAAGCATACTGCCTATGGATCTGTATGCGCACGGAAAGTACAACAAGATATATATATATCAGTATCAATCAAGATATAATTCCCTTGCGGATGTAAGTTTTGGAAAATACAAGGACGAAATATTTGATAAAGACATTTATATAATAGGTAATTACTATAAGATGGAGCAGTCTACCGCCGATGCATTTTTTAAGGTGTTTGACAAGAATAAAAAGGCTGAGGGCTTAAGAGTTCATCTTATAGACTCCTACAGAGATATAGGACAGATAGGTCAACACATGATAGTGCTTAAGGAAGAGATTGCCAACAATGCTTTCAGTGATGTTACGGATATGCTGCGCAATGTAAAATGCGAGATCATAAAAGGCTATTACAGAGACGGTTGGATGGATCAGGAGGCTGAAGTTTATGTGATGGCGGATAAAGACGGCAATATCAATTTGGAGCTTATGTATCCGGCAGAGCTTTTTGACGGGCAGCAGCTTAGGCTTTGGGTAGATGATAAAGAAGAGCACCTTGTGGATATTGATAAGAACATATCTTATTTTAATATAAAAAAAGAGCCTTTTGCGATAACAAAACTTAAATTTAATTATAATTTTTACCTGCCTGATGCTCAGGAGCAAAGAGGTGAGGATAAGTTCAGTATGATAGTAAATATACTAGATTAATCTTGGAGGAATATGTTGAAGAAGCTTTTATATATACTTTTTCCGATTATGGGAGCCTTGTTTTTAGTTGCATATATCAAGGCGTCCACTTTGGATGTGGTATATACGGATTACATACGAATAATCAATTCATATTTGCCGGATGTATACAGTTTGAAGCCCTACCTCGGTGCGGATATACTGACCAGATTGCCTGTAAGTTATTTTGAAAGAATAATCAATGTGGTGCTTTTTTCATACAGCACAAGGTTTGATATGTATATGGGGATAATATTTCTCAGTTTATCATCCTTTGTAATATATAAATTTGCTGTAGAACAAAAAGCTCCCTTAGTTATACTTGTAAGTATATTTATAGTGTATTTTTCTCTTAACAAATGGGAAATGTTAAGTAACGGTACAGGCTGGGTACACTTTTTTGCCTTCTTTTTATTTACATTACATTATTATCTGTATGACAAATATGTATATAAAAAAGAGGTGGGTAAAAAGGCTGATATATGTATGTGCGTGCTTCCCTATATCAGCATATTTTTAACAGCAGGTCCTTATACAGCTATTTATGCGCTAAGTTTGATACTGTTGTATTTGACGGCAGTAATCATAAAGCGAAATGTAAAGTTTTTTAAGAGGCATATTAAGTATCTTATTAACATACTTATACCTACTCTTATTTATATATACAGTATGAAGCACTCGGTGGAAGAGCATGCCGGCAGTACAAGTATGAGCATGGGCGAGGTGTTAAAGACCATGCCGGATTTATTTGTAAGACTTTATCTTAAGTCTTTTGCTTCAATACTTGTAGGAGTTGAGACTATAAACGATCTTAAGCTTTCTTCCGATATAGTTATAGCTATGGGAGTAGTTGTTTTGCTGGCTTATATATATGCTATATTTCTTTATTTTAGAAAAAAGGTATATAAGACGAGTTTATTTCCCTTAGTGCTTATGTTTTCAGCACTGATAAGTCATTTGCTGGTTACGCTTTCAAGATGGATTTTTCTTAAAGATACCTACGGCATGAGCTCAAGATATGCTCTGCAATTCCAGTTCGGAGTAGTTGCTCTGCTTTTGATACTAGGTAGCTTAGGCTATAAGAAAAAAGAAAAGAATAATATACATATAGCCGCCGGAATATGTGTGCTGTTTATAGTAGGCAATGTAATCACCAATTCTTATGAAATGAACATGGCAAAGTACAGGAAGGAAAATTTTGAAAAAAAATATGAGGCTGCACTTGAGTTTGAAAAGTACAGTGATAAAGAACTTAATGAGATATTTCAGTACAGACATGATGCCGAAAGGATAAGAAAGGCTCTTGGTATATTAAGAGATGCCAAGTTAAATGTCTATAAGGAAAGGAGATGAGTTTATGAAGGTTGTAATTTTAGCAGGAGGATTTGGAAGCCGCATTACGGAAGAAAGTCATTTGAAGCCTAAGCCTATGATAGAGATAGGAGATAAGCCAATATTGTGGCATATTATGAAGTATTATTCAAGTTACGGTTTTCATGATTTTATAATCTGCCTCGGATATAAACAATACATAGTAAAAGAGTTTTTCTCAAATTATTTTCTTCATACCTCAGATATTACCTTTGATATGACTAAAAATACTATGGAAGTGCATAATAACTATTCCGAGCCTTGGAGAGTTACGCTTGTCGATACCGGACTTAATACTATGACAGGCGGCAGAATAAAGAGAATAAAGGACTATATTGATGAGGAAAGTTTTATGATGACTTACGGAGACGGGCTTAGTGATGTGAATCTTGATAAACTTTTAGAGTTCCATAAGGAGCATGGCAAGATTGCAAGTCTTACCACAGTTAATATAGGTCAGGCTAAGGGTATACTTACGGTTGAAGAAGACGGTCTTATCAAGTCTTTTAGAGAAAAAAGCGAGAATGACGGTGCTATAATTAACGGTGGTTTCATGGTTCTTAACAGGGAAGTATTTGATTATATCAAAGACGATACTACTGTATTTGAACAGGAACCTTTAAGAAATCTCGTAAGAGATAAGGAGCTTATGGCATTTTACCATAAGGGATTTTGGCAGTGTATGGACACACAGCGTGAAAAGAATAAATTGGAAGAATTATGGAACAGCGGTAAGGCTGCATGGAGGATATGGGACTGATGCTTGATTTTTTCAAGGGTAAAAGTGTACTTATTACCGGTCATACAGGGTTTAAGGGAGCATGGCTTTGCAGAGCGCTTGTACTTGCAGGTGCTAAGGTCAGCGGTTATGCCTTAGAGCCTGATAACAGGGAAAATATGTACGATTTGCTTAATATAAAAAATGATATGAATTCCTTTATAGGAGATATCAGAAATTTAGAAAAATTAAAGGAAGCTTTTAAGAACACAAAGCCCGATTTTGCTATACACATGGCAGCACAGCCGCTAGTAAGAGAGTCTTACTTAAACCCCGTATACACTTATGAAACCAATGTTTTAGGTACGGTAAACTTTTTGGAATGTGTAAGAACTTTGATGGACGGCGGCAGTGTGCTTAATGTGACTACCGATAAGGTGTATGATAATAAAGAGTGGGCAAGAGCCTATGTGGAAGATGACTATTTGGACGGATATGATCCTTACTCCAACTCAAAGTCCTGCTCGGAGCTTGTGACCCACAGTTATAAGCGTTCCTTTTTGGATGAAGCGGGCTTTGCTCTTTCTACTGCAAGAGCCGGCAATGTAATAGGCGGAGGAGACTTTGCCCATAACAGGATAGTACCGGACTGTTTCAGGGCGGCAAAGGCTAAAAAAGCTCTTATTATAAGGAATCCTTCTTCAATAAGACCTTATCAGCATGTACTTGAGCCGCTGTCTATTTATCTTGAGATATTAAAAGCTCAACAAGAAGATAAGAGTAAGGCTTCAAGTTACAATGTGGGACCGGATGAGGAAGACTGTGTCACTACCGAAAACTTGGCAAAATTATTTGCAAAGTACTGGAGGGACGGTTTTACTTATGAAATAAAAAAAGATGGAGGTCCACACGAAGCTAATTTACTTAAGCTTAACTGTGATAAACTAAAAAAAGTATTTGATTGGAAGCCTAAGTATAATATAGAAAAAACGGTTAAAGAAACTGTAAATTGGTACAAGGCATATAGTGAGGGCGAGAATATGATTGAAGTAACTGATAGGCAGATACAGGAGTTTTTTGATTAAGGTGAATGAGCTTCCAAAACTGCAAAAATAGATGTTACAGTTCAGGTAGACCGGATATATATGTATAATATGTCAAATGAAAGCTTGCTTTCAGGTGTATATTATACATGTATATCTATCAGGCTGTTGTAGGAATTCATCTTCGTCTGATTTATAAATAAGATTAAATATTTTTAGGTTGTTTTGACAAAGATGAATGAGCTACCTGAACTGTAACAAAAATTAGTTAGTGTCGGCGAATTTTAATACTGGCATATATTTTACACTTTGTGTTATGATATATACGCATAAAAATAAAATATCAGCATGAATTATAAGCTTTGATGTATATAAAGTAGGAGTAGAAAATGTTTGACAATATGAGTAAAAAAGAAGCACAGGATCATATACTTGAGCTTGTGAAGGAATACTGTGATAAATACCACAATATTCAAGGAGAGTACAAGCCGGGAGACAGAATATCTTATGCCGGCAGGGTGTATGACAGTGATGAAATGATAAATCTGGTAGACTCTTCTTTGGAGTTTTGGCTTACCGGAGGGAGGTATACCAGACAGTTTGAAAGAGAATTCGGAAAGTATCTTGGGCTTAAGTATGTTTCACTTGTAAACTCAGGCTCAAGTGCCAATCTTTGTGCATTTATGTCTCTTACCTCACCGCTTCTGGGAGAAAGAAGGGTAAAAAGAGGAGATGAGGTTATAACCGTAGCCTGCGGCTTTCCCACAACTGTAACACCGGCTATACTTTTCGGTGCGGTACCGGTATTTGTGGATGTGACCCTTCCTGAGTACAATATAGATGTAAGTATGCTTGAAAAGGCATTATCAAATAAGACTAAGGCAGTCATGGTTGCCCATACCTTGGGGAATCCCTTTGACCTTGGAGCGGTAAAGGACTTTTGTGATAAGCATAATCTATGGCTTGTAGAGGATAATTGTGATGCACTTGGAAGTACCTATACCTATAAGGGTGAAGAAAAGTTTACAGGTACGATAGGAGATATAGGAACTTCAAGTTTTTATCCTCCTCACCACATGACTATGGGAGAGGGCGGAGCTGTCTATACCTCCAATCCTTTATTACATAAAATAATTCGTTCCGTAAGGGACTGGGGAAGGGACTGCTACTGTGAGTCCGGAAGAGATAATACCTGTGGGTGCAGACATTCGGCACAGTATGGAGAACTGCCTTTCGGATATGATCATAAGTATGTGTATTCACACTTCGGATATAATCTTAAAGTAACCGATATGCAGGCTGCTATAGGCTGTGCACAGCTTAAGAAATTCCCGAGTTTTGTAGAGAAAAGAAAGTATAACCATGCAAAGTTAAAAGACTTGCTTAAATGTGTGGAAGATAAGATAATATTACCAAAGCCTTGCAAGAATTCATCTCCAAGTTGGTTCGGCTTCCTTATTACCTGCCGAGAGGGCGTAGACAGAGCCAAGGTGGTAGAGAGCGTAGAAAAAGCCGGTATACAGACCAGAATGCTCTTTGCAGGAAACCTGTTAAGGCATCCTTGCTTTGATGAAATGAGAAGTAATAAGGAAGGCTACAGAGTAGTGGGAGAATTGCCGGTAACGGATAGAATTATGAAGGATACTTTTTGGGTAGGAGTATATCCGGGAATGACTGACGCAATGATTGAATATATGGCAGAGAGTATAATAAAGGCATTGACAAAACTGTAACAACAACTGGAAAGCGTGGTTCTATGGATAATTCATATGGGCTTTTAGAAGTTCAAAAAGCCAATTTAATACTACTGGAAGAGATTGATAAAATATGCAGAAAACATAATATTTCATACATGCTTGATGCCGGCACCTTGCTTGGAGCTATAAGGCATGGCGGGTTTATACCGTGGGATGATGATGCGGATATAGCTATGAGAAGACAGGACTGGGAAGTTTTCAGGCGTGTTGCCAAGACGGAATTAAGAGAGGATTTTACTTTGCTTACTCCGCAGGAGTTAAGCCAAAGCAATAAGTTCTATGACTTTACTCCAAGACTTATGTATAATAAAAGTATAAGGAGAAAAGCAGGCAAGGAAGATGAGTATTATGGCGGTAAACTTAATCATCTTTGGGTGGATATATTTATACTTGATAATCTGCCGAATGCAAAAATCAGCCAAAAGCTTGTACTGAGCTTGCAAAAGTTTATATATCTTTTGTCCATGGGGCATAGATATAAGCTTGATTATAAGAAATACAGCTTATTTCAGAAGATATGTGTATTTATAATAAGTAATATAGGAAAACTTATACCTATGGAAAGTCTTTACAAGCTGCAAAATAATCTTTCAAAGTCTTGTAATAAAAAGAATGTAAAAAGGGTATATTACAGTAACTATCAACCTGATTATATAGATATAAGTTTAGATAAAAGCTGTATTGAAAAAACCACCTATATACAGTTTGAAGACAGTAAACTTTTAATACCTGAAGCCTATGAGGAAATACTTAGAACCGTATACGGTGATTATATGAAACTTCCTCCCAAGTCTCAAAGAGTGGCTACCCACGGAAGCCTTGATATAGAGGTATATCGCTGATGTGATTAAAATATTGCAATCTTTATTTTGCAATATATCATTGATAAAAGAAATATTAAAAAGTAAAGTGGCTTATGCTTTTAACGGAGGTCTGTTATGGAACTTTATGAGGCACTGTCCACAAGGATAATTATACTTTGCAACAAAGAAGATTTAAGTTTGTATAAACTTTCAAAGTTGACCGGAATACCGAGAACTACACTTAAGGACATAGTTAGTTGTAAGATCAAGAATACCTGTATGAATAAAGTTGAAAAGATTTCGAGGGCTTTTAATTTAAGTCTGAGAGATTTTTTCGACTCGGATATCTTTGATTAGCATATTTAGATTACATATCTGTTTTTCTGATAGCTTTTTGGCTGTTCAAGAGCAAAATACTTTTGCTCGGGTGTATCTTTATTTCAACATCAAATAAATCATAAACTGCTTACTTTTTAATATTTCCCGATATCTTACAAAGACTGTAGAACTTGACTTTTTGCTTTTTTCTATCTTACATATATGTAAAGATTTCAATATTTGTAATAAAGTACTGTAAAAATATTGAGAATTGAATTATAATGGTTGGGCAGGCGATATTTGCCCGATTAATCTGATTAGGAGAGGTATGATGAAAAAGAGTATTAAGAACATAGTAACATGGGGATTTGTCATCAGTCTTTTAATGTTACTTAATGCATGCGGTGAAAGAAAAATAGTCGCTCCTGAGGGCGAAGAACCTTATACGGAGATAAGGAATGATATACAAATTGACTGGAAACAGGTGGGCTATGACTTTGAACTTGCTATAGACGGTGATTATCCTGAAATCAGCAGTTACACTGATTTTGAGGTTATTGAAGATAAAAAGACCATAAGGCTTATATGGCCTCTTAAAAACACAGCTACACAACTTGATGCAATGAATAACGGTGCAGGATATATAAAGATGTTCAATGATGTGGTTGCTACACAGGATTTTTCAATAGCAAAGTCAAGCGAACACTATTATGGAGGACTTTGGGACAAGTATACACTGCAACTTGAAATATTTAAGGAAGAAGACCTGCTATTCCCTCAAAAATACTATGTGAATCAGGAAATGGATCCGGGCTCCAATGATCCGGTACTTCCGCAGATCGTAAGTGACACTGATGAAACAGCAGGAATAGATTCTACTATAGAAACTATACCGCAGTCTGAATAAAGGGCTTTATTTACTATATTAGAGTTAGGAGAATTTATGAAGAATTTAAGAAAAATAACTGCGATAATATTATGTATAGTTTTAAGCAGTTTTGCTTTTGTGAATACAGATGCCAAGATGAGACCTCAGGCAAATGCGGCAGGACCCGGAACATCAATATTACAAGGGCAGGAGATACTTATGCTTGCCAACCAAAGTGACAGTCAGATGATGAGCTATATAATAACTACAAAGAATAAGGAATTAATAGTTGTTGACGGCGGTCTTGATCTTGATGCCGAGCATTTAAGGCAGGCTATAATTGCAAGAGGCGGTAAGGTATCGGCTTGGTTTATATCACATCCGCACAGCGACCATGTAGGTGCATTGGTAAAGCTTATAAATGACGGACTTCAAGAGATAAGTATAGATGCGGTTTATTATAATTTTGCAGATGATAACTGGTATAAGAGAAATGAAGCTTACAGAGCGGACATGGTATTAAAGGCAAAAGAGGCTTTCAATAAGCTCGGGGCTGAGAAGTTGCATGGAAATATAAAAACAGGTGATCTTATACAGGTAGATGATGTTAAGATACATGTCTTAAATGATCCTTATTTATTTACAGTAAACGCTATAAATAACTCTTCTGTAGCACTCAGAATGGAAATAGGTTCAAAGAGAGTAATCTTTTTAGGAGATATGGGGCCTGAAGCGGGTGCTGCACTCTTAAAGGATGTGGGAGCTGACGGACTGAAGGCTGATATAGTACAGATGGCACATCATGGACAGTACGGTGTGGAAAAAGATGTATACGAGGCTATACGCCCGAGTATCTGTATGTGGAACTCTCCGGCATGGCTTTATGATAATGATAACGGCGGCGGAATAGGAAGCGGCAAATGGTTTACTTTACAGGTAAGAGCATGGATGGATGAGCTTGGTGTTACAAAGCATTTTGTTATAAAGGACGGAGATCAGTTGATAAAGTAATTTAAACATAGAGACTGATGGAAATACAGTTAAATGACTTTAAGATAAATATGCCATTAAAATGATAAGGGGCTATTGCATTTTAAGATTTGTGTACAATCTCTATTTTGCAACAGCCCCTTTTTATGTAAAATATTATTAAATGTCGTTTAAAGGGAGGAGAGCCGGCAACTCGTGTTACCGGCTCAAGTATTATGAAAAAAATCTTGTAAGCTATTGTCTAAATAAGAGTTTTTCGAACTAGCTCTTATTTATGAGTAAAGTATATCCAATAAATTTGTCAATAGTTTGTGCTTTGTGTAAAAGGTTTTTGAATTGAATATGAATAATATATGAATGAAAAGAAGGAGCTACTATGTTACATGAGATACAACCAAGGGTCTATCATCCCGAGTATATAGATAAAAAGGCAAGATTATCAGATTATGCGCTGTGCTATAGGGGGAATGCTATTTTATTTATAAAAAATAAGAAAAGCGGATTTTTAAGAATTCCGTCTTATAAGGATCTGAAAAATGATTTTCCTGACACTTATAAAGATATTTATAAATCATCAATATACCTGTGTGCTGTAGATAAGGAGAATTTTTTTATTTTAAACAACGATGAGTTTTCTTTTGGATACGAAGACGGGGAAGAAAGTTATGGGTTTGAGGAGTCTATTTCATTTAGGACTTTCAGACCCTCTTATATGGCTTTTGTAGGAGTTACCGGAAACCATGTGTATAAATGGCTTAGATCAAGAGTTTATTGCGGTTGTTGCGGAACTAAGAATAAATTATCAGGGCATGAAAGAGCCATGGTATGTCCTAATTGCAAAAATATTGAATACCCTAAGATATCTCCGGCTATAATAGTTGCGGTAAGAGATAAGGACAAATTACTTCTGGTAAAGCCGATAAACAGTACTTATAAATTCTATGCCTTGGTGGCAGGTTTTATAGAAGTCGGTGAGACGGCGGAAGATGCTGTAAGAAGAGAGTGTATGGAAGAAGTAGGTATAAAAATAAAGAATATACTTCCTTACAAATCACAACCATGGGGTTTTTCAGGAAGCCTTATGTTGGGGTTTACAGCAGATTTGGACGGAAGCGGTGAGCTTAAACTTCAAGAGGAAGAAATAGGCGAAGCGGCTTGGTTTGAAAGAAGCAATGTGCCTGTGCCTCCGGGTGATATAAGTGTGGGTCAGGAAATGATAAGAAGTTTCAAAGAAGGGCTTATATAGCAGTACTGCATTGTTTTTAAATAAGTACAATAAATAATTTGCCGCTACATCAAAATCTTTGATGCAGTAATCACCGGTGTAATGTATCATTGATATTTAATTAATATCTGTAATAGTAGAGTAAATCTCGATTTCCTTTATTATGTATTTGTTACAATCTATTAACAAAGTAACAATAAGGGAGGATATCAACGATGCACTAGTTTGATTAACTTATATCGTAAGTAATTTTAAAGGTGTAATAAAATTAAAAAAGTGGTAGAATATACTTAATTAGATTTTGCCAGAATAAATAAGGAGAGATATATGAAACACGCTAGATTTTTCAAACAGGGTGTTATAGGTAGTGCGTTGCTTTTTTTTAGGTTAATGTACATATATGCGTTGCTCATATGTGCGTTTTTTTTGTTGTCTAAAACAACGGCTTATGCAGCTACAGGATTTAGAGTTACATTTACCGCTCATATGTATGGAAAAGGTTATACCGACTGGGTATCCGACGATACTAATTTATCTCAGGAAGGTTCATATCCTACAGGACTTAAGGCTATAGTATACAATCTTCCCAAGGGAGTAAAAGGTTCGGTAAGATATCAGGCTTCCTATGACGGAAGTACATGGTCAAACTGGGCTGTGGACGGTGAACTTATGGGAGATATTGCTTCCAATAAGAAGTTCAAAGCTCTAAAGCTTGAGCTTCAGGGAGATATAACGGCAACCTATGATGTTTATTTTAAGATTTTATCCAAGGGCGAATGGAGCAAGTGGTATAAGGATGGAGAGGCGGCTGTTGCTGCCGATTATATAGACGGTATCAACTTATCTGTAAGAGCCAAAGGAAAGCCCGAGCCGGGTGAGAAGATGGACTTAAGTGATGTCGATGTATCAGGTATAGATCCATCAAAACCTATGGTAGCGCTTACCTTTGATGACGGACCCAATGCGGAGGCTACAAACAGAATTCTTGATTCTTTGGAGGCTGTAGGCGGCAAGGCGACATTTTTCGTAGTAGGTACAAGGATTACAGGCAAGAACTTGGACGCACTTAAGAGGGCGGCATCAAGCGGTATGGAGATAGGTAACCATACCTATGCCCATGCTTACCTTCCAAAGCAGACCAAGGAAGAAAGACTTCAGGCTATGAAGAGTGTTAACGATATAGTTTATGAGAATACAGGACAAAAGGTCAGGAATTTCAGACCGCCGGGTGGACTGTACAATGACGAGATCTTAGGTGAAATAGAGTCTTTTGATATGGCAGTTGCCTTGTGGGCTATAGATACGCTGGATTGGAAGCATAAAAACCCCGAAAAGACCACCACCAGTATTTTGGACAGTGTTAAGGACGGAGATATAGTTCTTATGCATGACTTGTTTGTACCTACAGCTACAGCAGCTGAGAAGGTTATACCGGAACTTCATAAAAGAGGTTTCCAATTGGTTACCGTGTCTCAACTTGCAAAGCTTAGGGGCGGACTTGAGACCGGAAAGGTGTATTCTTCTTTTAGGAAGTAGGACAGCGCCGACATTCGTATCTGTTTGACTTATATAGCAGTTAAACATTTTTAGTTTTTTGACGAATATGAATTACCCGGTAAAACTGTAATACTTAAAATGTGTTATAGTATAATGTGTGTAAGTAATTATAAAAAGCGTTGCGGGCTTTGTCGGCAGCGCTTTTTTAATACCCCTGTTCTGCCTGCACTGACTTTAGTACATATATACTGTATTGACAGAGGTTTTCATAAACATTAAAATCTAAAAGTTAAGTTAATTAGGTAATGCTAACTGCACACAAGAGTTAGGAGAGGCTAACTTTTTTTGCATAAAGTAGTCTTTTTCTGTAAATTATTATATTTTTCAGGAGGTTTTTTACAGATGAAAAAGTCAGTACATAAGACTTTTATATATATGCTTGCATTTAGTATGATATTTTCAAATGCGGCATATGTCAGTTATGCCGATACAGTGACTTTTGGCGGCTCATGGAAGCTTGAAAACGAGCACTGGAGATATTACGGCAGTGATAATAAAGCAAAGAGTGGTTGGATAAAAGACAAAGATAACTGGTACTATCTTGATAAAGAAAGTAAAGATATGAAAACCGGATGGTTTCAGGATGAGAGCGGTGCATGGTACTTTTTAAGTACGGAGAACGGTGCGAATAGCGGAAAGATGCTTAGCGGCTGGCAGTGGATAGACGGTAAGGCATACTTTTTCAACAATACTGATAATAAAGCTGCAGGACAAATGCTTTTTGCAACTGTTACCCCTGACGGTTATAAATTAAATTCAGACGGTCAATGGATAGATGACAATGGAAATGCAATAATAGACAATACCAAAGGTCTTTCATCAAAAGCAAAGCCTGATGTAAAAGTTACAAGCAAGGGCTTAAGTAGAGGTTCATCAAGAGGAGGAACTTCAGGCGGCGGCACAGGCAGAGGTTCATCAAAAGGCGGAACTTCAGGCGGCGGCACAGGTGGAGGTTCATCAAGTGGAGGAATCTCAGGAGGCGACTCAGGTGGAGGAATCTTAGGCGGCGGCACATCAGGTGGAGAAAACTCAAGTGGCAGTACATCAGGTGCCGGCTCATTAAGTAGTGACTCTTTAAACAAGGGTCTGCCCAATACACTTACAGAGCAAGGCGGCAATAATAAAACGGCAGAAGAAAAAAAGATAGGTGATGATAGCAGCAAAGAAGCCGATAACCAAAGTCATAGTATAGAAAGTCATGATGATAAAAGTCAGGAAAATAAGGCAAGCAAAAGTAATGCCGATACTGATAATGGAAATACTCAAAAAGAGTCTGATAAGAAAGAACAGGAACAACATCCCGTAATAGTTTCATATATAGCCTTGGCTGATATAAATGTAAAATTTGTGGATGAAAACCCGTCTTCTTATATAGATGTCTTACCAAGGTCGGTTACCTACAGACTAAGTAATAGAAAGAAGGTGGCACTTAAGATAATTGATTGGAGCTTTGATGGAGTACCTGCACAGGATGCGAGCTTAATTGCAAGACCTACAGTACTTTTAGACTCTTCCAGAGAGTATCTTAGGGCATCATTGGAAACTGTTGATGTAAGTTTAAGAGTGAATTTTAAAAAGCCCTATGATAATAAGGGGAATAATGACAATGGGGAGTCGAAAAAAGATCCAAGTAAGCCGGATCAGAGTGCCGCATTGACCGGATATGAGCCTTTTGAAGATATTACACTTGATTATAAGGATAAACTTAGCTCTTCCTATAAGGATAAGCTCCCTAAAAAGGTTGTGTATAAATTAAGTGATAATTCAAAGATAGAGCTTAATATAGATAGTTGGAGTTTCGAGCAGACCCCTAATGAAGGACTTTCTACAAGAGCCAGAGCGATCATACTTAATATACCGGCGGAGTACAATAACTGGGCGGAGGATATAGAGGCGATGCCGGCTTATATTAATGTAAAGTTTAAGGAGGTACAGGTTAGCGGTGAGGAAGTAAAACTTACATGGGATCATGAAGGAGTTAAAAGGTACGGAAGTATGGAGTACAGCTACAGGTATGATGAAAAACCTGTAATAAGCATGGAAAACTACACAAAAGACGGCAGTGATATAAAGGTGACGGCATATTTGATACCTAATAAAACCCTTACTGTAGGAGAGGGGCTAAGTTATGATGCTCAGAGTAAGAAATTTAGCATAGATACGGACACCATACTTGCAGACGGATTTAGAGACAGCGTAAGGGTTGAGGTGAAAGTGGGCGAAAAGACTTTCCCTGTTTATATAAAATACAGCACTGATAAAAAAGCAAAGTTTGAAGGCTCTTATTCAGATGAGCGTATTGAATACAATTCGGTTTCAAGAAAAAAAGATACCCTAAAAGAAATAACATTTACCAATGTGGATCCGAGTGAGTATGCGAATATAAAGTTTACAACAGCTTCAGGTGAAGACTTATCGGAGGCGGTAAAACTTATAGAGGATGAGGGGAAGCTTAAAATTAAATTCATAGTGAACAAGTTAAAACCTTATACGCTGTCCAATGTCTACAAGCAGGAATTTGTAAGTGTTGTTATGAAGTTAAGAGGACTTAAAACTGCCAATATAAAACTGACATTTGCTGCAAGACCCTCATTGAAACTTGACAAAGATAATGGTTATTATGCCAAACTAGATCCGGTTCTTACATTAAGAAACTTTGATGAGGTAGATGAGAATAACTTAAAGGTATATTACTATGTGGGAACTAAAGCAGAGGGCAATGCTACCGAACTTGTAAAAAACTCTGATTATCATTTTGATAGCACAAAAAAACAAATTACTATAAGCAGTTTAAGTCTGCTTAAAAGCAGTTTGCTTGCAGTCGACAAGGACTATGTGCTTAAAGTTGTGCATGAAGATGATGAGGCAAGCATAGGTATAAAGTATAAAAAAGATAAAAAACTTAGTGTGGCTGAGTCAAAAAAGACAAATCCTTATGCCAAGGCTGTGCTAAGGTTTAGCGGAGTTGACTCCTCGGACATAATTAATAACACAACTGTAGGTATATATCACAAAACAAAAAAGATAGCAGGGACAAAAGCTATTACTACAGGTGCTTCGGCAACCGACTTTAGGGTGGAAATACCTTACACTCAGGTTAAGGAATTTATTGTCAATAATAAGCTTATGCTGACTCTCAAAATAGAAGGCATAGACGATTTAGACTTTGAAGTGGAGTATGCCGATATAGACGATGTGGGTGTGGCTGTACCTTTAGAGATCATTAAAGATAAAAATGATGAAGATTTTAAGAACAAACAGGATGGTCTGACTGTATTTTATAAAGGCGGAGCAGTGTACCTTACATCCAAGGCAAGGTCTATAAAAGAAGCCGAGTGGAAGTCTATGGGAGTCAATATAAGGAAAAAAGGTGCGGCAGATGAGGATGCCATAGAGCTTTCGGTAAATGAGGTCATTAAAGATTTATATAAAACCCCCGAGGAAATCAAAGGAGTAAGCCTTGAAGCCCTGTATTCACATTCAGCTAAGCTCGGGGTTATAGAAAAAGACGCAGAAGGAAAATGGCCTGTATATACACTGACCTTTTACTTGGACGGATATAAGAAGACGGAAGTAGACATAGTACTTTCAAGCGAGTATCAATATTAAATAAATTATTAAAGGGTAAATATGAAGAAATCAAAGAAGATATTAAGTATAGCCTTGGCAGCGGTTATATTAACGGCAAATATACCTTTTTCAACCGGTATAACAAGTTATGCGGCGTATTCGACACAGCAGTCTAAGGATATAGGCTATCTTGAAGAACTTTTGAAGGGAAAGAATGCGCCTTATGATGTAATGATAAAATTCAGTAATGAAGGAACGGACACCTCCTTATCACTGCAGGAAAAGGCTGATATGGCACAAAAAGAGGCACTTGCCATTATAGAAGAGGCAGTTAAGAAGCAGGAAGTGAAAGAGTACGAATCCTTCTATATATCCAATGCCATACATATAGTAACAGCTTCCAAGGAACTTTTGGAGAAACTTGCAAAACTTGACTCTGTAGAAAAAATTACCGAAAATTCCAAAGTTGAGCTTATAAATCCGGTGGAAAAAGAGAAAAAAAGAAGAACAAAAAGGGATACGATATATACCCCTGATGAAAGAGATATAGAGTGGGGTGTCATAGATGTTCATGCGGATAAGGTTTGGGAAGAGTTCGGTATAGACGGCAGCGGTATAACTGTAGGTATCATAGATACCGGAGTTAATTACAATATACCGGCAATCAAAAAATCATTTCTTGACTATGACAGCACAAGTGGAACAGTTATAAATAAGGTTGACGACCCTTCCACCAAAAAGTGGGAAGGAGCATCATATAGAGATTTTGTGGATAATACTGCATATCCGGAAAATTCCGAGGTCAATGATCACGGTACTCATGTGGCAGGAACCATACTGGGTCAGCAGTCAAACAGTGTAAACCGTATAGGAGTGGCTCCGGGGGCAAAGTTTATAAGCGCCAGAGCCATAGGACCTGAGGGTGGAGAGGTTTCGGATCTTCTTGCAGCCGCACAGTGGATGCTTGAAATGAAACCGGATGTTATTAACAACTCATGGGGCGGTCCGAATGATAATGATGAGTGGTTTAAGGATATAATAAATGCGTGGAACTCGGCAGGTATAGTTCCCGTATTTGCTGCGGGCAATACCTCATCCAAGGTGCCGGAACCGGGAAGTATCTCAAATCCGGGCAACTACCTTGATGTAATATCGGTAGCGGCGGTAGACCATAACAAGCAAGTAGGCAGGTTCTCAAACAAAGGACCTTCCGCATTAGGATTAAAAGAGCGCTACTTGTCTATCTCCAGTTTTATGTCAGGAGTAGCAGAAGGAACTCGGTCTTTGGGGACTGTTTTAGCGGGATTTTTTGTCCATGGTCAATTGCACTTGACCTACTATATCATGATTGTTACTTCGATAATCGTTCTTTTCCTAACTTGGATGCTAAAAGAGCCTAGTGTTAAAGCACAAAAATCTGAGCGTCTGACAATGAAAAAAATAATCTGGACTGTCAAAGAGGAGTTGCGGAGAAACCCCAGTCTTTTTAGTTGGATGATTCTTTCCCAAATCATCGGGACACTGATGTGTATGTTTTATTTTTACTATCAAAATCAACTGCCTGACTTAGAAGGATGGCAAATTTCGATGGTCATGCTGATGGGCAGTGTTTTGAATATCTGGTCAGTTTATCTAGCAAGTAAGATTGGAAAGATGTATTCAGCCTTAAAGCTCTTTCCAATTCTTGTGCTCTTGACAGGAGTGACTTACTTGCTTTCCTACTTTGGTACGCCACTGATCTATATTTTGATTTATTTGATTAGTAACGCCTTATATGCTCTCTTTCAACCGATTTTTGACAACGATTTACAAAAGCGACTCCCGAGTGAGGTACGGGCAACCATGCTAAGTGTCTACTCCATGATGTTCAGCCTGAGTATGATTGTTATTTTTCCTCTAACGGGGTGGTTGATTGACTATCTAGGATTTGTAGTAGCCTTCCTTTACTTAGGATTCTTTTTAGTATTAGCAGGATTTTTGTTAATATTCATTTTGAAAGAGATGGCCAGAGCTTTAGAACTGAAAGAGAATGTTATTTCTAAGCAATAGAGTTATTTTTCATTTTTATCTTTTTTCTCTTGCTATCTACTAGTATTTCTAGTATAATAGTTAATTGTGAGCAAACCTCACTTACCCCTTGCAAAGTCTTGGGGTCATTAGACCAAAAGGAGGAACATATCAATGGCTAAATACGAAATTCTTTATATCATTCGTCCAAACATTGAAGAAGAAGCGAAAAACGCTTTGGTAGCACGTTTTGACTCTATCTTGACTGACAACGGTGCAACTGTTGTTGAATCAAAAACTTGGGAAAAACGTCGTCTTGCATACGAAATCCAAGATTTCCGTGAAGGACTTTACCACATCGTTAACGTTGAAGCAAACGACGACGCAGCTCTTAAAGAGTTTGACCGTCTTTCAAAAATCAACGCTGACATTCTTCGTCACATGATCGTCAAACTTGACGCGTAAGAAGGTAAATTATGATTAACAATGTTGTACTTGTAGGGCGTATGACACGTGACGCTGAGTTGCGTTATACCCCATCAAATGTAGCAGTTGCGACTTTTACTCTTGCAGTAAACCGTACATTCAAGAGTCAAAATGGCGAACGTGAGGCTGATTTCATCAATGTCGTCATGTGGCGCCAACAGGCTGAAAATCTTGCTAACTGGGCTAAAAAAGGCTCTCTTATCGGGATAACCGGTCGTATCCAAACTCGTAGTTACGATAACCAGCAAGGACAACGTGTCTACGTGACAGAAGTCGTGGCTGATAATTTCCAAATGTTGGAAAGCCGTAGTGTGCGTGAAGGACATACAGGTGGAGCTTATACAGCACCTACACAATCAGTACCAGACTTTTCACGTGATGAAAATCCATTTGGAGCAACCAATCCTTTGGATATTTCAGATGATGATTTACCATTCTAATGGACAATTAAAACTATAAAGGAGAAAAAACATGGCTCAACAACGTCGTGGCGGATTCAAACGCCGTAAAAAAGTTGATTACATCGCAGCAAACAAAATTGAATATGTTGATTACAAAGATACTGAGCTTCTTAGCCGTTTCGTTTCAGAACGTGGGAAAATCCTTCCTCGTCGTGTAACAGGAACTTCAGCTAAAAACCAACGTAAAGTAACAACAGCTATCAAACGCGCTCGCGTAATGGCTTTGATGCCTTTCGTAAACGAAGATTAAAGAAAAGACCCTTACGGGTCTTTTTTTCACGAGCTTTGAAACGAGAAGGCGAGTTCGGTCTGGGAGACCTCTTTTTCAGACTTTTACGGGGTTCTGTTGGACAGAGCTACTTTTGACCTAGTAAGATGTTTTTTTCTTACTAGGTTATTTCTTTTTATTTTTATTATTGTGCTATAATGGTGGGAGAAAGTTTTAAAGGAGCAGCTTATGAAGACGACGTGTTCAATTAGAAAAATGCAAGAATCTGACATTAAAGATCTCTCTCGAGGATTTATCAGCCAAGGTTGGCCAAGTAGAGAGGAGATTTTAACTCGATACTTTAAGGAGCAGGAAAGTGGAGAGAGGGAAGTGTTAATTGCTGACCTTACCAGTGCTGTAGTGGGCTACATTACTATTTTACCTGATGCTAAGCAGGGACCCTTTGCTGGAACGGCTCCAGAACTGTCAGATTTCAATGTCTTTGAAGCCTTTCAAAATCAAGGTATTGGCAATCTCTTGATAGAAGAAGCAGAAAAACGAGTAAAGCTTTTTTCGGACAAAGTGACGTTAGGTGTAGGTTTGCACTCAGGCTATGGAGCTGCCCAGAGATTGTACATCAAGAGAGGCTATATTCCAGATGGTTCAGGCGTTTGGTATCGAAACCAACCTTTGGAAATGAATGCCACTATTCAAAATAATGATGATTTAGTTCTGTACTTATCTAAGGAATTAGAATAAGAGATAGCGAATTTTTTGGAGATGTGGGATTTCTCTACTTTATGGTATAATGGAAAGAGTTAGATTGAAAGAGGTAGAGAGATGGATGCAAAATTAAAATACAAGGCAAAGAAGATTAAAAT
>ERZ772921.116-NODE-116-length-49068-cov-4.359966_pt1 | contig 49068 bp, 54 predicted proteins | sample MGYA00512117_ERZ772921 | MGnify/ENA primary metagenome ERZ772921 (study PRJEB29015, sample SAMEA2737944) | human oral metagenome | biome: human oral; feature: human-associated habitat; material: dental | place: China | collected 2150 ...
CTTTGATATTAACATCTTCGAAGTGCGAACAAACGCTACTCATACATCTCACATCGCTTTTTATTTTTTGTACTGGTAATTGATTTCCTTCACTGTCATGCGCTGTATTCAAAAAATACCAATGAAACGTATGATTGCGCAGCGTAATCTGATAAGAGACCTCCCCTGTCTTTAATCTTTTTCCAGCTTGTAACATTATAAAACCTTGATTACTATTTTTGTAATTAGTATGAGAGATTACGGGAGCAGAATAAGCCATTATCTTTCTATAATTATCCGTTTCTATTTTAATATTTTTTGATACTTCAATTTCGTTATTAGGGTTGACATAAGAGGTGCATCCTGAAAAACACGAGGTAAGTAATATTGATACGACAACTATTTTTTTCATTTTTTAGTTCCCATGATTCACATTGGAGAATGACACACATGCATTCATGATACCCTGCATACCGCCCATCATCTTATCGATAGACCCAGCCAATTCAACGATAGTCCTTGTCTCTTCCAAATTTGCCATCTGCCTAGCATTTTTCATAGAAGACAAAACACCATTCAATGTTTCCAGTATCACTCCTTGAGCAATAGCATATTGGTAACATGCAGTAATAATTTCTGCCCGCGCAGTTGTAGAAACTGCAGATTTCTTTGCCATTGGTTGTAAAGGGGTTTCAGCAAACGTAAAAAAAGAAAACGATAGCAAAGTGCAGCACAATCCAATTTTCATATTTATCAATTTAATTCCTTTTAGCCAAATTTAAGGAAACTTGATAATATAAGTATAAATCGTACTAATCCACCTCGTAAAACGGTTACAAATCGCCCTATTTTGTGACTGGACAGACTATTTATTTAACAGAAAGACAAACATGAATATCCACGAGAAAATCCGTACACTGCGGGAATTAAACAACTGGACGCAAGAGGATATGGCGGAAAAAATGAACGTTGCTCCAAATACTTACGCACGTTTCGAGCGCGGGGAAACGCGTTTAGACTTCAACAAATTGCAACAGATAGCTATGTTGTTCCATTGCAAATTGACTGACTTAATCGACCAAGACAAACAAACCCTATTTTTCCAAATCGGCGATGACAACCACCAACAGCAAAACTCTACACATTACAGCTCATCAAATGTACTCTCTGCTGAAAACGAAAAACTCAAACTAATCATCCAACACAAAGACGAACTTCTTACACAAAAAGAAAACGAACTTACTACATTAAAACTTGTGCTAGATTTACTGAAAAAACAGAATAGTTAGTTTTTTTTCAGACGGCCTGACCGCCACCCGATTAGTGCATCACTTGCGCGAGGAACTGCTTCGCCCGCTCGCTTTTCGGGCGGGTAAAAAACTCTTCCGGCGGCGCGTCTTCGACAATTTGGCCGTGATCGACAAAAATCACCCGGTCGGCCACCTCGCGGGCAAAACCCATTTCGTGGGTTACGCACATCATGGTCATCCCGCTTTGCGCCAAATCCTTCATTACCTTCAACACTTCGCCGACCATTTCCGGGTCGAGTGCGGAAGTCGGCTCGTCAAACAGCATCACGCGCGGCTCCATCGCCAGCCCGCGCGCAATCGCCACACGCTGCTGCTGCCCGCCGGACAACTCTCCCGGCAGGGCATCTTTCTTGTGGGACAAACCGACGCGTTCCAACAGGTGCAACGCCTTGGGAATCACATCCTCCCGCCGCTGCTTTTTCACCACCACGGGCGACAGGATGATGTTTTCCAACACGCTCAAATGCGGATAAAGGTTGAAATGCTGAAACACAAAACCGACTTCGGTGCGCACCTTGTTCAAGTCGGTCTGCGGGTCGGCCACATTGATGCCGTCCACCCAAATTTCACCGCTTTGGATGCTTTCAAGTTGGTTTACCGTGCGGATCAAAGTCGATTTGCCGCTACCCGAAGGCCCGCAAATCACCACCACTTCGCCCTGCCCGATTTCCAAATTGACATTATTGACCACGTGCAGGTCTTTAAAGAATTTATTGACGTTTTTGAATTTAATCATGTTTATTTCTTTCAGACGGCCTTACGGACCAAATAATTGCTCAGTTCCACATATTTCTCCGGCGCGATGTGTTCGGCGCGGTCTTGCGGATTGATGCCGACTGCCTGCAAATCCTCGTCGCCGGCAAGCTCTTTCAGATTGTTGCGTATGGTTTTGCGGCGTTGGTGGAAGGCGAGTTTCACCAGTTTGGCGAAATGCTCGAAATCGTCCGCCTTGCCGATGCGGTGTTTCACCGGAATCATGCGCACCACCGCCGAATCCACTTTCGGCGCAGGGTCGAACGATTCGGGCGGCACGTCAATCAGCAGCTCCATATCGAAAAAATATTGCAGCATCACGCTCAAGCGGCCATAGTCGTTGCTTTTCGGTGCGGCAACCATGCGTTCGACCACTTCTTTTTGCAGCATAAAGTGCATATCAACGACATCGTCCGCCACTTCCGCCAGCTTGAACAAAAGCGGCGTGGAAATATTGTACGGCAGGTTGCCGACGATTTTCTTTTTGCCCGCTATGCCGTTGAAATCAAACTGCAACACATCGCCTTCGTGAATCACCAGTTTGTCGGCAAACGGCAGCGTTTTCAGACGGCCTACAATGTCGCGGTCGATTTCGATAACATGCAGGCGGTTCAGCTTTTTCGCCAAAGGTTCGGTTATCGCCGCCAAGCCCGGACCGATTTCAATCACGACATCTTCGGCCTGCGGGCGCACGGCATTGACAATATCGGCAATGATGCGCGTATCCTGCAAAAAATTCTGCCCGAAGCGTTTTCTGGCTTTGTGTTCTTTCATGATGCTGACAGGTGGGGAAAACCGCGTATTGTAGCCCAAACCGCATCAGGCCGTCTGAAAAATCCGCCGTAACAGCGGTTTTCGATATAATGCGGCGGCTGACGGGCCGAAATACCCAAAGGCCGTCTGAAAACCAAGCCATCCAAGGGATTTATATGAAAAAGATTGTTCTCACGATTGCCGCTGCCGCCATATTGGCCGCCTGCGCCGCCCATCATTCTAACGGCGGCAATGAGTTATACGGCGAAATCAAAGGCGGCATCAGCGTCGGCCATACCCACACCCGTTAGGCAACCTCCTGCCGCGCCGCAAAGCAGACCGCCCGTTATGAAGCATCCGCATCCGAATGATCCGCCGCCGTTGTTTGCCTGGCTGTCCGAGCATGGCCGTTCGGCTTTGCCCGCATTGGCCGCATTATCGTTGGACGAAAAAGTGCGGGTACAGAATTTTGCAGCATTAAAAACGGTATTCGGACGGCAAAACGCCCGTCTGCTTCCCGCACAAATGAATTTCGGCCTGACCGAGCTGCCGGATTACGCCATGTTCGAACCGCACGGCCGCCCGCATGCCTATACGGCCGCCGTTCTGCTAAACCTGCAATACGGTATCGAACACAAACGCCCGAGCATGGATTTGGCACTCTGCCGCGATGCCCTATACCGCCCGCATCCGCGCCACGCTGCCGCAGGATATGCAAACCGCGCTGGACGGTGTGTTTACCCTTGCGGCAGAACATGGGATACTTTGACCGATGATTCCGGTGCGCAAGATAGATAATGAAACAGGCCGTCTGAACTTTTCAGACGGCCTGTTTGCCTACAGATAGTGTTTAGCGGTTGATTTGGCTGCCGATTACGCCACCCAGGGCAGCACCGCCCAGAGTCGCGCCGGTTGTACCGCCGATCAGATTCCCGGCAACACCGCCGATGGCTGCACCGGCGGCAGTATTGCGCTGGGTGCGGGTCATGCCGTTACAAGCAGTCAAGGAAACGGCTAAAGCGGCTAATACGGCGGTTTTTAAGAATAAAGATTTCATTGTGAAACTCCTTGCTTTCATCTTTTATGGGAATGAGAAACGTCATTTGTTAAAATGACGATATAAGGATACATGTCTGCCGTGTGTATTGTCGTCTATTTAAGTTAAATTCTCCAAAGGTTCGTTAGTTATGCCGGATTATGCCTGGGCGCATCTTGCCCATTTGTTTTTCGCCGTGATTTTTGTCGGCGGCGTTTTTTTCGAGGCCTTGGTTTTGAGCGTGATGCACACCTCGGCCGTTTCGCGCGAATCGCGCCGTGAAGTCGAACGTGCTTTGTCCCGACGCGCCGTAAAGGTGATGCCTTGGGTGGTGGCGGCCGTATTTTTGTCCGGCCTGACCATGGCTTACCTGCGTTACCTGCCGAATTTGGCCGCACCCTTCGCTTCTTCTTTCAACCTGCAACTGACGCTGAAAATTACCATTGCGGCAAGCATCCTGCTGCATTTTGTCGTGGCCGTTACGAAAATGCGGCGGCACACGCTGACCAAAGCCTGGTCGCGCTATATCCATACCGCCGTGCTGTTGCACATGACGCTGATTGTGATACTGGCAAAAACCATGTTTTATTTTGTGTGGTAAACCCCGTCATACATCCCAACTTCCGTGCCAATAGCGGCAGCAAATATCGCAGCCGTCTTTTTTCGAATGGCTGACACTTTGAAATAGAAGCCGGACAGGTGGCGGATTTGTTCGTTCCATTCATCTGAACCGTGTTATTGGCTGTCCCGCGTGCCGTCTTCCCGACAGGGAAAACCGCCATATTGTTCGGGTGCATTTCTCCCTCCGTCAGCAGTCTTTGCATGGGCATTTCCGCCTGCTTGCTTTGAACGCGGGTCGGGACGTAAAAAGGCCGTCTGAAAAACATCTTTCAGACGGCCTTTTCGCTACAAACTATATCCGACGGGTTTATTTGTCTTCTTTAGTTGTTTCTTTTTTATCTTTTTTTGCCGGTTTTTTGGCGGCCAACCCGAGCGATTCACGCCATTTGGCCGGGTCTTTCACCAAATCCAGCGCGGCTTTCAGTTGGGCATCTTTCGCGGGATCGGGATTGTGGCGCGAAGAGAGTTCTTCTTCCGCCTCTTTCTCTTTGTCCTTGCCCTTGTTTTTGCCTTTGGCAGCCTCTTTGTCGGCTTGGGATGCGGCTTTTTCTTCAACGGCATCATCGTGCACCACGCCGTTTACTTCTTCCCCGCCCAACGGATTGCCGATGTGTCCGGCCAAATCGGCCTCGCGGCTTTCGTAGGTTCGGTTTTTATCTTTGACTTCCACATCCGGCACGATGCCTTGCGCCTGAATCGAGCGGTCGTTCGGCGTGTAGTAGAGCGAAGTGGTCAGCTTGATGGCGCTGCCGTTGGATAGCGGCAGCACGGTCTGCACCGAGCCTTTGCCGAAACTCTGCGTGCCGACGATGACGGCGCGTTTGTGATCCTGCAGGGCACCGGCGACGATTTCCGAAGCGGAGGCCGAACCGGAATTGATCAATACGGTAAGCGGGATGTTTTTGATTTCGGACGGCAGACCTTTAAGCGGGTCGGCATGGCCGGAGAAAATGTAATCTTTCGGCAGGGCGGACAGGCTCATGCCGTCTTTGCCGTCGCGGCCTTTGGTGCTGACCACTTTGGCACCTTCGGGCAGGAAGGCGGCAGATACGCCCACCGCGCCGTTAAGCAGGCCGCCTGGGTCGTCGCGCAAGTCCAAAATCAAGCCTTGTAGCGGGGCTTTGTTTTCTTTGGTCAGCTTTTGCACTGCTTCGCGCAACGAGGCGACGGTGCGTTCCTGGAACTGGCTGATGCGGATGTAGCCGTAGCCCGGCTCGATCAGTTTGGAGCGCACGCTCTGCACTTTGATGATGGCGCGGGTGAGTTTGAAGGTCAGCGGTTTGGAAGAGTCTTTGCGCGAAATGGTCAGTTCGATGTTGGTGCCGGGTTTGCCTCGCATCTTTTTCACCGCTTCGCTCACGCTCATGCCGCGTGTCGAAACGCCGTCGATTTTTGCGATGTAGTCGCCACTTTTGATGCCGGCACGTTCGGCCGGGGTGTCTTCAATCGGAGCGATGATTTTGACAAAGCCGTCTTCGGAGCCGATTTCCATCCCCAAGCCGCCGAATTCGCCGCTGGTGCTTTCCTTCAGGTCGGCATAGTCTTTTTTGTTCATGTATTCGGAATGCGGGTCGAGATCGGCCACCATGCCTTTCGCGGCGCTTTCGAGCAGGACATCGTCGGTTTTGTCTTCGTAGTAGTTGGCTTTAATCTGACTGTAAACCTCTGCCAGCGTACGGATGGACTGTACCGGCAGCGCGTCCTGTTTTTTGCCCTCGGAGGCGGCGAAACCCTGTACGCCGACGGTCAGCAATGCGCCGCTGAACGCGCCCAATGTGTAGAGTGCGACTTTTTTCAAAGTGGAATTTGCCATGTTTGTATATTCTCGTTTGTTTCTGAATGCCGACCTGCGGCAAAGATGCGAACTGTATTGGATTTGATGTTGTCCATCAACTGCTTTTATCAAAAAATACAATAGGCGGAAAAACGCAAAGGCCGTCTGAAAACGGGCGGCCGGACTTTCAGACGGCCTCTATGCTTCCGCCTCCACGCCCTAGCGCAGCCAGGCGGCGGGATTCATTGCCGCAAGCCGGTAGCGGATTTCGAAATACAGGCCTTGCTCGCCCGACGGCAGGCTGCCGCTGGTGCCGATTGTTGCGCCTGTTTTCACGCTGCCGCCGCTGCCGACGGCGATGGACGACAGGCCGGTATAAACGCCGGTGTAGCCGTCGCCGTAGTCGATGACGACGGTATTGCCGTAGCCGTTCAGCGCACCTGCGTAAGCCACGGTGCCGTCGGCCACGCTGCGGACGGGGGATGGGGCCGTGGCGAAAAACAGGCCGCGCCAAACGCCGCCGTCCGGCCTCGGTTTGCCGAAACGGCCGGTGATGCTGCCGCCGACCGGATGCGGCAGGCGGCCTTGGAGGCGGCTGAAGGTGTTGTTGGCCTGCGCGGCATATTCGCCCTGTAAGGCGCGGTCTTCTTCCGTCAGGGTGGAAACGGGCGGTTTGGCCGGCGCGGAGGCGGCCTTGTCTTCGGCGTTGTCAGGTTTTGCCGGACGTTTTTTCGCCTTTTCCGCCGCCAGCCGCTCGCGGGCGGCTTCGGTGCGGGCGGCGGCTTCCTGTTTGCGTTTGGCCGCATTGCGGCGGGCGATGTCGGCAAGGATTTGGTTTAATTTCGATTCATCGGCACGCAGTTTGTTCAGGTTTTGGTTTTGCTTGTCGATTTCGGCATTCAGACGGCTGTTTTCGCGCTGTGCAGCAGAATTGTGTTTGCCCAGCCTGCTCAACGCGGCTTCTTTTTCCGCTTTCAGTTTGGCCAGCTTCGCCAGTTCGGCATCGATTTCCTGTTCGCGCCGGTGCAGTTCCTGCTGCTGGACGACCAGTTCGGAGACCACGTTGCGGTTTGCACTGCCGATGCGGCGGGCGTATTCGAGATAACGCGATTTCCGCCCCGGTTCGGCGTTTTTCAGAAACAGGATGACGGCGTTGTTTTGGCGGTTTTTGTAGTGGCCGTTCAACAGGCGGGCAACTTGCGCTTTGCGTCCGGCGATTTCGGTTTTCAGCCCTTCGAGTTCGTTTTGCAGCGTTTGCAGCTTCTGCCGCGAGTCTTGCTGGCGGCGGGTGATGCCGGCCAGTTCGCGCTGCGCCTTTTCCAGTGCGGCACGGGTTTTGGCCAGCGTCTGCTGCGCCTGCCGCTGCGCCTGCTGTTTTTGCTGCAATTCCGACTGCGCCTCGTCGATGGCGTGGCGGATGCTGTTCAAATCGCCTCCGTCCGGCGTTTCGGGGGCGGCGGACAAAGGCAGGGCGGCAAGCAGTACGGTCAATATCAGCGGGCGCGGGGACATAGCGTAAAACGGGTCATCAAAACGGCGGATTATAGCGGAATTTGGCGGCTTCGGCTTTTTCAGACGACCTCTTCCCGCCACGCCGCACGCCATCGGGACGGCCGTTTCACTATATAATCACGCCGTCCAATGTTTTTTTCAGACGGCCCCTATGCCACGCCTCATCTTCTCCCTCGCCACGCCCGACGACGACGCCGCCCTGCGCCGCCTGTTGCGGGACAACGTTATGGAAGGCGGCATCAGCGTCAGCTTCCGCCGCGAACCGTCTTACTTCCTCACCTCGTCGATTCAGGGCGAACAGGCGGAAATTTACAAAGGCTGCAATGTCGAAACGGGCGAAATCGCGGTATTGGGCAGCCGTTTCCGCCGTGCCGCCTATTTCAACGGCCGACTGGAAACGCTGGGCTATCTGGCCGACCTGCGCCTCAACCGCCGCTACCGTTCCGGCCACTGCCTTTTCCGGGCCTACCGCGAACTGGGCAACGTCATTGCCGCCGACCCGCTGCCGCTGCACACCAGCATGATCCTGCACGACAACGCCGCCGCCCTCTCCACCATCGCCGCCAACCGCCGCGGTATGCCGCACTACATCCCGCAAGGCCTGGTGCACACGCCGTTCATCCGCCTTGCCCGCCCGCGCCGCCCGATTGCGCCGGAGGGGGTGGAACTCCGCTTCGGCCGTGCGGGTGAAGAAGGCGAACTGACCGATTTTCTCAACCGCGAAGCCGCCCGCCGCCAATTTGCGCCGCATTATGAACCGGCCGACTGGCACAACGGGCGGCTGCGCGGGCTGTCCGTCGGCGACGTCTGCATCGCGCGGCGGGACGGCCGGATTGTCGGCGCGCTGGCCGGCTGGGACCAGCACGGTTTCCGCCAAATCCATGTCGAACGGTACAACGGCCTGTGGCGTTTGGGCAAACCGTTGTACAACACCGCCGCCCGCCTGTTGTGCCTGCCGCTGCTGCCCGACGAGGGCGGGACGATACGCTACGGCTATCTGGCTTTGACCGCCGTCGAAAAAGACGATGCCGACGTTTACCGCGCCCTCCTGCGCGCGCAATACATCCGCTGCCGCAAACTCGGCTGGCACTACATGGTCGGCAGCATGCACGAAAACGACCCGCTGCTGCCCGTCATGAACGAATATCCGCATCTGGCGGCGGGCGGCAGGCTGTTCGTCGTCGCCTTTGATACGCCGCCCGAACCCGACGGCCGCGTGCCCTATGTCGAAGCGGCCACGCTTTAAGGCGGGCGCGTTTGGAACGGCAAGAGGCCGTCTGAAAACCGGTTTTCCGTTTTCAGACGGCCTCTTACATCATGGCTTCGCCGCGAAACACATGCCGCTAAAATACCGCCTTCGGAACCGGCGGCATGTATGGCGGATTCACTTTAAACCGGCACGGCGTCGCTCCGCCTTGCCGTACTGTTTGTACTGCCTGCGGTTTCGCCGCCGCGTCCTGATTTAAACTTAACCCACTATAATTCAGAGTTTTTTTCAGACGGCCACGGCGGCTTTGATGTGCGGGTGCGGGTCGTAATCCGCCAGTTCGAAATCTTCGAATTTGAAGTCGAACAGGTCGGTTACGGCGGGGTTGAGCTTCATCTTCGGCAGCGCGCGCGGTTCGCGGGCCAGCTGCAATTCGGTTTGCTCGAAGTGGTTGCTGTAAATATGCGCGTCGCCCAGCGTGTGGACGAATTCGCCCGGCTGCAAACCGCACACTTGGGCAATCATCATGGTCAGAAGCGCGTAGCTGGCGATGTTGAACGGCACGCCGAGGAAGATGTCCGCGCTGCGCTGGTAGAGCTGGCAGGACAGTTTGCCGTCGGCAACGTAAAACTGAAACAGCGCGTGGCAGGGCGGTAAGGCCATTTCGTCCACCAGCGCGGGATTCCAGGCCGATACAATCAGGCGGCGGGAATCGGGGTTTTTCTTAATTTGCTCCACCACGTTGGCGATTTGGTCGATGTGGCGGCCGTCGGGTGCGGGCCAGCTGCGCCACTGGTAGCCGTAAACCGGGCCCAAGTCACCGTTTTCGTCCGCCCATTCGTCCCAGATGGAAACGTTGTTTTCTTTCAGGTATTTGATGTTGGTATCGCCTTTGAGAAACCACAGCAGCTCGTGGATAATCGAGCGCAGGTGGAGTTTTTTGGTGGTCAAAAGCGGGAAACCCTGCGCCAAATCGAAGCGCATCTGGTAGCCGAACACGGAGCGCGTGCCGGTGCCGGTGCGATCAGATTTGTCGTGGCCATTTTGCATGACGTGGCGCATCAGGGCGAGATATTGTTTCATGTGTATGTCCCTTCGGTTGAGGCCGTCTGAAAAATCCCGCTTCGCGCAAGATTGGTTTTCAGACGGCCTGAATGATGTTAGCCGCCGATGCAGATATTGTGGTTGTGCGGCAGCAGAATATAAAACACCAGCCAGGCCAGCAATACGGCGGCGGCTGGCAGCAGCGTTTTGGCGCGGACGAGCAGGCGGGCGGGCAGCCAGCACAGGACGCTGAATAGAATCAAACTAACCAGCATCAAGGGGTAAAAAGCCGTGCCCGCGATGTTTTCGTAGCGGTGGTCGTAGCATTCGAAGCTGCCGCCCATATAGGCCGCACCCAATATCAGCCAACCGGCGAAGTGCGCCGCCCATACGCCGGCCATGACGGCGGCCCTGATGAATATAAGGCCCAAATGGGATGTTTTATGTTCGGACATTCGGTTTCCTTTTTAAATTACGGATTCCGCTTCAGACGGCCTTCCCTTCAGGCAGGAACAGCGACATCGGCAGGCCGGTAAAAGCGAAGGCGGCGGCAACGTGCAACAGCATATCCCACGGGATATAGCCGGCAAACAGAAATCCGACCAAGGCGGCAACCGACACCGCCAGCCCGCCGAGCAGTACGGCGGAAATACCCGCCCCCGCCCAACCGCGCCGTACCTTCAGGATGGAAAGCAGTGCGACGTAAGGTACGGTAATCGGCAGGCAGTAGAGTATCGAGGCCAGCAGCAGTCCCAAAACGGCCAAAGTGCGGATGCCTAAAATAAAATCGGGGAAGTCGCCGCCCAACAAAATAACTAACAGCACAAATCCCGCCACCTGCGGCGGCAGCGCGATTAAGGCCAAATTCCGAGCCAACGGCGGCATATCGATTCCTTTCCAAGCCGTCTGAAAAATACGGATGCCGTTTTCAGACGGCCTTTTTATCTTACCAATAGCTGACGAAACGTTCCAAATCGGTATTTTTTTCTTCTTTCGGGAAATCGTGCTGCGCCGTGCCGACCATGATCAAACCGATGATGCGGTCTTTTTCGCCGCAGTTCATGGATTCGCGCAATACGGGGCTGCCGCACCACAGGCCGGTAATCCACACGTTGTCGTAACCCAGCGCGTTGGTGGCAAGCTGGACGGCATAAGCAGCCGCGCCCGCACTCATCAGCTGCTCCCATTCGGGCTTCGGTTTTTCGGCGGCGGTGTTCGGCGCGGCAATCACGGCGATAATCATGGGGGCGAAGTTGGCGACTTTTTCCGCCTTTCTCATCGCGTCCTCACCCAATTTCATCACTTCCACCGTTTCTTCCAACGCGCGGCGGAATTTCTGTTTCGCCTCGCTGCCCGCAATGACAACGAAACGCCACGGTGTCAGGTTGCCGTGGTCGGGCACTTGGGTGGCCGCCTGAAAAACGGTTTCCAGCTCGAGTTCGTCGGGGGCGGGTTCGACCAGTTCGCGCACCGAGCGGCGGGTGGTCAGCAAATCTAATGCATCCATTTTGTTTCCTTTCGTTTACTCTTTATCCACAAGGAGGCCGTCTGAAAAATCATTCGCCCGTTCCACCTGTTCCCAGGCGCGCAAAATCAAATCGGGGTCGTTCGGTTTCAGCATTTCGGCATCCGACAACATGCGCCGCCAATGGCGTGCGCCGTTCAGGCCGTGCATCAGGCCGAGGTAATGGCGCGCCATGTGCCGCAAAATCGTGCCGCGTCCGGCGGCCAGTTGCGCGGCGGCATAATCTTTCAGACGGCCTACCAGTTCGGCGTAGGAGACGGGCGCGTGGTCGTCGCCATAAAAAAGCCTGTCCCAGTCGCGCATCAGCATCGGATTGTGATAGCACTCGCGCCCGACCATCACGCCGTCCACATGTTGCAGGTGCGCGGCGATTTCGTCATTGGTTTTGATGCCGCCGTTGATGATGATTTCCAACGCGGGAAACTCGCGCTTCAGGCGGTAGACATAATCGTAGCGCAGCGGCGGCACGTCACGGTTTTCCTTGGGCGAGAGGCCTTCCAGCCAGGCATTGCGGGCGTGGACGATGAAGGTTGTGCAATCGGTTTTTTCCGCCAATGTGCCGACGAAATCAGCCAGCGGCTGATAATCGGTTTCGCGGTCGAGGCCGATGCGGTGCTTGACGGTAGCGGCACAGACGGGCGCGGCTTCCTGCATCGCGTTCAGGCAGTCGGCTACCAAATCCGCCTCCTTCATCAAGCACGCGCCGAACGCGCCTTTCTGCACGCGCGGGCTGGGGCAGCCGCAGTTGAGGTTGATTTCGTCGTAGCCGTAAGCGGCGGCTTTGGCGGCCGCTTTGGCCAAATCCTGCGGCTCGCTGCCGCCCAGTTGCAGCGCGACGGGGTTTTCACCGTCGTTTTTCAGCAGGAAACGGTCGGGGTCGCCGTAAATCACCGCGCCCGCGTTAATCATTTCGGTGTAAAGCCAGGTATGGCGGGTGATTTGGCGCGCCATATGGCGATAGTGCCGATCAGTCCAGTCCAGCATGGGGGCTACGGATAGGCGGCGAGGTGGCAATGTATTGTTTTTCATCGTCTTCTCAAGCCAGGAATTGCGCTTCGGAATCGGCGGCACGGCTGTTGAGCACACGGTTTCCGTCGATTTTCAGACGGCCTGCGGCAAAATCGGCCACAGCCTGCGGCAGCAGTTGGTGCTCCACTTTCAAGACGCGTGCGACGATGTCGTCGGCCGTATCGCCGTCGAGAATCGGCACCACGCCCTGCGCAATCACGGGCCCGCAATCGAGTTCGGGCGTAACAAAATGCACCGTGCAGCCGGCCACGCGGCAGCCGGCGGCCAATGCGCGTTCGTGGGTGTGCAGGCCGGTAAAGGCGGGCAGCAGCGAGGGATGGATGTTGATCAGGCGGCCTTCGTAATGGGCGCAGAAGGCGGGCGTGAGGATGCGCATAAATCCGGCCAGCACGACCAAATCGGGCTGATGGCGGTCGATCAATTCCATCATGGCGCGGTCGAAGGATTCGCGGTCGGGGAAGTTTTTGTGGTTCAGCGCGGCGGTGGCGATACCGCGCGATGACGCCCACGCCAGTCCGGCGGCGTTTTCGTTGTTGCTCAATACGGCGCGGATGTCCGCATTCGGAACGGCGGCCTCGACGACGGCCTGCATATTGCTGCCGCGTCCGGAAATCAGGATGACGATGTTTTTCATAACGGGGAAATCGGATTGGGAAAGATGATTCATGGCTCTAGGGCGGCGTATTTTAGCCGAAAGGCCGTCTGAAAACACCTTTAAATCGCGCAACCTGCTGTTCAGACGGCCTCCCGCCGCATCAGGCCGTCTGAAAACGGTGGCCGCTTCCGCTATAATCCGCCCGTCCCTTTCTTTAAATTGCCGCCGCCATGAATGACGACGAATTCCAAACCGCAGCCGCCGATGCCGCAGTCGAACTGCTCAGCCGCCTTTACCCTGCCGCCGCCGAGGTGTGCGCCCCGTTTTTACTCCGCCTTTTCACCGCGCTGGAAGACGGCCACAGCTTTATTTGGCTGACCGACGAAGAAGCCGGGGCACTGGCGCAGGCCGCGCCGCTGACCGATTCGAAAGGCCTTGCCCCGCTGGTTTTGCGCGGGCGTCGGCTGTTCCTCGGCCGCTTCTACCGGCTCGAACGCGACTTGGCCGGCGAAATCCGCCGCCTGGCCGTCCCGCCGGCCGAAATCCCCGAAGCCGCCCGCGCCGCAGAGTTGCTGGCGGAATGGTTTGCCCAACCCGGCAGCGAAGGCCAACAGGCAGCCGCCGCGCTGGCCCTGCTGCAAAACTTCATCTTAATTTCCGGCGGCCCTGGCACGGGCAAAACCACCACCGTCGCCAAACTGCTCGCCCTGCTCTGCCAAGGCCGCGAACGCCTGCCGCGCATCGCGCTGGCCGCGCCGACGGGCAAAGCGGCGGCACACATGGCGCGCGCCCTGCACAAAGCCCTGACCGGCTTTTCCCTTTCAGACGGCCTCAAGCGGCATCTCTCGGCACTCGAAGGCCAAACCGTCCACCGCCTGTTGAAACTGCGCCCGCCGCAAATGCAGCCGCAGTTTGATGCCGACAACCCGCTGCCGCTCGACATCCTGATTATCGACGAAGCCTCAATGCTCGACCTCGCCCTGATGCTCAACCTCCTGCGCGCCGTGCCCGACGGCTGCCGCGTCATCCTGTTGGGCGACGAAAACCAGCTCCCTTCCGTCGGTGCGGGCGCGGTATTGGCCTCTTTGGCGCAAACCACCATCTTGGACGGCGAAACGGCAGGCCGTCTGAAACCCCTGCTGCCGCGACACGAAAACCCTTTTCAGACGGCCTACAACCCGCCCGCGCTTTCGGCCAACACCGCCCGCCTGACCGTCAGCCACCGTTTCGGCGAACACAGCGGGCTGGGCTGTCTGGCGCGCGCAGTGTGCGCCGGAGATGAGGAAACCGCTTGGGCGCAGTTTGACCGTTTCCCCGACCAACTGTCCGTCCGCACAGCCTCCGTCGAACAACTGGCCGCCGACTTCTGCCGCCAGCAGGCAGACTACTGGCAGGCCGCCGACCATGCCGACATCGCGGCCGCCTTCAACTGTCAAAGCCATCTGGCCGTACTGGCGGCAAGGCGCGACGATGCCGCCCGCTTCAACCTCGCCTGCCGCAACCACCTGCAACGGCACGGGCGCATACCGGCGGATGCACAATGGTTTGCCGGACAAGTCATCATGATAGAACGCAACGACTACCCGCTCGGCCTCTTCAACGGCGACATCGGCCTGATCCTGCGCGATACCGACGGCGGCGACGGTGCGCTGGCGGCCTATTTCCCCGACGGCGGCACATACCGAAAAATCCCCCTCAGCCGCCTGCCCGCCTACGAAACCGCCTTCGCCATGACCATACACAAAAGCCAAGGCTCCGAATACCGCGACGTTTGGCTGCTGCCGCCCGCCGATGCCGAAGGCCTCAACCGCGCCCTGCTCTACACCGCCATCACCCGCGCCCGCGAAAAATTTACCTTTGTCGGCGGCAGGCATGCCTTTGCCGCCGCCTGCAACCGCAACGAAACCCGCCGCAGCGGCCTGCGCGACATGCTGGCGGATGAAACGGAACGGATATAGGTAAAAAGGCCGTCTGAAAGACACTGGCCGCCGTATGCGGTTGAATGTAAAAAAACGAGCTGACAATCTGTATAATTCAAATAAAGCATACCGTACAAGAAATACCCATGAAACGAATATTGTGTTTGATTTTGCTGGCCTTATCCGGCACTGCGGCAGCGCAGTCGTGCGAAGCGGAAGTGGCGCGCGCCGATTTGAGGGGCTTGAAATTGGGCGAACCTTTGGCGCAGTTCAAAAAACGGTTTCCCCAAGCGCACGACACGACGGCCGCGCTTGAAAAACGCCAAACGGACGAAGGAGGAATTAACCTTATCGAAAACGAACACCCGTTGGGCAAAGATATAAATTCTGCCTTCTTGATTTATAAGAATAGGAAAATCAAAGACATCACCCTATTCCTCCACTATAACAAGCGAAAACCCTTTACCGCGCGGGCGGAACAGGCGAAAAAGCAGTTCAGGCTGCCTGAAAAAGGATGGCAGGCATTTGGCAATGGGCAGCAGATTTACCGCTGCCAAGATTACGAATGGATACTGACGGAACAGTTTGAATCCGACGGCACGCAGATTTTGAGCATCTCGTTGGATAAGGTTGCGGGGGAATAGGCCGTCTGAAATGTGTGCAGTACAACCGCCAACCCTGCAAACGTTGCCCGCACCGTCCTTGCCGAACCTACCGGCCAAACTTTTACACAAACAAAACCATTAAATATCCGTACTGTATAAGCAACGCATCATCCATACCGCCGTTTCCATCGCGAGCCGCACCATGCCCAGAGCCACCTTCTACGTCCACATAACCAACCCCGCCGCCTTCGCCTGCAAACTCACCCGCCGAGCCTGCGGCCAAAACGAACGCCTGCTGATTTGGTGCGGCAGCGAAGCAGAAATGCGCCGCTTGGACAAAGAGTTGTGGCAAGACCCGCCCGAAAGCTTCCTGCCGCACGAAATATGGTTTGAAGGACACCCTTATCCGCAAGATGCCGCCGCCGTTTTGGCCTGCGGCAACCGCCTGCCGTCCCTGCCCGAAGGCACCGTCGTCCTCAACCTGACCGACGACTTTTGGCACACGGCGCAACCGCTGCCACAACGTGTGCTCGAAATTGTCGGCAACAGCCCGGACGAACTGGCCGGAGCAAGGGAACGCTTCCGCGCCTACCGCGACGCGGGTTTCACCGTCGAACACCACAACATGCAGGGAAAGGCCGTCTGAAAACATGGAACAGCCCGACTTCTTCGCCATCCCCAGCCCCTGCATCGGCGTCTGCCGCGCCAACAACAAAGGCTACTGCATCGGCTGCCTGCGCAGCCGGGAAGAGCGTCTCTACTGGCAGCAAATGAACGATGACCAAAAACACCAAGTCATGCGCCTGCTGGCCGTACGGCGTAAAAAAATCGAACAGGCCAAATGGGAAAAAGGACGGGATTTCGGTACGACGCCCGAACAGGAAAACTTCGAATTCGATTAGCCCCGACCGTCAGCCCGATTGAGGCCGTCTGAAAACCACTTCCCAATCTTTCCGACAGGAAACATTCATCAAGGAAACCACCATGAAATATCTGACCCTTCTGTTACTCTCTGCCGCCGCACCCGTCTTTGCCGGCTCATCCAGCATCTATTTAAACAACGACTACCAACACGTTTTCGCCACCCCCAGCGGCAATATCCTATGCGGCGGCAACAGCCATAAGCACGCCAAAACCGACAAACGCTATACCAACGATTTATATTGCTTTATCAGCCTTAACAAAGCCATGCCGAAACACTGTAAAAAACAAGGCGAAGGCTTGGACTTCACGCTTAACGCCAAAGGTAAAGCCGCTATGAGCTGCGCGGGTTTCGAATTTGTTCCCTACAACGAAGGCTATGAAAAAACACGCGTACTGAAATACGGCGAAACCGTCAGCGGCAACGGTTGGAGCTGCCGCAGCGAAACATCGGGCTTAAGCTGTAAAAACAACGACGGCCACGGCTTTTCAATCAACCGCCAAGAATACCGCCTGTTTTAACCATTCAGGCTGCGCCCCTGCTTTGCCGAAGGCCGTTTTCAGACGGCCTCCGTTTGAAAGGGCATGTTTTGCAACTATAAAAAGCATTGTTGGAAAACAAAAAACGGCTGTCGATAACCGACAGCCGTTTTGCTTCATTTGTTCAAATGGTTTAGAACCATGCTTTAATGGCGGCAGCCGTACCGGCAATACCGCCGATCAAGCCAACCGCACCTGCGGCAGTACCCATTGCACCATTGATTTGATCACGTTTGTTGGCGCGTTTCTCGCGTTCCAATGCCAATTCTTCGGAAACGTTTTGACGCTGACGTCTGTGTTGTTCCAGTTCCGCACGGGACAACTGGGCAGAAGCACGGTTACGGCCGGCTTTGATGGCAGCAGAATCATCCCCTATGGCCAAATCGCCGACAGAGCTTCCCTGAGCGGCACAGCCGGTTACAATGATTGAAGTCAGAAGGATAAGCGCTAGTTTATTTTTCATAATAAATACCTGAAATACGAAAAAATCGAATAAATCTAAAGATTAATGAAGGATATAGACTTTTCTGTTGCCATAAGCACGGTTGATGGCATCGGCCTCATCCATCATTTCTTCACGGCGCTCCCTACGACGCTCTGCACGCTCCGCACGTTCATCGTTCTGAACACGGCGCGAATCAGCCTGCATTGCGGCCTCTTGCTCAGGGGAAGGAATGAAACGCTGACCGCCGTAAGTAACGCAACCTGTCAGTGACAATAAAACAGCACATATCAAAACAGTCTGTTTAACCATAATTTAAAACCTCACATTTAAAAAGCTTACATTTTTATTTTGCATTAAAGACTTTTAAATTTCAAATTTAAATAAAGCATTAAAACATTATATTTAATAAAAATATTTAATCATTATGGTACACTAGATAGTATTAACTAATTGAATATATTATTTTTTCTAATATTGAAAACGCTGTTTCTCTAATTTAATTACGAAAAATAGATACGCTGTTTTTACTTTCGGGTACAACACACATAACAACAGGGAAGCCGGCTATTGTGTAGACTTCCCTGTTTATTTGATATTTTATCGGTCTGAATTATGCAACGATTTCCACCGGACCATGGTCATCACAATGATCGCCGTGCTGGTGATGCAGACGGCCGTTGACCAGATAATCGATATGGTCGCCGTGAGGAATGGCCTCATGACCGCAACCTTCCCCATGAACATGGCCCGCACAGGCATCGAGCGGGATGCAGGTATCAGGGTTGGTTTCATTTACCGGCAGGGTGTGTTCGTCGTAATGGCCGTTGTGCTCGTGGTGCAAATGGCCGTCGTGCAGGTAGTCGATATGGCCGTCATGTTTGATGGCGGTATGACCGCAGCCGCTGCCGTGAACATGGGCGTGGTCGTGATGAATGGTGCAGTGTGTCATGATGCTTCCTTCGATTCGATTAAGGTCGGGCAGGTCTTACCCGGTTTTAGGGAAACGCGATAATAGTCTCCCAAAACAGAAAAGTAAATACCTAAGCATATGTTTTTTATGAAAATTTTGTTATAGTATATCAACCGCCGCCATTATTCTCCGATGGCTGCCTGTCCAAGTCCGACTTCATGCGGGTTGAGCCGTGCCCGCTCTTCCTGACCTAGCCCGATGGCTTTTCTCAGGCGGGTCATGTAGGCGTTTACGTCCAATCCCCGGCCGTAACGTTGCGCTTCCCAAATGGTTTCGGCCAAAGCTTCCATCATGTGGTGCTCCGCCCGCACCCAGTCGCCGTTATGGCGGGTGCACAGGGTCTGGTGGATGGCGCGGATGCCGGGCGGCTGGTCGATGGCAGCCTGTTCCTGTATCGAGAGGTGCAACGAAAGGTGGAGGAAGGGGTTTTCCCTGCCGCCTTCCGGTTTCCATTCCGTATCTAAATAGTCCTCGATGTTTTCCAGATAATCGGCATATTCCTGATGGGCTTCGAGAATCCGCAATGCTTTTTGCTGCAATGCGTCCAGTTGCAGCGGGGCAAACCGCTGCCGCCAAACGTCGGCGAAGAAGCGGCGCACATCGTGGGTGTTTACGTCATACATGGTTTGCTTTTCCGTAAAAAGAGGCCGTCTGAAAATGGTTTTGACCCGGCAAAACGCTTTTCAGACGGCGTGTATCGTTATTCGGCATTTCAGCGGAATCCGCCCTTGCCTTTTCCTTTGCCTTTGCGCTGCTGAGCCTGCATTTCCTGCATGGCCTTCATCTGCGCCTGACGGGCGTTCGGGTTGAACATCGACATTTCTTTAAAGGCTTTGTGCGCATCGGCTTCGGGGCAGTTGTTGTTCGCCATGCAGTAAATCATCACTGCGTCTTTTTGCGCCTGGCCGCCGCTGTTGTACATGCGGCGCAGGTCGGCCGGATTGATGCGCCCGCTCTCGGGGTCGATGTTGAATGCTTTGAGGCGTTCGGTAAACTGGCGGCGTTGGCGTTTGATGACCCACACGGCCAAGAGTGCGATAACGGCAATAATGCCCAGTACGCTGAGCAATGCCACCCACCATCTGACGCCGAACAGTATCAGGATGCCGATGATGACGGCGGCGATAACCGAGATGCGGATGGCGGGTTGGATAAACATTTTCGGGTTCATGTCTGTCTCTTAAATTTGTGTTTGGTTCGAAGTGCGGATTGTAAACCGAATTAACCTTTTCGGCATCTTTTCAGACGGCCTCAACGGCAGGTTCACATATTTCGATATTGCCGTACGGTTCGCTTCATTGACGGCAACGGAAACGCTAGACCGCCAAGCCGTAAACCATTTGGCGGAAGGCCGCCCAAGCATCGCCGTCCTCCGCGCCCTTTATCATCCGGTCGATACGGGCGCACTCCTGCAATGCGCCGATCAGGCGGCTGACGGACAGCCGCTTGACGGCCAACGGGGCGAGTGTCTGTTGATCGCCCCACAGGCGCAGGCTGTTGCGCACAGACTGTACGCTCTGCCCCTGCTTGAGTGCGGCGGCCAGCCTAATCAGGGTACGAATGTCTTCGGCCACCGCCCACAGCAGCAGCACGGGTTCTTCCCCTTCGGCCTCCAAGCCTTCCAGCAGATGCAAAGTCCGTACGGCATCGCCTTTCATCCAGGCCGACGCCAGTTGGAATACGTCAAACCGCGCCACATTCGCCACGGCCAGCTCGGCATTCGCCACGCTGATGATGCTGCCGCTCGGGTGCAGCAAAGCCAATTTGTCGATTTCCTGTTTGGCCGCCAACAGGTTGCCTTCCACCCGCTCGGCAAACAGGGTCAAGGCATCGGCCTCAATGTCTAATTCCGCGTTTTTCAGACGGCCTTTAATCCAAGCAGGCAGTGCGTTGCCTGAAACGGCTTTGGCTTCCAACACAACGCCCTGCCGTGCCATCGCCGCAAACCATTTGGCCTGTGTCTGCGCCTTTTCCAGTTTGGGCAGCATGACGACGGTTACAGTATCGTCGGGCAGGTTTTCCGCCAGGCTCAGCAATGCCTCGCCGCCGTTTTTCCCCGGCTTGCCATTCGGAATATGAATCTCCATCAGCTTCAAATCTGCAAACAAACCCATGCTGTTGGCAGATGCGAGCATTTCGTTCCAGTCGAAGGCGTTATCCGCAGTGTACACCTCGCGGTTCAAATAACCCTGCTGCTTGGCGGCGGCACGCAGTTTGTCCAACGCTTCCACGCGCAACAGGTCTTCTTCGCCGTGGATGACATAAAGCGGTTGCAGCTTGTCGGCGGCGGATATGTGTTCGATGTTTTGGACGGCCATGATGAAAAACCGGTTCGGGCGTTGGGTAAAACGATATGAAACCGCCGGAAAGCAATCCGGCGGCTGATTTATTGGTCGACGGTAATTTTTTCCGATGCCTCGCGATCCAGTTTTTGCTGCAACGTATCGCACGGCGTTTCGCAATCGCACATTTTCTTCATGCCCAGCGCGGTAATGCCGCCGCAACTGCCCTTAATCGAGCGTTTGGAAAAAATATAGCCGACCGACATGCCCAATATAATCAATAAAAACAGACCGAAAGTCAGGAGGATGGTGCTCATGGTTTATCCTTGTCGCTTAGCAGTTGTTTGAATGCGGAAGACATTTCCGTGCGGTAGCCGCTGCCGTCGCGGATAATCAAGAATACCGCCAAACCCTGCTGTTCGGCAAGCTGCAGGGCGCGCTGCTCGCCCAATACGAACAAGGCGGTGGAAAGGCCGTCGGCGGTGGTCGCGCTGTCGGCAATCACGCTGACGGAGGCGAGGTTGTGGCTGATTGGTGTGTGCTTTTGCGGGTCGATGATGTGCGACAACCGCCTGCCGCGCGCGTCGACATGAAAATTGCGGTAGTCGCCCGAAGTGGCCAGCGAATGATTAGCCAGCGGAACGACGATTTGCGTATTGCCGCCTTGCAGGATTTGCGGCTGCTCGATGCCGATGCGCCAAGTTTCGCCACGTTCGTTTTTGCCGCGCCCGCGCAATTCGCCGCCGATTTCCACCAAATAGTTTTCAATACCCAGGCCTTCCAGATGGATGGCCAGTTTGTCCACGCCGAATCCTTTCGCAATCGAGGAAAGGTCGAGATATGTGCCGGCAACTTTTTTGGCCAGCGTCTGTTTTCCACTCCCGCCGGCCAGGATGATTTTATCCGTACCAACCACGGCGGAAGCCTGCCGGATTTGTTCGACCGTCGGTTCGCGGGTAACGGTTTTGTCAGGCCCGAAGCCCCACAGATTCACCAACGGCCCGACGGTAACGTCCAACGCGCCTTGGGTGAGACCGTTCAAACGGAAGGCTTCGGCGGTAACGAAGGCAAAATCAGCGGAAATTTCCATCGGCTCGCCGACAGCCTGCAACTGATTGAAGCGGCTGATTTCGGACGACGGGTCGTAAGTGGACATTTGGCGGTTTACTTCAACCAGCAATTTGTCCAAATCGGCTTGCACCTGTTCGGGGGGCGGCAAATCTTTGAGGCCGTCTGAAAGATATTTGACGGTATAGGTCGTGCCCATGGTCTTGCCCTGCAAAACCACGGCCTGCCGTTCGGCGGATGGGCCGCAGGCGGCAAGCAGGACGATAAGGAAGAATGAAAAGAAAAGACGGATGGCGGACATAAATCGAAATACGGCTGTAGGTAAAGCAAAACCCCTGAATAACTCAGGGGTTTTGCAAAGATTGGCGGAGTAAGAGGGATTCGAACCCTCGATGCAGGTTGACCCCACATGCCTCCTTAGCAGGGAGGTGCCTTCAGCCTCTCAGCCATTACTCCGTGTTCAGAACCGCGGACTATACGGAATTTGCCTGCCGCTGTCAATCGCCGCAGCCGCTTTTTCAGATGGCCCGGCTTTAAGCAAATGAAATGTTAAAGAATTAAGGCATTGTCAAATCGTCTGCATACGGCAAACCCGGCTAGCGGCTGATCTGTCCGCCGATATAGTAGCCGCCGCCTTCATAGGTTTGCCCTATGCTGCCGCTTTGGCCTTCCACGCGGTACACCTGTCTCGGCGGAGGATTGTGGCGCGGATAGCAGCGGCGGCGGTTGCCCCTGTCGTAATAACAGTCGTAACCGCCCTGATAGGCGGAGGCAGGGGTGGCGTCGCCGTAAACGACGGTGGTGCCCGGCGGGGCGTTGATGGTCACGGTTTTGTTGATGGTGGTGCGGCTTTCCACGGGCAGGTCGACGGCGGCATAACGGCCGTACGGCGTTTCGCTGTACACGCAGCCCGCCAACAGCAGGGCGGATACGGCGGCCAAATATTTGGTTTTCATCATTTACTACTCCTTTTCAGACGGCCTCCCGGCGCCGTAACAAGGGGTTATCGCGGCAGACGGTAATGGCCGGTGATTTTGTAACGTCGGAGGATGTTTTCTTCACGGGTCCCACGTCCGATGTTGTGCAGAATAAGGGGTTCTCCTCCCGCGCTTTTGCGGTCGGAAACGATGCCTATGTGGGTGAGGCCGCGCCCCAAATCCCAGGTAACGATGTCGCCGGCCAGGAATTTTTCGTCATGGGTTTGATAGCCTTTGCGTTGGAAATAGGTGGCGATGTTGGGTACGCGGCGGTGGTCGATGTTGCGGTCGGGCTGGGTCAGACCCCATTTTTTCGGGTAGGCGGCAAAATTCTTACTCATGTCTTCGTGTATCAATTGCTGCAAATCGATTTTCTGCCGCCGCAGCGAACGGATGACGACATCGGTACACACGCCTTTGTGTACGGGCACATCCCCCATCGGATAGCCGATATTGCTGTAGGCAGGATCGTAGGCGGTGGTGCGGCCGATTTGCTGGCGCGCCTCCCACACCAGCTTTTGCGCCGAAACGGCATGCGCCTGGACGGCAGCCATCGAAAGAGCCAGTGCGAATATTTTCATCCGTATCGCCCTATTTTTTGTCTTCATTCCTTCCCCTGCGCGGCCGTACGTTTTCAGACGGCCTGAAAAACATTCGGAGCCGCCGTAAAGCCGGCAGCTCCGTTTTGTTTATTGACTCAACACGTCCACACCTTTGGGCGGCACGAATTTGAAATTGCCGCGCGATAAGTTGGGATGGGTGTTCACATTGCTGAATTTGATGCTGGTCTGATTGCCGAAACCGTCTTTCAGCTCCATTGCCGCCAGGGTGTCGCCCTTGAAGCCGATGCGGATAAACTGATATCCGGCATTGTTTTTCTTCGGCGTGGCGAGCACATAATCAATGCCGTCGCCGGAGCCGTCTTCCTTCAGGCTGTAACTGGAATCCAAAGCGTTTTTGTCCGACAGGATGGATGCGGGGCTGTCGCCGATGGCCTGCGACTGGTCGGATTTGGTTACCTGTTTCAAATCAACATCGTACAGCCAAATATGCTGGCCGTCGCCGACTATCGTTTGTTTGTAGGGCTTGCTATATTCCCAGCGGAAGAGGCCGGGACGCATGATTTGGAACGTACCGCCGGAAGTTTGCGTTTTCTTTTTGTTTTTCACGGTTTGGCTGAACGAGCCGCTCAACCCGTCGGCATCGGCATTGAATTTTTTCAAGGCATCGATTCCGCCCGCCTGCGCCGCGCCGATTGCCAGGCCCAACATAGCGGCAGCGAAGAATTTCGAATAAGTCGTCTGTTTCATTAAACATTTCCTTACGGCTGGATTGCAACAAAGCGGCAGTATAAAGCCTATCTTCAAACGGGCAAGTGCTTCGGGACGGGTTTAATTTTTGTAAAGCCGTTAAGGATATGTATTGACTGCCGTTTTATTTTCAGACGGCCTCAAGCTTTGACATTTATTTAATTCCCCGCCCGGGCCGGATACGGCCTTGCGGGGGTTTGACCTTATAATAGCGGTTTTTCGCCGTCGGGAAACTTTATGCACTCCCTTTATTCACTGCTCGAACAGGCACTCTTGTCCCGCGACCCGGAACAAAAATGCCGGCTGGTGCGCGAACTGGCCGAGCATTCGGCACAACGCCCGCCTTTAGAGAAAAATGCCGCGCCGCCATTGGATTTCCGCGAAGCCGGCCGGCCGGACAAACCCAATCTGGTTCCGCCTTCAGCCGTTACGCCGCGCAAAATGAATACGCCGGAAGGTTATGCCGCGATGCTGCACGCCATCTGCCACATCGAATTCAACGCCATCAATCTCGCGCTCGATGCGGCCTACCGCTTCCGCCTGATGCCCGACGAATTTGTGTACGACTGGATACAGGTAGCTTGCGAAGAGGAATACCATTTCCGCCTGATGTCGGGCCGTCTGAAAGCTTCCGGTTATGCCTACGGCGATTTCGACGCGCACAACCACTTATGGGACATGGCCTACAAAACAGCTTTCGACCCCCTGCTGCGGATGGCATTGGTACCCAGGGTGCTGGAAGCGCGCGGCCTGGACGTTACGCCCGGCATACGCGCCAAAGTGGCGCAACGCGGCGATACGGAAACATGCGGTGTTTTGGACATCATTTACCGCGACGAAGTCGGGCATGTAAAAATCGGCAATTACTGGTATCAGCATTTGTGCCGCCAACGCGGCTTGGAACCAATGGCCTTGTTCCGCAACCTGTTGTCGCGTTACGACATGTTCGTATTTCGGGGATATGTGAATCTGGATGCGCGGGAGAAAGCCGGCTTCAGCCGGTTTGAACTGGAGCTGCTGCACGATTTCGAACAGAGCATGAAGACGGACAACCCGCCCGAAGGGAAACAGGCCGTCTGAAAAGACACGGCGGAACGGATGGGATTAGCGGGTACGGTCGAAATAATGACGGCATTTCACGCCGCAACGTTCGAACAACTTGCGGCAGAAAGGCAGCAGCGGTGAAGCAAACAACACCGATGCCGCCAAAGCAACCGTCATCACGACTGCCTGCGGCTTGGCAAACAAAGTAAACCGGAACACCTGCTCGGCAATATAATTGACGGCACAGGTAAACAGCACGATATAAATCAGCCCGACAGCGGCCAGCAGCATCGGACAGAGGACGGAGCGTTTCATAGTCCAAAACCAAACACAGCGAAGGCGTTATTATAGGCAGCCGAACCGCCAAGTAAAGCAATGGCGGCATTAAATCGGGTAAAGATTAACGGCATATCACGCCGACAAACGGCAAATTATTATCATATCGAACAGACCGCCTGCCCCCCCCCGCAGGCAAAAGGCCGTCTGAAAAACCGCCCCGCTTTCAGACGGCCTCCAACGCACTTGCCCAACCCCGGGCGGTTTCAAACCAACGGAAACACACCATGAACAACACAACAGCCGAACGCCTGAAAATCTACGGACAACTGATGCGCGCAGACAAACCCATCGGCACCATGCTGCTGCTGTGGCCGACCCTGTGGGCATTGTGGATTGCGGCACAAGGCATGCCTGATTTAACCATTCTTTTGGCTTTTGTCATCGGCACCTTCCTGATGCGCAGCGCGGGCTGCGTCATCAACGACTTTGCCGACCGCAACTTCGACGGCGCGGTCGAGCGCACCAAAAACCGGCCGTTCGCACGCGGCGCAGTCGGCAAAAAAGAAGCCCTGCTGCTGACCGCCGCGCTCTGTCTCGCCGCCGCGCTCTGCCTGCTGCCGCTGAACCGCCTGACCTGGCTGATGAGCCTGCCCGCACTGTTTTTGGCCATGAGCTACCCGTTCACCAAACGCTTCTTCCCCCTGCCCCAACTCTACCTCGGCCTGGCCTTTTCCTTCGGCATCCCGATGGCCTTTGCCGCCGTTACCGGCCACGTCCCGCCCACCGCCTGGCTGCTCTTTGCCGCCAACGTCCTGTGGACGCTGGCCTACGACACCGCCTACGCCATGGCCGACAAAGAAGACGACCTCAAAATCGGCATCAAAACCTCGGCCATCACCTTCGGCCGCCGCGATGCCGAAGCCGTACTCGCCTGCCACCTCGGCTTCACCGCCCTCATGATCTGGCTGGGCCTGACGATTTCCGCCGCCTGGCCGTATTGGCCCGCCGTCCCCCTGGCCCTCTACTGGCAAATCAAACAATACCGCGCCATCCGGCAGCGCGACCGCAACGCCTGTTTCCGCGAATTCCTGGCCAACAACCGATTGGGCGCACTCTGGTTTGCCGCCCTGCTGGCCAACTACCTCTATTTCAAAATCGCCGCCTTTGCCTTCGGACAATAAACCGCCGCACACCCTAAAGGCCGTCTGAAAACTGCAAACAACCTTTCAGACGGCCTATCGATGCCGCACCCCTCAGGCAAAAATTAAGTTAATTTATTACCCTGTTCAGTAAAAAACAAAACCGGCCCTACCCTGCTGCTACAATGCAGGCCGTCTGAAAACGGCACCACCGCCGAAACGCACCACCATGAAGCACAAGAAAAAACTCGCCACCCTCACCGCCGCCTGCGCCTTATCGGCCTACGGCCTGTATCCCGACCGCCATCCCGTTTACCCCGCAAGCGACCACTACGACCCGGAAACGCAAACCTTCTTCAATCCCGAACCGCAGCAAAAGCCGACCGGCCTGGCCGGCGCGTTTTGGAAAATCCTGACCGACCCGCAGGCAACCCGCCCGCCCAAACCTCTGCCTACCGTCAAACCCGACTGGCTGACCTTCCTCGCCGCCCCCGAAGGCAAAAGCCGCTTTGTCTGGTTCGGCCATTCCACCCTGCTGATGCGCATCGGCGGGCAAACCGTCATCACCGACCCCGTATTCGGCGATTCCGTTTCCCCCGTCCCCGTCATGATGAAACGCTTTCAGCCCGCCCCAGCCGAAATCGGCGAACTGCCGCCTATCGATGTCGTCCTGATTTCCCACAGCCACTACGACCACCTCGAAAAAGACAGCGTGCAGGCACTCAATTCAAAGGGCAGCCACTTCGTCGTCTCACTCGGCATGGGCGTACTGCTGGAAAAATGGGGCGTGCCGCGTGAACGCATCACCGAACTCGACTGGTGGCAGCATACCGAACGCAACGGCATCCGCTACACCGCGCTGCCCTCTCGCCACGACTCCTCCCGAACCCTGACCGACCGCAACCAAGCCCTGTGGTCGAGCTTCGCCATCGAACACGGCAACGAAAAATTCTATTTTCACGGCGACTCCGCTCACGGCAGCCATTTCGACAAAATTGCCGAAAAATTCAACGGCTTCGACATCGCCTTTATTGAAAACGGCCAATACAGCGAACATTGGCCCAACAACCACCTCTTCCCCGAACAAACCGCCCGCTATGCCGCACAGCTCTCGCCCAAACGTTTCATGCCCATCCACTGGGGCGCGTATTCAATGGCTTTGCACGCTTGGAACGAACCCCTATTGCAAAGCCTCCCGCTGGCGCGCAGCCTGGGCGTAAACCCGCTGACCCCGCTGATGGGGCAGGTATTCGATGCCGACACCGCCACGCAGGACTGGTTTACCGAACCCGACAACAAATAACCCCCACCCCCAGGCCGTCTGAAAGTCCGGCTCGGACAAACAGCGGAAAACAGCACTGATCAAAAGTTTTCCAACTGCATCGAAGAGCATACTTTCAGACGGCCTGCTGTATAGAACACGGTAAAAACCACCTACCGCCGACGTAAATCACAGTATAATCGCCATCCTTCAGGCCGTCTGAAAAACAGGCGGGATTATCAGACGGAAAACCAATTATTATTACAGGGGATACATCATGCAAACTCAAAAGCCAACCGAATCGCTGAGCATCAAGGAAACCATCTTCAACTGGCTGCGCTACATGTACGAACAAAAAGCGTCGGACCTTTTCATCACGGCCGAATTTCCGCCTGCCATCAAACTTGACGGCAAGCTGACCCCCATCGGCGACCGCCCGCTGACGGCAGGTACCTGCGGCGCGATTTCTCAGGCCATCATGACCGAAAAACAGCGCGAAGAATTTGAAAACACCAAAGAATGCAACTTTGCCATCAGCCTCGACGGCGTGGCGCGTTTCCGTGTCAATGCCATGATTCAGCGCGGCGCGGTGGCACTCGTCATCCGCATCATCAACAGCGTGATTCCGAAAATGGACGACCTGAAACTGCCCGAAGTGCTGAAAAAAGTCTCCATGCAAAAACGCGGGCTGGTGATTTTCGTCGGCGGCACAGGCTCGGGCAAATCCACTTCGCTGGCCGCCATGATCGACTACCGCAACGAAAACAGCTACGGCCACATCATCACCATTGAAGACCCGATCGAATTCGTCCATCCGCACAAAAACTGCATCGTTACCCAACGCGAAGTCGGCGTGGACACCGACAACTGGTTCGCCGCCCTGAAAAACACCCTGCGCCAAGCGCCCGACGTCATCCTCATCGGCGAGATTCGCGACCAGGAAACCATGGAATACGCCCTGGCCTTCGCCGAAACCGGCCACCTCTGCATGGCCACGCTGCACGCCAACAGTTCCAACCAGGCACTCGACCGCATCATCAACTTCTTCCCCGAAGAACGCCGCACCCAGCTTCTGACCGACCTCTCGCTCAACCTGCAAGCCTTTGTTTCGCAACGGCTGGTTCCGAAAGAAAACGGCAAAGGCCGCGTGGCCGCAGTGGAAGTGCTGTTACAGTCGCCGCTGATTTCCGACCTTATCCTGCGCGGCGAGGTGCACGGCATCAAAGACATCATGAAAAAATCCACCGACATCGGCATGCAGACCTTCGACCAGGCCTTATACGAACTGTTCGAAAGCGGCCAAATTTCCTATGCCGAAGCAATTAAAAATGCCGATTCCGCCAACGATTTGCGTTTGGTCATCCAACTGAAGAGCCGGCGCGGACAAAATGCCGGCATCGACTTCGAACTGCTGTAACCCGCGATTGAGGCCGTCTGAAAACACATTTCTACTTTTTCAGACGGCCTCTTTCCTTTCTCACCACGTTTATCCGCCATGCATTATTTCAGCCTCCACACCGAAAACGGCAGCCACATCGGCTTCCTGATTATGACCGCCGACGACGAAAGCGGACAGCCGCCGCAATCGGGGCAGTTCCTCGTCAAACTGCAAAGCGAAACACCGCCGCCCGCCGACATCGCCCGCCTGCTCGAACCGTTTACCGACAGCGGGTCGGCCTGCCGCTGGCAAACGGAAAAAGACCATGTCGCACTTTATGGCGGCGACGGCGGCATCGAAGGCAGAATCCGCAACGAATACCTTACCCTGTCTGGAAAAACCTTCCTACTCAACGATTTGACCGGATTGATTTGATTATGGAAAGCATGTACATCCTGGTGCCCATCAGCCTGATTCTCGGCGCCGTCATCATCTACTTCTTCTGGTGGTCGGGCAAAACCGGCCAGTTCGACGACCTCGAAGGCCCCGCCCACCGTATCCTGATGGATGACGACAACTACCACGAACCGGCAGGACAAACACAGGCGGATACGGCCGAATCAGACGACTAAAACCAAGGAACAGCCATGAAACCAAACGATTTTTCCTTTGCCAAAAGCCGCCGCTTCGCCCCGCTGTTCGGCACACAGTTCCAAGGCGCGCTGAACGACAACCTGTTCAAAACCGCCCTGTTCGTCATGATCAGCTATCACGGCCTGGGAAAAAACAGCATCCTGCCGCCCGCGCAAATGCTGAATCTCGGCGCGCTGCTGTTCATCCTGCCCTATTTCCTCTTTTCCTCCATCTCCGGCCAACTCAGCACCCGTTATGACAAAGCACGTTTTGCCCGCATCATCAAAATATTGGAAATCGTCATCATGGGCGTGGCGGCCTACGGTTTTTATATCCAGTCGTCCGTATTGCTTTTGGCCATGCTGTTCTGCATGGGCGCGCAGTCCACGCTGTTCGGCCCGCTGAAATACGCCATCCTGCCCGACTACCTCGAAGAAGGCGAACTGATGATGGGCAACAGCCTGATTGAGTCGGGCACCTTCATCGCCATCCTGTTCGGCCAAATCATCGGCACCGTCGTTGCCGGCGCGCCGCATTGGGTTGTCATGACCCTCGTCATCCTGATCGCCGTCGGCGGCATGCTGACTTCCTTCTTCATGCCCTATGTCGGCGCGAAAAACCCGCACCAGCCGATAGACCTCAACATCTTCCGCAGCACCAAGCAGCTTTTGAAAGACACTTTCGCCCAACGCGAACTCTACACCGCCATCATCGGCATTTCATGGTTTTGGCTGATTGGCGCGGTTTATACCATCCAACTGCCCACTTTTACGCAAAAACACCTCGGCGGCAACGACAATGTCTACAACCTGATGCTTACCCTGTTTTCCATCGGCATTGCCGCAGGCTCGATATTGTGCAGCAAACTCAGCCGCCACCGCCTGCACCTCAGGCTGGTCAGCGTCGGCACCCTCGGCCTGACCGCCTCCGGCATCCTGCTGGTATGGCTCACCCACGGCAACCACTACCAAGCCGGACAATTTCAAGGCATATTCGGCTTTCTGTCCAACGGTTATGCCTATCCCGTAATGGCCTGCATGATTGCCATCGGCTTCTTCGGCGGCTTTTTCTCCGTACCGCTCTACACTTGGCTGCAAACCGCCAGCAGCGACGAATTCCGCGCCAACGCCATCGCCGCCAACAACATCATCAACGGCCTGTTTATGGTGGCCGCCGCCATCATCAGCGCGGTTTTGCTGTTCCTGTCAGACAGCATCACCCTGCTCTACCTGGCCGTTGCCGTCGGCAACCCGTTTCTGCTGGCTTATTTGATCAGGCTCGACAGACGCTTCATTCGCCGCGCGCCCTAACCTGATTTTGCATAAAGGGGTATTGAGATAAGGCCGTCTGAAAACCATATAGCGGGTGTTTTCCGGTATTCGACACCACGGAAACGCCCGTTTGTTTTTCAAGAAGAAAGGCCGTCTGAAATGAACCAATCCGCACCAGAAGACTACATCCCCTCCTTCCGCCGCCGCAAACTGGACGAACCCGGCCTGCTGCGCAAAATCGCCCGCTACGCCGCCCGCCTCGGTGCGCCGGTGGTCAAGCAGCTATACGCGCTCTACTATCTCTACCGCTCCCCCGCCACGCCGTCCAAGGCGAAATGGATTATTGCCGGCGCGCTGATTTACTTCCTCAGCCCGATAGACAGCATTCCCGATATTCTGGTTCCCTTGGGCTTTACCGACGACATTGCCGTACTGGCTTTGGCCTACGCCCAAATCAAAGCCTACCTCACCGCAGACATCCTCGACCGCGCCCAAGCCGCTGCCGACGAACTGCTGCAACGCTAAACCTTCTGACGCCGACGGAAACCATCAGGCCATCTGAAAACCCGTAATCAGGTTTTTCAGACGGCCTTCGATTTACTTTCTGCAACCAAGTGGTATGGCGAGATTTTTGCCGCTGCATGATAGATGAACCGGCAGTAATCATGTGTCTGTTATTCATCAACAACCCTTCCGTTCAAAAATATCATCAGGCCGTCTGAAACACATTGTATTTGTTACGGCAGGCAACGAACCGACTCCGTACTGCTTAGCACGCTGCCCTCTTCCGATTTACAATCTTCGGCTGTTTAAGCCAATCCATCAGCGATTGCGGCGAATATGCAAACAAAGGCCGTCTGAAAACCGGTTTTCCGGCTTTCAGACGGCCTCAATGTATCAAAACACGACTTAGTCGCCGACACATTCCTTACATTCGCTATGCATTTCGCCGCCGATTTTCAGCTTGACCATCACGTCGCGCAGGGCTGTTCTCAGGCCTTCTTCGATAACGGGATGATAGAACGGCATATCCAACATCTGCGGAACGGTCATACCCGCCTGATGCGCCCAAGCCAGCAGGTGCGCCAAATGTTCGGCGGCAGGGCCGAAGATTTCCGCGCCGATGAAGCGGCCGCTGCCCTGTTCGGCATACACGCGCATATGGCCTTTGTTTACCAGCATCACGCGGCTGCGCCCCTGATTGCGGAAGGAAACTTCGCCGATGGCGACGCATTCGGGATTTTTGTAGCGTTGGCGCACTTGGGCGTAACGCAGACCGACGCTGGCAATCTGCGGATTGGTAAACACCACACCGATGGTGCTGCGGCGCAGGCCGTTTGCGATATTCGGATAGCGTCCGGCATTGTCGCCCGCGATTTTGCCTTGGTCGCTGGCTTCATGCAGCAGCGGCAGCTGGTTGGATGCGTCGCCGGCGATGAAGATGTGCGGGATGCTGGTCTGCATGGTCAGCGGGTGGGCTTTCGGCACGCCGCGTTCGTCCAATTCGATATTCAGGTTTTCCAAACCGATGTTGTCGGTATTCGGACGGCGGCCGACGGCGGCCAGTAGGTATTGCGCGGTGAATGTGCCGCTTTGTTCGTCTTCACGCCATTTGACTTCCACATTGCCTTCGCCGTTCAGGCCGACTTCGGTATCGGCGTCCAAGTGCAGGGTCAGTTCTTCGCCGAACACGGTTTTGGCTTCTTCCAGCACGACGGGGTCGGTAATGCCGCCGAGCGAACCGCCGCGCCCGAAGATTTCAACTTTCACGCCCAATCGGAAAAGTGCCTGTCCGAGTTCCAAACCGATGACGCCCGGGCCGAATACGGCGACGCTTTCAGGCAGGGTATCCCATGAAAACACGTCGTCGTTGATAATCAGGCGGTCGCCCAAAGCCTGCCATTGCGGCAAAACAATCGGGCGCGAACCGGTGGCGATAACGATACGGTCGGCGCGGATTTGGGTATGGTCGTCGATTTGTACGGTGTGCTCGTCGATGAATTTAGCCGAACCCATGATGCGTTTTTCAGACGGCCACGCTTCCACGTCTTCCAGCACAAACCCGACGAAGCGGTCGCGCTCGGATTTGACGCGGTTCATCACTTCTTCACCGTTCACTGTGATGCTGTCTTTATCCAGATGAATGCCGAAGGGGTCGGTATGCAGGGCGTGATGGCGTGCTTCGGCCGCGGCAATCAGCAGCTTGGACGGCATACAGCCGACGCGGGCGCAGGTCGTGCCGAAAACATGGTTTTCGATTAGGTAAACATTGTCGGTGTATTGGCGGGCATTGCGGAATGCGCCCATGCCGGCTGTGCCGCCGCCGATGACGACGACGTCTGCTTGCAGTTGTTTCATTGTGTTTCCTTCCATGTTGGTTGGCGGGGTTGCCGTCGATATGGCGGCTTGATATTTGGGGCTGCATTTTGGCAATATTGTCGAGGCCGCACGTTTTTTTCAGACGGCCTTTTGTGATATGTGTGTGTTTAGGTGGTGTATTTGCGTCTTGCGCAGCCCGATCAAGATGCCGTGAGGACGGCATGGTAATGAAAAGGGTTATTCGGGTAACACGGCACGGCGGGTCGGGTTACCCGAATAACCCTTAGGTTATCCGTCGGGCGGCGGTTAAACCGCCCGTTTACAGCGGAAAACTTAGTTTTTAGCCAGATAGGCTTCCAAGTCTTCGCTGCCGCCGATGTATTGGCCGCCGATGAATACTTGCGGTGCAGTCGCTTTGCCTGTAATTGCGCGCACGGCAGTAGTGGTCGCATCTTTGCCCAAAACGATTTCTTCGTAAGCCAAGCCTTTGTCTTGCAGGGCTTTTTTGGCTTTGGCGCAGAATGGACAGCCCGGTTTGGTGAATACGGCAACCGAAGGCTGTTCTTTCCAAGAAGGATCGATAGATTTCAGCATGGTGTCCGCATCGGATACTTCAAACGGATCGCCGTCTTTTACCGGCTCTACGAAAGCTTTTTCAATCACGCCGTCTTTAACCAGCATGGAGTAACGCCAAGAGCGGTCGCCAAAGCCCAGTTGGTCTTTAGAAACCAGCATGCCCATGCCGCGTGTGAATTCACCATTGCCGTCCGGTACGACGGTGATGTTTTCGGCTTCCTGATCGGCCAACCATGCGTTCATCACAAAAGTGTCGTTTACGGATACGCACAAAATGCTGTCCACACCGCGTTTGAAGAATTCTTTGGCCAATTCGTTGTAGCGCGGCAGGTGGGTAGAAGAGCAAGTCGGGGTAAATGCACCGGGCAGGGAGAATACGACCACGGTTTTGCCTTTGAACAGGTCGTCGGTAGAAACGTCTACCCAAGCGTCGCCTTGGCGGGTGTGGAATACGACGGAAGGGACTTTGGTGCCGACCAGCTGTTCTGAAGTTTTAATGTTGATGCTCATATCAATCTCCTAACTTAAATGGTTCAAGGGTAAATGGAATACGGGAAATGCGTCTGACCCGTGGAATTTCAATAGGTGCATTCTAAAACACCTTGAGCGATTTGTATAATTTATTGTTCAAATTTTTTTAATTGCTTTATGCTATTTATTAGAATTTATTCTGCCAAAACTTCATGAATTTTACCGACTTCCCTACCGATCGCGGCTTCAATTTTATCCTTTACCTTATACCTGTCGCCCTGCGGTTTTTCAAGCGGCAAAAAGTCCACATGCACTTCTATTTCTTGCATGGAGACAATGCGCCACAATGAAACGAATAAATTGACTTCACTGAATGAAGGCTGCGTGGTCTGCCGTTTTTGGCTGTCGAAATATCGCAAGGCCAGAGGCTGGATTTTGGAACCGGCATCAATTGCGGATTGAAACAACGCTGCTTTGAACGGCAGGATGCCGTTACCGCTGGAAGTACGCGCTTCAGGGAAAAAACAGACGTTCTTTCCCTCAGTCAGCGAACGGCAAATCGCTTCATTGATGATATTGATGTCTTTACGGTTGCTCCGATCGATAAATACCGTATCCGCATTGCGCGCCACCCGCCCGATTACCGGCCAACGGCTCAATTCCTTCATGGCGATAAAACTGCTCGGGCAGAGTGCGGTAATTGCAAAAATGTCCAACAACGATATGTGGTTGGCCACCACCAATACGCCCTTCAAACTTTCAGACGGCCTGTTACTTGTAATCAGACGAACATTCAATATGGAAAGTGCTTCGGCACAAATAGCCGAAAATTCGGCATTCCGTTGTTCGACAGAAGCTTTGTCCAACCGCCTGATCCTCCGTACTGTTGAAAACAGCCAAAGAAGCATTTTAAACAGTCGGGAAAAGCGGGTTAAAAATGGCGTGGAATAGTCTTTCATACAAAAATGAACAATCAATAAAATACAAAACGGGTGCGATACTAAATTCAGACGGCCTATCAAGCTAGATGTTTTTCGGTTTTTTGCATAAACGGTCGTACCCGAATCCATACCTCTGCCGCTGAAGAAATAAAACCCCTCAATCATTAGGATTGAGGGGTTTGACTTTCAGCTATTAACCGAGGAATTCAACATGTTTTTGCAATACACTATCCAATGTTTCACCACTGGACAAACCGTTGAATGTAACGCTGTTGCTGTAAGTATGACCATTTTTACCTACACCGCTGAAGCTCAGTGTATGAGAAGCATCATCCCAAACTGCGTTGGAGAGTTTGTCTGCACTGACCACATCTGCAAAGACAACCTTATCCGAACCTGCTTGGAAATCAGTAATGACATCCTGACCACTGTTGCTGTTGGCCAAGAAGACAAACTTATCATTACCTTCTCCACCGGTTAAGGTATCGTTACCTGCACCTCCAAACAATACGTCGTTACCTGTTCCTCCATTCAAGGTATCGTTACCACCGGTAGCGCGACCATCCAAGAGCGAGCTCCAATTGTAGGAAATCATCGTATTGTTTGTACCACAGGTTGAGAATGAAGCTTGCAAGACCTTAAACAGCGTATCGCCGTTCAAACTGCGGTGGTACTTTCCTTCTCCTATGTGGAGGCCGACCAACTTGCTTGGCGGTGGTACGGAGTGAAACGGATGTTTTGTGCATGTTCATGTTTCAGTATTCTTCTGGAAATAATATAAACAATACTACCTGTTATTACAATACCTTTTAAAACTAAAAGACAGTTTCTTATAGACAACCGGTTATTCTGTAAAAATTCTTCATAATATTATTGCCATATTATTCAACCTCCAGACTCAACACTCGAAACTCCTGTTATCTGACAGATTTTTTGTTTTCATTTAGAATACCCCGCTTTTCTCCCCGTCCTTATCCCATGCGCCTGACCCACATCAAACTCTCCGGCTTCAAATCTTTTACCGACCCGACCACGATTCATGTTCCGGGGCAGCTTGTTGCGGTTATCGGGCCGAACGGCTGCGGCAAGTCGAATGTGATTGACGCGGTGCGCTGGGTGTTGGGCGAGGCTTCGGCGAAGCAGCTTCGCGGCGAGAGTATGCAGGACGTGATTTTTAACGGTGCGGCGACGCGCCGTCCTGCGCCGAGGGCTTCGGTGGAGCTGGTGTTTGACAACAGCGACCACAGTTTGCAGGGGGCGTGGGGGCAGTATGCCGAGGTGAGCATCAAGCGGCAGCTGACGCGTCAGGGCGAATCGACTTATTTCATCAACAATCAGACCGTGCGCCGCCGCGACATTACCGATTTGTTTCTGGGTACGGGCGTGGGCGCGCGCGGTTATGCCGTCATCGAGCAGGGGATGATTTCGCGCATCATCGAAGCGCGGCCGGAGGAGTTGCGCGCCTATATCGAGGAGGCGGCGGGCGTGTCCAAATATAAGGAACGCCGCAAGGAGACGGAAGGTCGTCTGAAAGACACGCGCGAGCATTTGCAGCGTTTGGGCGATTTGCAGAACGAATTGGCGCGTCAGGTGGAAAAGCTGGAGAAACAGGCGGAAACCGCCGAACGCTACAAATCCCTGACCGCGCAGTTGAACCAACAACAGGATTTGCTCGATTACGCCCAATGGCAGCAATCGCTTGCCGCCGCCGACAAGGCGACCGCGCAACATCAATCTTTGCAGGCGCAGCAGGACGAAACCGCCGCGCAGGTTCAGGCGTTAAACGACGAAGTGCACGCCTTGCAGACTGCCGAACAGTCGCAGCAACAGGCGGTACATGAACTGAGCAACAAACGCGGCGTGTTGCGCGAGCAGATTGCCCGTTTGGAAGAACAAATCCGCCATCAGCAAAACCTGCATCAACGCATCGAACGCGACAAGCAGGCGGCGCAGGCGCAGATGCAGCGCATCCATCAGGAGCAGCAGCAAATCCGCGTACAGCTTGAAGAAAACGAGTTGCAGGCGGAAGAAAAGCAAACCGAATTGGCGGAATGGGCGATGCAGGTTGCCGAACACGAAGAGCGTCTGCCCGAATTGGAAGAAGCCCAAGCCACGCTCAACGCCGCCTTCCAAACCCAGCAGGACGAGGCAAACCGCATCCGCCGCGAACTGGCGTTGAAGCAGCAGCAGCTTGCCCATGCCGAACAAACCGTTGCTAAGCACGAAGAGCGCAAAAGCCGTCTGAAACAGGAAAACCAAGCCCTGAACCTGCCCGACGAGGCCGAAACTGCCGCCGCGCAGGAAGCCGCCGCCTTGTTGCAAAGCCAGCAAGAGCATTACGAAGAACAAATCATCGCCGCCGAAGAAGCCCTACACGCCGCCCGCGAGGCGTTTCAGACGGCCTCAAACCGCTTCCAAAGCCTGAAGCAACAACACATCACCTTGCAGGCGCAGCAGCAGGCGTTGTCGCAAATCCTGTCTCAACAGCAGGAAGCCGCCGACTTCTGGCAGGCAACCGACCACGCCGCCGCGCCGCAACTGTGGCAACACATCACCGCGCCCGCCGAGTGGCAGCACGCCTTGTCCGTCATCCTTGCCGAACGCCTGCACGCCCGCGCCGTGCCGCACGGCTTCGTGCCGCCCGCGCCGTTGCCGCAGGGGCAGGCGGCATGGCTTTCAGACGACCTCTCCGGCGGCATCAAAAAATCCCTGCCCGTACAGGCATTGCTGAACCAAATCCAAGCGCAGCCGCCGTTTCAGACGGCATTGCACCACTGGCTCGACGGCGTATTGTGCGCGCCCGATTTGAGCTACGCCCTCGCGCATCAAAACGATTTGGGCGCACACCAAATCTGGCTCACGCCCGAAGGCCATCAGGTCGACAAAGTCAGCGTCCTGCTCTATGCCAAACCCGCGCAGGAAAGCCTGATTGCACAAAAAGCCCGTCTCGACGGCATTGCGTCCGAACTGGAAAACCTCGCCCCCGAACTCTCCGCCGCCGAAGCTGCGTTCAAACAGGCGGAGGCTGCCGTGCGCTCGTCCGAAGTGCAACATAAAAACCTGATGCAACAGCAACAGCAGCACACGCGCCAATACAGCCAAGCGCAGCAACGCGCCGCCGAACTCTTGGCGCGCACCAACCAAGGGCAAATCCGCCGCGAACACATCGAGCGCGAACTGGCGCAGTTGGCGGAAGAACAGACCGTGTTGCAACACACGTCCGACGGGCTTTCAGACGACATCGTTACTTTGCAGGAAGCCGCCGCCGAACTCGAACACCAGCAGCAAACCACCGCGCACAGCCGCCAAGAGCAGCAAGGCCGTCTGAAACAGGCGCAGCTTGCCCTGCTGGAAGCCAACCGCCAATACGGGCTTGCCGAAGTCGCCGTCCACAAACTCAACCAGCAAAAACAAAACTACCAACAGCAAATCGCCCGACTCGAACAGCAAACCCTAGACTGGCAGGAACGCCAGCAAGAGCTTGCCCTCGCCTATGAAACCGAGTTCCAAAACGACGAGCAGCACATCAAGCTCGACGAATTGACCGAAGCCGTGCACACGCTGGACGAAGAATACATCGCCGTGCAGGAAAAACTCGCGCAGATTCAGGAGCAGGGCAGGGAACAATACGCCCGCGTACAAACCCTGCAAACCAAGCTGCCGCAGCTTCAGGCCGCCACCCAAACCGCCCTGTTGCAGCAGCAGGAAGCCCTGATTAACGCCAAACGCTACCATCAAAACCTGACCGAACGCGCCGCCGATTTGGACGCGCTCGAAGCGTTGGCGAAAGAATCGCCGAAAGTATTGAACAGCAGCATCGGCAGCCTCACCCAGCAAATCGAAGCCCTCGGCGCCGTCAACCTCACCGCCCTGCAAGAACTCGAAGAAGCGCGCGAACGCGACGGCTACTACCGCAGCCAGAGCGAAGACGTGCAGGCCGCCATCACCCTTTTGGAAGAAGCCATCGCCCAAATTGACGACAAAACCAAAGAGCGATTCAAAGAAACCTTCGACGCCGTCAACGGTAAAGTCCAAACCTTCTTCCCGACCCTGTTCGGCGGCGGCGAAGCCACCCTCAAAATGATAGGCGACGACCTCCTGACCGCCGGCGTATCCATCATGGCGCGCCCGCCCGGCAAGAAAAACAGCACCATCCACCTCCTCTCCGGCGGCGAAAAAGCCCTCACCGCCATGAGCCTCGTGTTCGCCCTGTTCAGCCTCAACCCCGCTCCCTTCTGCCTTCTGGACGAAGTCGACGCCCCGCTGGACGACGCCAACACCTCGCGTTTCTGCAACCTGGTCAAAGAAATGTCGGCGCAAACCCAGTTCCTCTACATCTCCCACAACCGCCTGACCATGGAAATGGCGGAGCAGCTCGTCGGCGTAACCATGCAGGAAAAAGGCGTCTCGCGCGTCGTTGCCGTGGACATCAAGCAGGCGTTGGAAATGGCGGAGCCGGCCTGACAGGGTTTTCCGGCAAACAAAAGGCCGTCTGAAAATATATTTTCAGACGGCCTTTCTTCAGATATTTACACGGCGGATTTAATCGTCGTCGTAATCGTCCCAATCATCGTAATCATCGTCCCAGTCACGGTGTTTGCGATGATAGTGGTGTTTCCCCTTTTTATAACGCGCCTCGCGGTAGTAAGGGTCGCCGTAACCGTAACCATAGCGGCAGTCTTCGCGGCAGCGTTGGTCGCGCCAAGCGATGTCGCTGTCTTTTTGGTTCATTTTTTTATTGTGGTAGGCATAGGCGTTGCCCGCCAATCCGCCCGCCACTGCGCCGATAATCGCGCCTTGTCCGTCGTTACCCAGCAGGCCGCCTACGACCGCGCCTGCCGCCGCACCGGCAAGGGTGGCTTTCTTCTGGTTTGCCGTACCCCGCGCTTCCGCCCCGATGGCGGGGAAGGAGAGGCTGGCGGCGAGTAATACTGCCATAAGTGGTTTCATGGTCATTGTTTCGTCCTTTCGTGGAAACACGGCAGGTGCCGGAATTGCTTACATTATAGTCAGCCCTTTGTTTGCCTTTCGCCCGATTGAGGAAAAATAGCGTAAACAAATATTATCGTTATAAATGCATTCTGTTGGGCGGCGGCGGAGATTAACAGTATTGTCTGCGTTGTTTTTGCAATACAAACGCCCCGAAGCCGGAATGCGGTTTCGGGGCGGTGTTTTTTCAGACGGCCTATAAGCCGGGTCGGCTTACTGATCGACGAACGCGCGTTCAATCAGGAAATCGCCGCGCACGCCGACTTTGGGCGATTCGACCAGGCCGAAATCGTTCAATACGCGGCGGGTGTCTTTCAGCATCGCGGGGCTGCCGCACAGCATGGCGCGGTCGTCCTGCGGGTTGATTTTGGGCAGGCCGATGTCTTCAAACATCTTGCCGCTTTCCATCAGGTCGGTCAGGCGGCCGTGGTGTTCGTAGTCTTCGCGGGAAACGATGGGGTAGTAAATCAGTTTTTTACGGATCATTTCGCCCAGGTATTCGTCGTTCGGCAATTCTTTGGTGAAACGGTCGTAATAGGCCAAATCTTTTTTGTACCGCACGCCGTGCACCAAAATCACTTTTTCAAACATGTCGTAGATTTCAGGGTCTTTGGTAACGGCCAGGAAGGGGGCGATGCCCGTTCCTGTGGAAAGCAGGTAGAGGTGTTTGCCGGGATTGAGGTCGCCGGCCACCAGTGTGCCGGTGGGCTTTTTGCTGATGAGGACTTCGTCGCCGACTTTAAGGTGTTGCAAGCGGCTGGTCAGGGGGCCGTCCTGCACTTTGATGCTGAAAAATTCGAGGTGTTCTTCGTAGTTTGCGCTGGCGACGCTGTATGCGCGCATCAGCGGTTTGCCGTCCACCATCAGGCCGACCATGACGAACTGGCCGTTTTCAAAACGCAGGGATTCGTCGCGGGTGCAGGTGAAGGTGAAATAGGCGTCCGTCCAGTGGTGTACGGACAGGACTTTTTGGATGTTGTAGGCTGCCATTTTGGGTTTCCTGTAAATAAGGTTAATCGGTTGGAAGGGTATTTGAGGCCGTCTGAAAGACAGTTTGCGGAAAATCAGTTTTCAGACGGCCTTTGTTTGTCGGCCGAAGTCAGGCTTCGGCGGCGGCGTTGCCGCTTTTTTTGCGTTTGCGCGGGCGGCGGCGTTTTTTCGTGCCTTCGTGCGGGTTTTGCGGGGCGGCGGCGGTCATGGCGGCGCGTTCGGTTTCGTCGGCATGTTGGAATGTCGTCCACCAGTCGGCCAGTTCGCGGGCGGCTTGGCCGAGCTGGGCGCGCAGCATGAGGAAGTCGTAGGCGGCGCGGAACCGTGCCTGCGCCAGCAGTCGGTGCGGCCGTGCGCCGCGGCGGTTGTCGAACTGGGGCTGCAATACCCAGATTTCACGCATGGTGGCGGCGTATTTTTGCGGCACGCCCCAGCCTTTTTCCATGGTTTCGCGCAGTTCGGCAATGGCTTCCGTCAGGGCGGGGGCGGCTTTTTCGCCGCGTTCCATGCGTTTTTGCCAATAGCCGTTGAGCGGTTCCCACATCAGGGCGGCGAGGACGAAGCCGACGGAAACGGATTTGTCGGCGCGCAGGCGTTCGTCGGTGTTTTTCAGGGAGGCTGTTACCATGTTCGGCCTGCCGCCGCGCGATGCCTGCTGCAATGCGTCGAGCAGCGGGTGGATGGGGGTATCTATGCCCAATGTGTGAAACTGGTCGAGGCAGCGGCGGGCGTAGCCTGAAAAGAGGAGTTTCATGATTTCGTCAAACAGGCGGGCGGGCGGCTCTTCTTTCAGACGGCCTGCGTATTTTGCAATCGGCGCGGCGGTGCGTTCTTCCACCGTAAAGCCGAGCTTGCCCGCCAGGCGGACGGCGCGCAGGATGCGGACGGGGTCTTCCTGATAGCGTTCGGCCGGGTCGCCTATCATCACCAGCCTGCGGGCTTTGACATCTTCGACGCCGTTGTGGAAATCGATGATTTCGCCTTTCACGGGGTCGAAATAGAGGGCGTTGCAGGTGAAGTCGCGCCGCCCTGCGTCTTCGGCCAGCGTGCCGTAGGTATTGTCCTTCATAATCCGACCCTGCTCGTTCTGCACTGCTTTGCCGCCGCCGCGGAAGGTGGTGACTTCGATGGTTTCGGGCCCCACCATGACGTGGACGATGCGGAAGCGGCGGCCGATGATGCGGCTGCGGCGGAAGACGGCGCGGACTTCTTCAGGCGTGGCGTTGGTGGCGACGTCGAAGTCTTTCGGTTCCGCGCCGATCAGGAGGTCGCGCACTGCGCCGCCGACCACATAGGCTTCATAGCCGGCCTGTTGCAGGCGTGAGACGACTTTTTCGGCGGCGAAGCTGATGTGGTCGGCGGTAAAGCCGTGCCGCTCGAACGGCAGGACGGTTTTGACGGCTTCGGCGGCGGGTTTGCCCGCCACTTTGCGCCAGAGTTTTTTCAGCATAGGGATTCCGTGAAGCAGGCCGTCTGAAACACTGCTTCGGCGGGAAACGCGGCGGCAAGGCCAAACCGCGGCTCAAGCCGGGAAGCGGGGTTTCCATACGCCGGAAACGCCGGAACGCCGACGGGCGGCGCGGTCGTTTTTCCGAATAAAACCTTTGCCCAATCTTGTGCGCACACAATGTTCGGCAAAGGTTTCAGACGGCCTTTGTTGAAAATAGGCCGCATTATACCTGCTGCATGACGGGAATTGAAACAGGCCGTCTGAAAACCGCGCCCGCGCAGAAGGCGCAGCAACCTTGCCCGCCCCGAACTGCGCCCCGCTGCGGATGCTTCGTTTTCAGACGGCCTTGGCCTATAATGCGCGCCTCGCTGCGGATGCTGTGTTTCATGCTTTGCTCGCCATCGGCAGGGTGAAATCCGTCGGCTTCATTTTAACTTTCGCGACAACCGCGCCTCCTGCGGAAGACCCGTTCGGGCATACGCGGCTGCCGCACCCTCTGCGCAGGCGGGGTTTTCAGACGGCCTGTCCGCAACCGTTATGGATATAAAGATTTGAAAAATGGATAAAACCAATCATGCCCTTCTGCCGCAGCGTTTGGCGGCGTTCAGCCTGTCGGCCTTGATTGCGCTGTGTCTGGCCTGGGAATTGTGGTTCGCGCCGTTGCGCGAGGGCGGCTCCTGGCTGGCTTTGAAGGCTTTGCCCTTATGCCTGCCGCTGGCGGGGGTATTGAAAGGTCGCGTGTATACGTTTCAGTGGTCGTGCATGATGATTCTGCTGTATTTCGCCGAGGCGGTGATGCGTTTGTTCGACCATACGCCCGCCGGACGGTGGTGTGCGGCGGGGGCGGTGGTGCTCAGCCTGCTGTATTTCGTTTCCTGCCTGCTGTATGTGAAACGGATTCGGGAGCGTACTCATGCGTGATGATTTTTCCCTGACCAACAAGGGCGGCGCATGGGCGTTTGCCTGGCTGTTGTCGGCCTTTTTCCTGATTGCGGCGGTGCCGTTTTTATCGATTTTGCGCGTCGGCCCTTTGAGCAGTTTTTATTTGGAAAGCGGTTCGCTGGTGTTCGCGCTGCTGTTGGTGCTGCTGACTTTCGCCACAGGCCGTCTGAATGTATTGCCGCCGCGCGGAACGGTGTATTTCCTCTTGCTGGCGGCCTTTTGGCATGTGCAGGCGCGGGTGATGGGGCTGGATTATCTAGGCATGAGCGATATGGCGGCCTGGGCGTTCGTCGTGCTGTCGCTGGCGGCATGGGCCTGCCGGGGCTGGGTGGCCTCGCTGGGGCAGGAACGGGTTACCGCCGCGCTGGCCTGGGTTCTGCTGATCGGCGGCTGCCTGCAGGCGGCGGTGGCGGTGATGCAGTATGCGGGTTGGACAAGCCATTTCACGGGTTATTTGGCCTTGGGGGCAAAAAACAACATCACCGGCCAGCTCGGCCAGCGCAATCATTTGGGGCATTACCTGATGTGGGGCCTGCTTTCGGCAGCGTGGTTGTGGTCGCAACGCCGCCTGCACGCCCTACTCGGCGCGTCGGCGGTGCTGTTCCTGTCGGGCACGATGGGGCTGGTCAATTCGCGCACGATTTTGCTGTATGTGGCCGCCGTCGGCCTGCTGGCCTTGTTTTGGCGGTGGCGGCAGGGGCGCGGGGGCAACCGCCTGCTGTTGATTACTTTGTTTGCGCTGGGCATGGTGGTGGCGGTGCAGTTTTCGCTGAACGCCGTCTTGGGCTGGCTGGGCATCAGTCAGGTGGAAACCGCCTTGCAGCGGATAGAGGGCAGCTCTTTCGCCATGTCCGCCCGCGACCTCGAATGGCGCAACGCCTGGCGCGTGTTCCGAGATGCGCCGCTGTGGGGGCACGGCTGGGACAGCTATCCCCTTCAGGGCTTCCTTGCCGGCAGTTTCCCCAACGGTTTCAGCCCCAACGGCATCAGCGTGTTGTTTACCCATTCGCACAACATCGTTTTGCAGCTGTTGGCCGAAATGGGGCTGGTCGGCACGCTGCTGGTGTTCGGCGGCGCGCTGTGGGTGATATGGCCGTATTTCAGACGGCCTGCTTCCGCCGAAAGCATGCTGCCGCTCGCGCTGATGACCGTCAGCCTGTGCCACAGCATGTTGGAATACCCGCTGTGGTACATCTATTTCCTAACCGCCTTTGCCGTCATGATGAGCATCACGCCGTCTGAAACCCGCATTCGGACGGGCTACGGCATCAAAGCCATGCTGCCTGCCGCCTCCGCCTTCCTCATCATCTGCGGCATCGTCAAACTCGGCTTCGTTTACAACGACTTGGTGAAATTCGACCGCCATGTGAAAACCGACACCGCCGAAGAAGTCGTCCGCAAAGTTTCGGGATTGGAACGCATCGCGCGTACCGAACCGCTGCTGGCCTACTACGCCGACCTCTCGCTGACCCGACGCGGCACGCCCTTCGACCCGGAAATCCGCCCCTGGGCGGCCGAAGCGGCCAAACGCGCCCTGCGGCACCGCCCCTACGCCACCGCCTATCAATACGCCCTCTACGAATACCGCGAGGGCAATACCGAAAAAGCGGCCGAATGGCTGGAAAAACTCTATCACTACTACCCTTCTTCGCTGAACTATTACGCGAAGCAAATCCACGCCTCGCCGTATTTCAAAAACCTCTACCCCGACCTCTACCGCGCCTGCGAGGCCTATCAGAAACTCAAACCGCGCACCGAAAGCTGCCCGAGGCCTGAAGCGCAGTAGGCGCAATACAAAATCGAGTCCGTCTGAAAACCTGCGATACGGGTTTTCAGACGGCCTCTTTGTCAAACAAACACCAACAGCCCAAGAGTTATGACCGCCGGTTTTCAAGCGGATTTGAGCTAAAAAGCGGCAAATTCAAGGCAAAAACCGCAGTAAGGTCGGGCACCTCGAATTTGCCGCTTTTTTTAGTGAACGGATGCGAAAACCGCAGCGGCCAACTCAACCTCTAGCCCAGCGACACCATTTCAATCTGCTGCAAACTGCGCCCCAAAAAACGTTCGCCTATGGTTTGGAAGCGCAGCGGGATATCGCTGACGTAGAAACGGTAATCGGCGGTCTGCCCCGTGCCGTCGTTAAGCAGCCCCTCAGCCTGCAAGGCTTGGGCGACGGCTTCGGCGGTGGTCAGTGCCGAATCGACCAGTTGCAGCTGCGGTGCTTCCTGCTGCAACAACGGCTTGAGCAGCGGATAGTGGGTGCAGCCCAACACCAGCGTGTCCACATCTTCGGCCAACAGCGGCTTCAAATATTCCCGCGCGGTCAGGCGGGTAACTTCGTGATCCAGCCAACCCTCTTCCACCAACGGCACAAACAATGGGCAGGCCTGCGATTGCACCCGCGCGGCGGGATTGCGGCGGTGGATTTCGCGCGCGTAGGCGTTGCTGTTTACCGTGGTGTTGGTGGCAATCACGCCGATGTGGTTGTTGCGCGTGGTGGCCAACGCCGCCTGCGCTCCGGCACTGATTACGTCCAAAACAGGCATATTGCCCGCCATCTGCCGTACTTTATGCCCGGCCACGGCCGCGATGGTGTTGCAGGCGATAACAAGTGCCTTTACGTCGTGTTCGAGCATGAAGCCGACGATTTGGGCGGTAAAGGTTTCGATGGTCGCCCGCGACTTCACGCCGTAGGGCACGCGGGCGGTGTCGCCGAAATAAACAATGTTTTCCAGCGGCAGGCGTTCCATCAGGGCGCGCACGTTGGTCAGGCCGCCGACGCCGGAATCAAAAACGCCGATGGGGCGTTGGTTGGGTGTATTCATAACAATCAGCCGAAAGAGGCCGTCTGAAAAAAGAAAACGCGCATTCTATACCAAACCGCTTCCGCGCCTAAACGCCTTTCACGCCGTTTGCCTGCCGCTTGTCGGGAAATACGGGTATTTTTGCCGTTTCTGCCGTTTCAAAGGTTTGCAAGGGCGGCGGTTTGACGCATAATCCGTGCTTTTTTCAGGTCAGGCCGACATGTCCGTTTCCCACACGCCCGTTTTCCTGCCGGATGAAACCGCCACCGCCGCTTTCGCGGCTGCGTTTTCAGACGGCCTCTCCGCACCGCTGACGGTTTGGCTCGAAGGCGGATTGGGCGCGGGCAAAACCACCTTCACCCGCAGCCTGCTGCGCGCGCTCGGTTTTGAAGGCGCGGTCAAAAGCCCCACCTACGCCATCGTCGAATCCTACCCCCTACCCCGCTTTACCCTGCACCACTTCGACCTCTACCGCTTCTCCGCACCGGAGGAATGGGAAGACGCGGGTCTGGACGATTTGACCGGCGGCAACACCGTCTGCCTGATAGAGTGGCCGCAAAAAGGCGGAAACTTCACCCCGCCCGCCGACCTGACACTCACCCTGACGCATTGCGCCAACGGCCGCAATGCCGCCCTATCCGCACAAACCGAAAACGGCCAAAGAAGTTTAGAAGCATGGATAAAAAATTTACCCGCCGCCAAATAGTCCGCAGCGCCGCCGCAGGCCTGCTGTTTACCGTTACACCGGCCGCTTTCGCCAAAGCCGCCCCGCAGTTTGTCGCCGTCCGCATCTGGCCGGCCAGCGCCTACAGCCGCATCACGCTGGAATCGACGGAAAAGCTGCAATACAACTACTTCACCCTCGACAACCCGCGCCGCCTCGTACTCGACCTCAAAGGCGTACAGCTTAATGAAGTTTTGCAGAGCATCAACAGCAAAGTCCAACGCAGCGACCCCTATATCGGCATCATCCGCGTCGGTCAAAACACCGCCGACACCGTACGCATCGTCATCGACCTGAAAACCGACGTCAATCCGCAGCTTTTCACCCTCGCGCCCGTGGCCAACTTCAAACACCGCCTGGTGGCCGACCTCTACCCGATGCACGCCCAAGATGCCAACGACCCGCTGATGGCACTGTTGGAAGACTACTCGAAAGGCAAAATCAGCAACCAAGGCACAGGCAGCGGCACCCCGCCGGTACAGCCGCCCCCCGAAGTATCGAAGCCGCCGAAAACGGCCAAAACGCCGGACGATACCCCGCTCCCTCCGCCAACCGACCGCAAACATCACCGCCAGCCGATTATCGTGCTCGACCCCGGCCACGGCGGCGAAGACCCCGGCGCCATCGGCAAGAGCGGCCTGCGCGAAAAGGACATCGTCCTTTCCATTGCGCGCGAAACCAAAAAACGCATGGAAGGCATAGGCTACAAAGTCTATATGACACGCAACGAAGACGTTTTCATCCCGCTGGGCGTACGCGTGGCCAAAGCGCGCAAACTGAACGCCGACCTTTTCATCTCCATCCACGCCGACGCATTCACCAGCCCCAGCGCGCGCGGCACCGGCGTTTACACCCTCAGCACCAAAGGCGCCAGTAGTGCTGCGGCCAAATTCCTCGCGCAAACGCAAAACAATGCCGATGCCATCGGTGGCGTCAAAACCGGCGGCAACAAAGACATCGACAGCACCATCCTCGACATGACCCAAACCGTTACCAACAAAGACAGCGCGATTTTGGGCAAAAAAGTGCTGAACGAATTGGGCAAATACAACAAGTTGCACAAAGGCGACATCGATCAGGCCAACTTCGCCGTCCTGCGCGCGCCCGACATCCCGTCCATCCTTGTGGAAACCGCCTTCCTCTCCAACCCGGAAGAAGAACGCAAACTCAGCGGCATGGTCTTCCGCCGCCAGTGCGCCGACGCGATTACCGCCGGCGTACGTTCCTACCTCGCCGGAGCCGTATTGGCCAGACGTTAAACATCAACGGACAACAGGCCGTCTGAAAATCCTCTTTCAGACGGCCTGAGACCTTTGCAAAATCCCCCAAAATCCCCTAAATTCCCACCAAGACATTTAGAGGATTTCTCATGAGCACCTTCTTCCAGCAAACCGCCCAAGCCATGATCGCCAAACACATCGACCGCTTCCCACTATTGAAGTTGGATCAAGTGATTGATTGGCAACCGATCGAACAGTACCTGAATCGCCAAAGAACCCGTTACCTTCGAGACCACCGCGGTCGTCCCGCCTATCCCCTGCTGTCCATGTTCAAAGCCGTCCTGCTCGGACAATGGCACAGCCTCTCCGATCCCGAACTCGAACACAGCCTCATCACCCGCATCGACTTCAACCTGTTTTGCCGTTTTGACGAACTGAGCATCCCCGATTACAGCACCTTAT
>ERZ772921.117-NODE-117-length-48706-cov-6.337444_pt1 | contig 48706 bp, 42 predicted proteins | sample MGYA00512117_ERZ772921 | MGnify/ENA primary metagenome ERZ772921 (study PRJEB29015, sample SAMEA2737944) | human oral metagenome | biome: human oral; feature: human-associated habitat; material: dental | place: China | collected 2150 ...
TCTCATCTTTCCCTTCCCAGACAATATCAATATCTACATGTTTAAACGCAGTTTCCACAAATTCTCTAACTGTTCTAGTTTCATTTGTTGCAATTACATAGTCATCGGCTTTATCCTGCTGCAACATTAGCCACATCGCCCTCACATAGTCCTTTGCATGCCCCCAGTCACGTTTTGCATCAAGATTTCCAAGTTCCAATACATCTTGAACTCCTAATTTTATTCTAGCTACTGCATCTGTAATTTTTCTTGTTACAAATTCTTTTCCTCTTCTTTCAGATTCATGATTAAATAAAATTCCTGAACAAGAATACATATCATAACTTTCTCTATAGTTTTTAGTTATCCAATGTCCATATAACTTAGCTACTCCATATGGACTTCTTGGATAAAATGGTGTATCTTCTGTTTGTGGAATTGCTTGAACTAATCCAAACATTTCACTTGTAGATGCCTGATAAAATCTTGCTTCTGGTTTTACAATTCTAATTGCTTCTAACATATTTAATGCACCAATTCCATCAATATCAGCTGTCGCCACCGGTTGTTCCCAAGAAGTTCCAACGAATGACTGTGCTGCTAAATTGTATACCTCATCAGCTTGAGAAATTTTCATAGCATTCACTAATGAAACAATGTCTGTCATATCGGCATATATAAATTTAATTTCATCTTTTCTATGTTCTATATTTCCAAAACTAGTTCTACTTTTTCTTCTAACTAATCCATATACTTCGTATCCTTTTTCTAATAATAATTCTGCCAAATACGAACCATCTTGTCCTGTTATTCCTGTTATTAAAGCTTTTTTCATAAAAATTTTATCCTCCTAAAGTTTATTTATTTTTATAAATATTCTGTTCTGTTGCATATTTTTAAGTTGTTTATTACCGCTTTTACTTCTTGGGTATTATCTTTGTTGCAAATTAATATTGCATCTTTTGTATCAACTATTATTATATCTTCCAATCCAATTGTCGCAATTAATTTTTCAGTTCCCTGAATTATTGAATTTTTAGTTTTAATGCTAATTACATTTCCATTTATTACATTTCCATCTTGATTTGTTTTATTTATTCTTTCTAATGATAACCAGCTTCCAACATCATCCCAACCAAAATTTCCAGGTATTACATAAATATTTTCAGCTTTTTCCATAATTCCATAATCTATTGATTCTGAAGGAATACTTAAAAATTCTTGCTTCAAAACTTTATCATAATTTGGGGTTCCGATAGTTTCGCCGATTCTTTTTACACTTTTATATATTTTAGGCAAAAATTTTTTGAAATTTTCTAAAATTGTTGAAACTTTCCAAACGAACATTCCACTGTTCCAAAGATACTGACCACTTGCTAAGTATTCCTTTGCTTTTTCTAAATCTGGTTTTTCTTCAAATTTTAAAACTTCGTAGACATTATGTTCAAGATTTTGAGCTTTTTTAAAATTTATATATCCGTATCCTGTTTCAGGATAATTTGGAGTTATTCCTATTGTTACAAGATTTTCACCTTCCTCAACTACATCCAAAGCTGTTTTTAAAGTATCAATAAAAATTTCATTGAATTTGATTAAATGATCTGAAGGTAACACTATCATTTTAGCATTTTTATCTTTTTTTGCTATGTATTCTGCCGCTAAAGCAATACATGGAGCTGTATTTTTAGCTATTGGCTCTACAATTATATTTTCATTTGGAATATTAGATATATGTTTTTTTACCAAATCTATGTAAAGCTCATTTGTAACAATGTATATATTTTCTATTTTGACTAATTCCTTCAACCTTTCTACGGTATGTTGAATCATAGATTTTCCATCTGATGTCAAAGATAAAAATTGTTTTGGCATATTTACTCGACTTTTCGGCCAAAATCTCTCACCTTTTCCTCCAGCCATAATTACTACTGACGTCATTATTTTCTCCTTTTCCAATATTGATTTAATTATGAAAAAATTTTAAATTAATAAATTTTTTAAATAAACCTTGTAATCACAGTTTTTTAATTCATTTATCGTATGTAATAATTGTTCTTTTTTTATCCACCCCTTCTGATAAGCAATCTCCTCAATACAAGCGATATAAAATCCTTGCCTTTTTTGAATAGCTTCCATATAATTGGCAGCTTGTAACAAAGCTTCATGAGTGCCTGTATCTAGCCACACAGTTCCTCTTCCCAAACTTTTAACATTTAATTTACCTTTTTTCAAATATTCTTCATTTATCGCTGTAATCTCTAATTCATTTCTAGAGGATGGTTTTATAATTTTAGCTTTTTCAATAACCGTATTATCATAGAAGTATAATCCTGGTATTGCATAATTTGATTTTGGATTTTTCGGCTTTTCTTCCAACGAAATTGCTTTTCCATTTTTATCAAACTCTACAACTCCGTAGGCTCTCGGGTCTTTTACAGGATAACCAAATACCACTGCTCCCTCTTTTAACTTTGAAGCTTCCTCCAGTAATCCTGAAAGACCACTTCCGTAAAAGATGTTATCCCCTAAAATCAAACAGACATTGTCGTTTCCTATAAACTCTTCACCTATTATGAATGCTTCAGCTAAGCCGTTTGGATGCTCTTGCACTTTATATTCCAGTTTTAAACCCAATTGACTTCCATCTCCCAACAATTCTTCAAATACTGGAAGATCTCTAGGAGTAGAAATAATTAAAATTTCTCTTATATTTGCTAACATCAATACTGATAATGGATAATAAATCATAGGTTTATCATATATTGGAATAATTTGTTTTGAAATTGCTTTTGTTAAAGGATAAAGCCTTGTTCCACTTCCTCCCGCTAAAATAATTCCTTTCATAAAATCCTCCAATTTTATTTAACTATTATTTTCCCTTTCCAAATAGTATCACTTTGACTGTTTTAAAGATTATCAAAACATCTAAAATTAAATCCTGATGTTTTAAATAGTATAAATCATATTCTAACTTTCTTTTTGTATCTTCAATATTTTCGCCGTAAGGATACATCACTTGCGCCCAGCCTGTAAGTCCAGGTTTTATCATGTGTCTTAAATTGTAGTATGGTATTTGCTTTTCATACTCTTTGGCTAAGATATCCCATTCTGGTCTTGGACCCACAAAACTCATCGTTCCTTTTAAAATGCAGAAAAGTTGTGGCAATTCATCAATTCTTGTCTTTCTTATAAAGTTTCCGATTTTTGTCACTCTATTGTCGTTGTCCTGTGCATATTTTGAATATTTTTGGGGATCATGTATTTTCATGCTTCTAAATTTATAAACTTTAAATGGAACCATATTTTCTCCAATTCTCACCTGTTTAAAAATAACTGGACCTTTTGATTCCAACTTTATTAAAATTGCCACGATTAGTGCCATTGGCGAGAGCAAAATCATTAGTGTTGAAGCTATGACTAAATCTACTCCACGTTTCATATTTTTTTGCATTCCATCGTTTAAAATATCAAAACCATTAGACTGCAATAACCACTCTTCGTCAATTTTACTTGCATCTATTTTTTTTTGAATTTCTTCATTAAATATTTCATAGCTCAAAACTTTTAACCCATTTATTTTTAAATCAAAAAGTCGCTTTAAATACTTTTTAAAACTTGGACTTTTCATATCTTTTACAATTACAAGAAGATCAATTTTTTTTTCTTTTATTATCTTTTCCATTTCAGCATAATTTCCAACTAAATATTTTGTTGCACGGCTTTTATTGTCGGAAATATAACCGATGTAGTTGTAATCTAAGCTAGCTATAATATCTTCTTGAATATTGTTTTCAATATGATTTGATCCAAAAATCAGGACATTTTTCTTTTTCATGTAAATCGAAGATATTATTTTCCGAAATATTATTTGAAAGAAGAAAACTGCACTGAAAACATAAAATATCTCAACTTTTTTTAAAAAAATAAAAAGCATAAACGCAAAAATTGCGTCAATTGAAAAATTTACAAAGATATTTTTTAATCTAAATCTTTCAGCATAAAAATCCAATTGTCCAAAAATAAATTTTATAAATATGAAAACCAAAAAGATAAAATTTGTCAAATATCTTGTTACATAATCGTATTGATTTAACAGTATATTGTAAATTAAATACAGAACAATAATATATATTATTCGAATTATAACGATTTTTTTTATTTTCATATCTTTTTCCCTTAAAAACTTCTTAGTTTCTCAGTAAAAAGTATAGCACAAATTAGAGCATAATTCAACTGAAATGTAAAAAGAATTTATTGATTTTTGGAAGTAATTTCTATATAATTTGTGTAAGCATAATTGTTTGTGAAAAGGAAGGAGTTTTAAAAAAAATATGAAAAATAAATTTATTTTGCTCGACAGAGATGGCGTGATTAATGTTGAAAAAAATTATTTGCATAGAATTGAAGAATTTGAATATGAAAAAAATGTTGTCTCTGGGCTAGCAAAATTGAGAGATTTGGGTTATAAATTTGTCATTATTACCAATCAGGCTGGGATTGCTAAAGGATTTTACAGCGAAGAAGATTATTTTAAATTGCAAAAATTTATTGAAGAAGATTTGCGAAAAAAGGGAATTAAAATTGAAAAGTCGTATTTTTGTCCGCATCATCCTGATGGGATTGGGAAATACAAAAAAAATTGCGAATGTCGGAAACCAAATACGAAAAATTTTGAGTTGGCAATAAAAGAATTTGAAATAGATGAAAAAAACTCTTTTATGATTGGCGACAGAGTGACAGATTTGATTCCTGCACAAAAGCTTGGGATGAAAACTGCTCTTGTGAAAACTGGATATGGAGTTAAAAACATTTCAAAACTTAAAGAAAATAGCTTAGATTCTATTGTTGCGGACGATATTTTGGAATTTGCCAACTTAATTGAAGAAGGAGAAAATCAATGAATACAAATAAATCTAAAGAAATTTTTGAAGAAGCAAAAAAATCTATTCCAGGTGGTGTAAATAGTCCAGTCAGAGCTTTTCAGTCCGTAAAAAAAGACTATCCCATTTTTATTGAAAGTGCAAAAGGAAGCAAACTTTTTGATGAAGATGGGAATGAATATATTGATATGATTGGATCTTGGGGACCTATGATACTTGGGCATAATTACCCTGAAGTTCTTGAAGTTGTGAAAGCCGAGATGGAAAAAGGGACATCTTTTGGGCTTCCGACAAAAAAAGAAGTTGTATTGGCAGAACTTGTAAAAGAATGTTTTCCTGCGATTGAAAAAATTAGGCTTACAACTTCTGGGACTGAAGCTACGATGGCGGCTGTAAGACTTTCTCGGGCATTTACGAAAAAGAATAAAATTTTGAAATTTGAAGGATGTTATCACGGGCATTCGGATTCACTGCTTGTAAAAGCAGGGTCTGGACTTCTTACTTTTGAGCATCAGGACAGCAATGGAATTACCGAAGCTGTAACTCGAGACACGATAACTGCTCCTTTTGGAGATTTTGAAAAGATAAAAAAAATTGTTGAAGATGAAAAAGACATCGCCTGTGTCATTGTTGAGCCTATTCCAGCAAATATGGGAGTTATTGAGACTTCAAAAGAATTCTTGGAATTTTTGCGAGAAATTACTCGTAAAAAAAATATCGTTCTAATTTTTGACGAAGTTATTACTGGATTTAGAATTTCGCTTGGCGGCGCTTGTGAAGTGTTTGGAATACAACCAGACTTGGTCACTCTTGGGAAAATCATTGGTGGCGGATATCCAGTTGGTGCGTTCGGTGGAAAAAAAGAAATTATGGATTTGATTTCACCAGTTGGAAATGTTTATCACGCTGGAACTCTTTCTGGAAATCCAGTTTCTGTCGCCGCTGGAATTAAAACGATTTCCATTTTGAAAGAAAATCCTGAAATTTACAAGACTTTGGAGAAAAGAACGAAAGAATTGGTTTCTAAAATAGAAAACTTAATTCAAAAATATGAAATTCCTGCGACTGTGAACTATGTTAATAGCTTATTTACAATCTTTTTTGCAAAGGATAAAATAGAAAATCTGGAAGATGCAATTGACACAAGTGATGAAATGTTTGCCATTTATTTTGACACAATGTTAGAAAATGGGATTATTGTGCCGCCATCAAAATATGAAGCTCATTTTATTTCCTATGTTCATTCCGACGAAGACTATGAAAAATTTTATTTTGCGTTGGAAAAAGCATTTGAGAAAATAAAAAATAGTTTGTAAAAGTAAAAATTTAGGAGAAAAATGGAGATTTTGAAAAAAACTTTGACTCAAATTGAAATGGCGAATAGACAGCGGATGGAAGAAAAAGAAAAAAAACTTGATTCTTTGCTAAAAACTCCGAAAGGACTTGGAATTATTGAAGATTTGGCAATAAAACTAGAAGGAATGCAGCAAAATTATCAACCTAAGAAAAAAATGGTACTCGTTATGGCGGCTGACAATGGTGTAGAGCGTGAAAAAGTAAGCAAATCCAAAAGAGTTATAACTCAATATGTCGTAGAAGCGATGTTAAACGGCACTTCTTCGATAAATTCTCTGGCAAAAAGTTTTGGTGCTGATGTAAAAGTAGTCGACTTGGGAATTGATGAAAGTTCAAGCAATTCAAAAAAATTTGATTTTAAAGGAATTATTGACAAAAAACTTATGCCATTTGGGACGAATAATATTGCAGACGAAGCTGCTATGAGTTATGAAACCGCTGTATCCGCCATTGAAATTGGAATAAAAATGGTGGACGAATTTGTGAAAAAAGGTTATAATCTTTTTGCGACTGGAGAAATGGGAATTGGAAATACTTCGACAAGCAGCGCTATTTTAAAAGTTTTTTCAGATTTGCCGCTGGACGATATTGTTGGATTTGGAAGCGGAATTAATAAAAAGACTTTGGAACATAAAAAAGAAGTTATAAAAAGAGCGATTTTGACTAAAAAAATTGATAAAAAAGATCCGATTGACGTGCTTTCCAAAGTTGGCGGACTGGATATTGCAGGAATGTCTGGAACTTTTTTAGGTTGCGCTAAAAATGGCGTTCCTGTTGTCATAGACGGCTTTATCTCAGCTGTTGCGGCATTAATTGCACAAAAATTATGTCCGAATGCTCGTGACTATATGATTGGTTCGCACTTGAGCTGTGAGCCAGGGATGAAATATATTATGAGTGAGCTTAATTTAACCGCGCCACTTCTGATGAATATGAAGCTTGGCGAAGGAACTGGAGCTATTATGATGTTTCCAATCATAGAAGCGGCTTGTAGAATAACTGAAGATGTGAGAATTTATCCAGATGTTTGATTAACTTAATTGACTTGATTAAAAAATAAAATATAAGAATTTAAAATTTTAAAATTAAAATTTTGAAAAAATAAAAAATAAAGAAAAATACAAAAAATAAAGAAAAGAAAGCAAGAGAAAGGAAAAAAAATAAAAAATGAAAGAAATTAAAGAAAATAAATTAAAATTATATATTGTAAGACATGGACAAACTGAATGGAATGTCCTGGAAAAATTTCAGGGACAGATGAATTCGCCACTTACAGAAGAAGGGATTGAAAAAGTTAAGAAAACTGCGAAAGAATTGGAAGATGTTAAATTTGATGCTGTTTATACTAGTCAAATGGGAAGAACGGTTGAAACTGCAAAAATTATTTTGGAAGATAATAAAAATGAGAAACCAGAACTTCAAGAAATTCCCGAGCTTAATGAAATTTATTTTGGAAAATGGCAAGGGATGACTTTTAGCGAGATTTTTGATTTTTCTCCGCAGGAAGCTCACAACTATTTTTATGATGTAAAAAATTACTGTGCGACAAATGTTGGCGGAGAAGAGTTGAAAGATGGGCTAACTAGATTTTTACAAGGACTTGACAAAATCGTGAAAGCTCACGAAAGCGGAAATATTTTGATTGTCACACACGGAACTGTTTTAGAGCTTTTCTTTAACTATATCGAAAACAGGGAAGCAGATGATTTAGATGAGAGAAAACTTATTGGAAATGGAGAATGTCGAATATTTTATTTTGAAAATGGTAAATTTTTTCAATAGAATTATTTAAAAATTATAATAAAATAAATAAAAAATTTTGGAAAGAGAGAAATATGATTTGGATAATTGGCGGAACAAAAGACGGAAGAGATATTTTGGAAAAACTTGTCAGTGTGAAAAATAAAAAGGATATTCTTGTTAGCACTGCCACTTCCTACGGCGGAGAACTTTTGAAAAAATATACTTTGGATAGCAAAAAAAATATTCAAATAATTTGTAAGAAATTGGATGAAGAGAAAATGGAAAAAGTCATTACCCAAAAAAATATAAATCTTGTCATTGATGCAAGTCATCCGTATGCTGCAAATGTGAGCCGCTCTATTTTGAATGTTACACAAAAGCTTGGAATTAAATATTTGAGATTTGAGCGGGAAATACTTGATTATGGAGATGAAAATGTCTTTAAATTTGAAACTTTGAGTCAAATGAATGAATTTATCTCAAAATATGAAAATAAAAACATTTTGAGTACACTTGGATCGAATAATCTAGAAGAAATAAAAGCTATGAGTAAAAAAAATAATCTTTTTGTGCGGATACTTCCAACAACTGCTTCCATTCAAAAGGCGGAAAATCTTGGATATTTGCCTAAAAATATAATTGCAATTCAAGGGCCTGTTGATAAAAATTTGAATTTAGCTATGCTTAAAAGTTTTAAAATTGATTTTTTGATTACAAAAGAAAGTGGAAAAACTGGCGGAGAAAAAGAAAAAATTGATGCCTGTAAAGAATTTGGAACAGTTGTTTTGGTGCTAAAAAGACCTTTTGTGAACTACAGAAATGTTTATTCTGACATTGATAAACTTATAAATCATATTTAAAAAAGCCGAGAAATTTTTCCCGACTTTTTTATTTATTTTAGATTTTTTATTTTGACACGATGTATTCTAATTTTTTAAAACACTTATTTTAATACAACATCTCTTATAAAGAACTCTCCACCAATTGAAACAAATCCTAAATTAGTAACTCTTGGATTAACTAAATATTGTTTTTGTTTTTGGAATAAAATTACAACTGGGGCTTCCTGTGAAATTATTTTTTCCATTTCAATCATTGCTGGTACTCTTGTCTGTGGATTGTCTGTCGATTTTACAGTTTTTACAAGCTGGTCATATCTTGAATTTACAAATTTTCCACGGTTATTTGCATTTGTACTTTCAAATAAATCTAAATATGTGATTGGATCCAAGAAATCTCCAGTCCAGTTCATTAGAGCAATGTTAAAGTTATTTTCTTTTGTACGGTTTACACGCTCTTTACTTGTAACCATTTCTGCATCAACTTGAACACCTAAATTTGTTTTTAAATTATCTTGAATGTATTCCACAATAGCTTTTCTGCTTCCACTGTCATTAAACAATATTTTTATATTTGGCAATTTTGAAATTCCTGCTTCTTTCATTCCTTCAGCTAACAATTTTTTAGCTTCCGCCACATTATATTTCGGCTGATCTGTCGGAACTTCTTTGGAAAAATCGCCTTTTAGTCCGTTAAGTCCAATTCCTTGCGGTGTGAAAGTCTTAGTAGCTTTTTCAGAATTTGAAAGCGCTTTATTTAATAAATCGTCCTTATTTATTGCCATTGAAATTGCTTTTCTGATTTTTGCGTTTTTATAAGCGGGCTCATTTACATTAAATAGCAAATAATAAATTCCACCGTCTTTGGCTGTTACTAATTCAGGTTTTCCATTAAATTCTTTGGCCTGTTCAAATGTAACTGTTGTAACGTCAACTTCATCGTTTTTAAAGGCATTTACAGATGAATTGCTGTCAATCATTTTTAAAACTACATTTTCTGTCTTAACATTTGCCGCATCCCAGTAATTAGGATTTTTTTTCAGTCTCAATTCTGAATTATGTGTCCAGTCATCTAAAGTATACGGACCTACTGCTATTGTATATTTAGCTTCTGAAAAATATTTGTCTTTAACTTGATTATAATATTTTTCATTTAGAGGCATGTATGCTTTAAATGTTACCAAATCGTCAAAATATGAAACTGGTGCTTCCAATGTAACTTCCAAAGTCTTGTCATCAATCGCTTTAATTCCAACTTCTTCGGCAGTCGCTTTTTTAGCATTATATTTTTCTCCATTTTTTATTACAAATAGCATATTTGCGTTACTTGCCGCTGTTGCTGGATTTAGAGCACGAAGCCACCCAGCTTTAAAATCTTTTGCAGTAACTGGATCTCCATTTGACCATTTTATTCCATCTCTTAAGTGAAATGTCCATTTTAATCCATCTTTTGATTTTTCCCACGATTTTGCAAGTCCTGCAACTGATTTTCCGTTTTTATCTTTTCGAAGTAATCCTTCTAAAATAAGTTCATCGACTGTTCCTCCAGGAATGTCAGTAGTAATTTGCGGATCAATTGAACTTGGTTCTGCCACAATGTTTAATGAAAATGTATTTTGGTCATTTCCGCCATTTCCACAAGATAGTAGAAATAGCGACATTGCCAATGTTAACAATAATTTTTTCATCTAAAAATCCTCTCTTTCTTTTTTTATTATTTTTAAAATTTATTTGATATAAGTGTAGTCCAGTACATAATCTTTTCCAATTGGACTGAATACAATATCGTGAATTCTTGGATTAACTAATTTTGTATTCTGTCTGTAATAAAGTATTCCAACTGGCATATCGTCAGCAAGAATTTTTTCCATTTGAATCATTGAAGCCACTCTCGCTTTTTGATCTCCAGAAGATTTTACAAATTTAACCAATCTATCATATTCTGGATTTGAGTAATCTGAATAATTGTTTCCATCTTTTGTAACAAATCTGTCCAAATAAGTGATTGCGTCATTAAAGTCCCCATTATAACCAGCAAGTGCAATTTCATAGTTTCTCTGTTCCATTCTGGCAAGTCTTTCGCTAAAAGTCATAGCTTGTATTTTTATATCGACACCTAAATTTTTATGAAGCTGATCTTGAATATATTCTGAAATTATTTTATTATTTCCACTGTCGTTAAAAATCATTTCAAGTGTCGGCAACTTTTGTAAATTTAGCTCTTTTAATCCTTCAGCTAATAAACTTTTCGCTTTTGCAGCATCAAATGCAGGAAAAACTTTTCCAGCTTCTTCAGAAAAATCTTTTTGCACTCCCATTATTCCAACGCCTTTTGCAGTATATGTATAAGCAGGTTTTCCAGTTCCACTAAGCACATCAGACACCAATTTTTCTCTGTCCACAGCAAGAGACAACGCCTGTCTTATTTTTTTGTTGGCAAGAACTTTATTTTTCATATTGTAAGTCATATACCAGACAGAACCATCATCTGTAAGTATTTTTCTCTTGTCATCTTTAAATTCTTTAGCTTGTTCAATAGAAATATTTGTCGAATCTATCTCATCATTTTTAAATGCGTTCAAGCTTCCATTTGGATCGTTTATAAACACAACTTTTACACCTTCAAGTTTTATGCTGTCTTTATTCCAGTAATTTTCATTTTTTTCAAAGACAATTTGTGAATCTCTTGTCCATTCTTTTATTTTATAAACACCTGATGAAATTGAAGTTTCTTTACTAGTCATGTATTTATCCTTAACTCTGTCATAAAACGCTTTGTTAAGCGGCGCATAAGTTTGAATTCGCACAATTGAGTCAAAATATGGCAATGGATCATTTAAAGTTACCACTAAAGTGTAGTTATCCACAACTTTTATTCCCAATTCGTCAGGATTTTTTATCTTTCCCGCATTAAATTCTTTTGCATTTTTTATGTAAAATAATTTATCCGCATATTTTGAAGCGGTTTTTGGATCTAGTGCTCTTACCCATCCATCTTTAAAGTTTTGCGCTGTAATCGGATCTCCATTTGACCATTTTGCGTTGTTTCTCAAATGGAATGTCCAAACTGTTGAATCTTGATTGTGTTCCCAAGTTTTTGCCACCCCTGGCAATGATTTTCCATCTTTTGCCTGTCTTGTAAGTGTTTCTGTCACAAGGGAGTCTACAAATTCTCCTGTTGAATCATTTGCTAATTCTGGGTCATAAGATTTTCCTTCTTCTTTTAAATTTAAAATTAGCTCATTATCGCCGCTTCCACTTCCGCAAGAAACGATAAAAAACGCAACTAAACTTAAAAGTAACAAAATTTTTTTCATTTTTTTACCATCCTTCTTTTTATTTATTTATTTTTATTTTGTTTTTTTATTTAAAATGACATTTAAATCAAATTTTTTTCTCTCAAAAATGCCGTTTCCACAAAATGTCCCGGTCTATATTCTGTAAGCTCCGGTTCACTTGGAACTTCATTAATTTCAGTCACATTTCCAATTGGACTTCGCAAATACGATTCGTCCATGTCAATTGTTTCAGTCTTTTTATAATCTGGATCTGCAATTGGTACGGCAGAAATCAACGATTTTGTATAACTGTGAACAGGATCTCCGTAAACTGTGTGAGATGTTCCAAGTTCCACAACTTTTCCCCGATACATAACTGCCACTCTGTCTGAAATATATTTTACCATCGACAAATCATGCGCAATGAACAGCATAGTCAAGTTTCTCTCCTTTTGCAAATCCTTTAATAAATTTACAACTTGCGCTTGAATTGACACATCTAGTGCCGAAATTGGCTCATCACACACCAAAACACTTGGATTTACAGCAAGTGCCCTAGCAATCCCAATTCTTTGCCGTTGTCCTCCAGAAAATTCATGTGGAAAACGACTGGCATGTTCCCTGTTTAATCCAACTAATTCCAATAAACTATAAACTTTTTCCATTCTCTCCTGCTTTGAACTTGCAAGTTTATGAATGTCAATCCCTTCAGCGACTATATCTCCCACTGTCATTCGGGGATTTAGCGATGCCTGCGGATCTTGAAATATCATCTGAATCTCTTTTGTGAAATCCTTTAAGGTGTAATCTTCCACAGGTTTTCCATTATACAAAATCTCTCCATTTGTCTTTTTGTAAAGTCTACTAATTGTTCTTCCAAGCGTTGTTTTCCCACTTCCAGATTCCCCGACAAGACTTAGGATTTCTCCTTTGTAAATATCCATCGTCACATTGTCAACCGCTTTTAATACAGTCTTTTTTTTCATTGGAAAATATTTTTTTAAATTTTTCATCTCTATTATTTTTTCCATAATTCACTTCCTAGTCATCATTTTTTTCATCTTTTAAAAATTCAATTTTAGGAGCTCCTTTGACATACAGCCACGATTTTACAAAATGTCCGCCTCCTAAATCAATCATAGGCGGCTTTCTCTCGTAGTCAATTTTCATCGCATATTCAGAACGAGCCGCAAACGGATCTCCTTTTGGTGGATTTAACAAATCTGGCGGTGTACCAGGAATTGAAGTAAGCCTTTCATTTGAGTTCATATCCAGTCTTGGAAGTGATTTTAACAGTCCCCAAGTGTAAGGATGCTTTGGATTTCTAAATAATTCTCTGACTGGCGCTTCTTCCAATTTTTCTCCTGCGTACATAACAATAACTCTATCCGCCGTCTGCGCTACAACTCCCAAATCGTGAGTTATAAGAATGACCGCTATATTTAATTCCTTTTTTATTTCATTTATCAAATCCAGTATCTGTGCTTGAATTGTAACATCTAACGCCGTTGTTGGCTCATCACAGATAAGTAAGTCTGGCTCACACGCAAGAGCGATTGCAATTACAACCCTTTGCCGCATTCCTCCGGAAAATTCATGTGGATATTGATTGAATCGCTCTTCTGGCTTTGGAATTCCAACTTTTTTAAGCATTTCAATAGCTCTCTTTTTAGCTTCAATTTTATTTACTTTTTTATGAATTAAAATTCCTTCCATAATCTGCTTTCCAATTTTCATTGTTGGATTTAGTGAAGTCATTGGATCTTGAAATATCATCCCAATTTTTCCACCACGAAGTTTTGCCATTTTCTCATCACTTATAGTGACCAAATCTTCTCCGTCAAATAAAATTTCTCCCGATTTTATCTCTCCCGGCGGCATTTGAATAAGTTTCATAATTGTCTGAACTGTAACCGACTTCCCACTTCCAGACTCTCCGACAATTGCCAAAGTTTCTCCTCTTTCAACGAAAAAACTTATTCCACGAAGCGCCTGAACTTCTCCTGCGTAAGTATTAAAAGAAACACTTAAATCTTTTACTTCCAATAATTTTTTTCCCATTTTTTCCATTTTTTCCTTTCCCAATTTTTAGAAAAAATTAAATTTTAACTTCTCAATTTAGGATTTAGTGCATCATTTAGTGCATCTCCTATAATATTGAATGACAATGTAATAAGTGAAATTACAACTGATGGAATAATAAATAAATACGGATAAGAAGTTATATTAGACGACCCGTCATAGACCAAATTTCCAAGCGAAGCCTGTGGAATGGGTACTCCAAGTCCAATAAAGCTCAAGAATGCTTCCGTAAAAATAATATTTGGTATATCCGTCGTAAGTCTTATTATTATTATGCTAAGTGTATTTGGCACCAAATGTTTTAGCGTTATCCACCAAAAATTTCCACCAAGCGATTTTGAAGCCAATACAAATTCATTTTCTTTTATTTTCAAAACTTCTCCACGAACTAACAATGAATAATTTAACCATCTTGTAAGCGACATCGCAATAATTATTGTCTTTATTCCATTTCCCATAATTACCATAAGTAAAATTATATAAATCATAGAAGGTATAATCATCAAAATTTCCACAAATCTTGTCATAATTGTATCTACAATTCCTCCAAAATACGCTGAAACAGCTCCATAAATTGTCCCAAATACAACACAAATGGCAGCTGTCACAATTGCAAGTTCCATAGAAATTCTAATTCCCTGTGAAAGTCTTGCAAATAAATCTCTTCCCAAATTATCAGTTCCCAAAAAGTGACCTTTTTTCATTCCTTCCATTGGAGTCAAAAACTTAGAAGACAAGTCATTGCTGTTATAAGTGTATTTTGTCATCATCTGTCCAAATATTGCCAAAAATAGAAATACCGTAGTTATCACTAAAAATGTAAGTGCCAATTTATTCTTTTTAAACCTTCTCAGTCCGTCTTGCCAAAAAGTTAAACTTGGCTTGTAAATAACTTCACTTTGTGCCAAATTTGGTCCCACTATTTCAAAGTCTTCTGGCTTTGGCAAATAATCATTATTTTTTATATCTTGTGTCATTTACTCATTTTCTCCTTTCCCAAGTTTAATTTTAGGGTCAACCAAAACATAGATAATGTCCATAACTATCATAATCGAAATCAAAAAGATTGCATAAAACACCGTTACTCCCAAAATTAAAGTATAATCTCTGTCGTTAATACTACCAACAAAATATTTTCCAAGTCCCGGAATCGAAAACATCTGCTCAATTACAAACGAACCTGTAAGAACCGCCGCAATTGTCGGTCCCATTATCGTAATAATCGGCAAAATTGCATTTCTCAAAGCATGTTTAAAAACCACATCTCGTGGTTTCACACCTTTTGCAATCGCAAGTTTTATGTAATCCTGCCCCATCACTTCTATCATTTTATCCCGCAAAAGTCTAGCCACAAGCGCTATCGTATAAAGCCCCAGTGAAATTACAGGAACTATTTTATTCTCAGGTTTTCTCCAACCAAGCAGTGAAATTTTTAAAAGTGGCAAGTGCAATTTACCAATTAAAATTCTGTTGTGAACATCGACTGAATATTTTTGTAAAAGTCCAGCCAGTACGAAACTTGGCACAGAAATCCCAACTATCGCAATCAACATCGCAATTTTGTCCTGATATTTTCCTCTATTAAGTCCAGCTATAATCCCTAAAGGAATTCCCACTATAAGTGCAAAAATTAAAGCCCTTGCTCCTAAATCAGCTGATTTTGGAAATCCATCCTTTATCATACTGTTTACCGTTCTTCCAGATGCTTTCATGGACATTCCCAAATCTCCAGTTGAAACACTTTTTAAATATTCCACATACTGAACGCCTAAAGGTTTATCCAAATGATATTTTGCCATCAAATTTGCTTTAATTGCAGGTGGTATCGCTTTTTCATCTTGAAATGGATCGCCGGGCAACATATGTATCAAAAAAAATGTAATCGTAACGACAAGCCAAAGTGTTCCAAGCCCCATCAAAATCCGTTTAATCAAAAATTTCAAAATATTTTTCATACTTAGATTTTCTTCCTTTCTTTTCCAAAATTTTTATATATCTTATTATATCTATAAAAATACATATTTGCAAGTTATTTATTTTTGTATACAAATATTTTTTATTTTAATATAAAAAAACTACACTCTCTTATCTTGTATTTAAGATTTTAAGTGCAGTTTTAGTGAACTACTCCCGCTTCTAAAAGCGGGAGCTTCTTGGGAAGTATCTGCTTTTGTTAGCCAAATATATTTACCAAGCTCTTCGGGTAGTTCCTACCCTGATATATTTAGTGTAATACATTTTGCTATAAATGTTAATCAAAAATGCAATTCATCTCCCACTTATAGAAATTGGAGACTTCTTGCCATCTTTTTGTTAAAATAGTTTTAGTTTAGAAAGTTTTAATTTAGAAAACTAACTATTCTTCTTCTTTTTTATAATCTTTTGTTCCATAATAAGCTTCTAGTAAAATTTCCTTCAATTCAGAAATTAGTGGGTATCTAGGGTTAGCTGCTGTACATTGATCATCAAATGCATTCAATGCCATTTCATCAACCGCTTCTAAAAAGTCTTTTTCAGGTACTCCCCAATCTTTAATTGTCATAGGTATACCAATTCGTTTTTTAATTTCCACAATTCCGTCAATTAATTTTTCCATTTTTTCTTCTTTCGTATGTACATCTTTTCCAAATCCTAAATGGTCAGACATTTCTGCATATCTTTGCATTGCGTCTGGATATCTGTACTGAGGGAAAACTCCCATTTTTGTAGGTGCGTCAGCAGCATTATATCTTATTACAGTTTCTAATATAACTGCATTTGCAATTCCGTGAGGAATATGGAATTTTCCACCTAATTTATGTGCAAGCGAGTGGTTAATTCCCAAAAATGCATTTGCGAAAGCCATACCTGCAAGACAAGAAGCATTTGCCATTTTTTCTTTAGCTTTTATAGCTTTTGCTCCACCATCAACTGACTCTGGAAGATATTTGAACACCAATCTAGCCGCTTCTAATGAATAAGGTTTTGTATATTCTGTCGCCATAACTGAAACATAAGACTCAAGTGCGTGAGTGAATACATCAATTCCTGAAGCCACAGTAAGTCCTTTAGGCATTGAAAGCATTAATTCTGGATCATTTATCGCCACATTTGGAGTTAATTCATAGTCTGCAAGTGAATATTTTACTCCAGTTTCATCATCTGTAATAATTGAAAATGGTGTAACTTCTGAACCAGTTCCAGCTGATGTTGCAACTGCAATAAATTTAGCTTTTAATCCCATTTTAGGGAATGGCAAAATTCTTTTTCTTATGTCCATAAATCTCATTGCCAAATCTTTAAATTTAGTTTCTGGATATTCATATAGAACCCACATAATCTTAGCGGCATCCATCGCTGAACCTCCACCAAGCGCAATAATTACATCTGGCTTAAATTCAAGCATAGCTTTTGCTCCCTCTTGAGTTGAGCTAAGTAATGGATCTGCTTTTACATCAGAGAAAATTCTAAAGTCAATTCCGATTTCTTCCAAGACTTTTGTAATATGATCAGTGTATCCCAATTCTGCTAGCACGCTATCTGTTACGATAAAGGCTTTTTTATGTTCTCCTTTTAATTCTTCCAAAGCTGTTGGAAGTGAACCATATTTAAAATATACTTTCTGAGGCACTTTGAACCACAACATATTTTCCCTTCTTTCCGCTATTGTTTTAACATTGATAAGATGTTTTACTCCGATATTTTCAGAAACTGAGTTTCCACCCCAAGAACCGCATCCAAGTGTCAATGATGGTTCCAATTTAAAGTTAAATACATCTCCAATTGCTCCAAGTGAAGCCGGCATATTAATTAGTGTTCTTCCTGTTTTCATTTTTCTTCCAAATTCATCGATTTTTTCTCTTTCTGCCAAATTTACATAAAGAGCCGAAGTGTGTCCAAGTCCTCCTAATTCAACCAATGTTTCCGCTTTATCAAGTGCATCTTTAAAGTTCTCACTTCTATACATTGCAAGTACTGGCGATAATTTTTCGTGCGCAAACGGTTCTTCCATTCCTGTCGATTCAACTTCTCCAATTAATACTTTTGCAGTATGAGGAATTTCAAGTCCTGCCATTTGTGCAATTATATAAGCGCTTTTTCCAACAACTTCTGCATTTAATCTTCCATTTATAAATAAAATTTCTCTAACTTTTTGTTTTTCTTCGTCGTTTAAGATGTAAGCACCTCTGTCCAAAAATTCCTGTTTAACTTTGTCATAAATTTTATTATCAACGATAACAGATTGTTCAGTTGCACAAATTACTCCATTATCAAATGTTTTAGACATCAAGATGTAGTTTACTGTCATTTTTATATCAGCTGTCTCGTCAATTATAACTGGCGTGTTTCCAGCTCCAACTCCGATTGCTGGTTTTCCAGACGAATAAGCCGCTTTAACCATTCCAGGTCCACCTGTTGCAAGGATTAAATCTGCATTTTCCATAAGTTCTTTAGATAATTCCACACTTGGTTCATCCACCCATCCGATTATATCTTTTGGAGCTCCGTACTTAATAGCTTCTTCCAATGCAAGTTTTGCTGCATAAATCGTACATTTTTTTGCTCTTGGATGTGGTGATAAAATAATACCGTTTCTCGTTTTTAATGTTAATAATATTTTAAAAGCTGCTGTTGAAGTTGGATTTGTAGTTGGTACAACTCCTGCTATAACTCCTATTGGAGTAGCTATTTTTTTAACTCCATAAGATCTATCCTCTTCCAAAACTCCACAAGTTTTTTCATCTTTATATTTATTATAAATATATTCCGAAGCAAAGTGATTTTTGATAACTTTATCTTCTATTATTCCCATTCCTGTTTCTTCCACTGCCATTTTTGCAAGTGTAATTCTTTCATCATTAATTTTTTGAGCTACTTTTCTAAAAATTTTATCAACTGTTTCTTGGTCAAATGTTGAAAATTCTTCCTGCGCTCGTCGTACACGAGCAATCAATTCCTTCAAACTGTCCAAATCTTTAACTGCCATTTATGATTCCTCCCAATAATTTATAAGTATATACTTCATTTTGATATAATAATACTACTACTTTTACTAAAAATTGTCAAGTGATTTTTTTCATTTGATAAAAAACTTAATTTTACATTTAATTTAAAATAAATAAGAACTATCTTTTTGTTATTTTTCAGATAGTTCTATTTTTTTATTTTTTTTAATTTTTTGTGTTTAATAAAAATTATTTATCTTCTTCACTATAATCATAAGTTACATTCCCTTTTGCAAACTTTTCTTTATAATCTTTGAAAAGCGCTTTTACTTCAAATGACATCCAGACAATCGCAATTAAGTTCGGAAGCACCATTAAACTGTTAAATATATCAGCTAGCGACCATACAATTTTTACTTCTTGCAGAGAACCTGCTATTATACAAAGAATTACAACAATTCTATATGGCAAAAGCATCTTTTTCCCAAATAAAAATTTGATATTTGATTCTCCAAAATAATACCACCCGATTATCGTTGTAAATGCAAAAAATGCTAGACAAACGGCTAAAAGTATTGCTCCAAATTCTCCAAAAGAACTTTTGAAAGCACCTTGCGTCAGTTGTGCTCCCACAAGAAAATCTCCATTTGCATCTTTTAAAATGTAAGCCTTTGTAACTAAAATAGATAGCGCAGTTGCACTACACACCAAAATTGTATCGATAAATACTCCAACCATAGCTGAAAGCCCTTGCTCTGCAGGATGTTTTACATGTGCCACAGCGTGAGCGTGAGGAGTTGAACCCATTCCTGCTTCATTTGAAAATAGACCTCTGGCAATTCCTTTTTGAACAGCCACTTTCACACTGGCTCCAGCAATTCCTCCCACAACTGCATTAGGACTGAATGCACTTTTTACAATCCAAGTAAATGTAGGTATAACTTCTTTATGAAATATCAGCAGTACCAAAATACTTGCCAAAATATACACCGCAGCCATAATAGGTACTACTAACTCAGCAAATTTCGCAATTTTATTCATTCCACCAATAAAAATTAAAGCAGCTAAAATCGCAACTATAATTCCTATTATACCAGGATTTATATTTTCAAGTCCAGATATTCCTTTTATTCCCGCAGCTATTGAATTTGATTGAACTGCATTTCCCATAAATCCAAGTGCCAAAATAATTGTCACAGAAAAGAAACTAGCTAAAAATTTGGCGAATTTTCCTGTTTTCTTAAGTCCTCTTGAAATGTAATATGCAGGTCCTCCAACAAGTTCTCCGTGAATTCTTTTTCTATATTTTTGCGCCAAAACCGCTTCTGTAAAAATTGTTCCCATTCCTAAAAATGCCGAAACCCACATCCAAAAAACTGCACCAGGTCCTCCAGCAGTAATAGCAGTGGCAACTCCCGCCACATTTCCAGTTCCAACTTGTGCCGCAACAGCCGTCGCCAATGCTTGAAACGAAGACATAGAACCTTCATTAGAATTTTCAGTTTTTCTAAACAGCCCTCCAAATACCATTTTAAAAGCATAGCCTATTTTTGTAATTTGTGGAAATCCAAGAAGAAAGCTCAAATAAGTTCCAGCCCCAAGCAACCCCCACATCAGAATATTACTAGCAATAAAGCTATTAATGTCGTTAATCAGTTTAACTAACTGTCCATAATCCATTTTTCTCTCCTTATTTAAAAAATTTTTACTTTATAAATAAAATTATACCAAAAAAATAAGTATTTTACAACGAAAGAATGAAATTTAAGTTAATTTTTTCATTTTTTTAATAAAAAGATAGCAAGAAATCGTAGGCTTTCTATAAGTGGGAGTAGTTCACTAAATTATTATTTTGCCATGTTTATATAAAAAAAATCTTGACTTATAAAATTAAATATGATAGTATTCAATTATATCATTGAATAGTTTAAAAGATTGAAAGGATAAAGATTTTATGGCTACATTTGAAGATTATTTAAAATATGAAGTTACAGAAGAGCAGGAAGATAAAAAACAGTTAAGAATTATAGAAAAAGTTCAGCTTTCGGAAAAAACGGTAAAAGCAATAAAAAATATTGAAAAAAAAATAGAAATTATTGCAATTGCGCAAGTTTACTGTCCAGATTGCAGAGCTGCGGTTACATTTTTGAAAAAATTTAGCGATTTGAACGATAAAATTAAAATAGATTATCGAAATAGAAAAACTGGAGCTGAGTTTTTTCCAAATCTAAAAGAAGGAGAAAAAATAAAAATACCGTCTTTATTTGCCAAAAAGGAAGAAAATTATGAATTATTCTGGAATGAGTTTCCAAAAGTTGTGAGAGAAGAAATGGAAAAAAATCCAGATAATTTTGAAGATTTAAAATACAATTACAGAATTGGAAAATTTAACGATAAAATTGAAGAAGAATTGGTAAAATATTTTCTTTCTTTACAAAAATAATTTTATAAATTATTAAATTAAAAATACAGGAAATTTATTTAAAATAATAAAAATCCTGTATTTTTCATTTTTATAAAAAATTTTTTTATTTTTCAAACATTTTGTTTAATCCATCAATTTGCATAGTTCCTTTTTGGAAATCTTCTATTACAGATTTATTTATTTTAACGTTAGTCGGAACTTCAGTTATTTTAAATCCTTTTGAAATTGAACCATCAAGGTCGTAGTACACAGGGAAAGTAAACTTCTGTGTTTCCACGTATTTTTTTGCATTTAATAATGAAGATTTTTTGTTTGTAAATACGACTACCACATTTACATTGTCTTTATTTTCCTCATAAAACTTTTGTACATCAGGTAGTTCCATATGACAATCTGGACACCATTCGGCAGCCACTATAAACAAAGTTGGTTTACCGTTATTAAAGATTTTTCTACTTTTTGTCTTTACTCCTTTAAAATCTTTTAGTTCAAAATTTGGAACTTTAGTTCCTGGTTCTGCATTGATTTCAAAAGTTTTAACAGTTTTGGCACAACCTAGCACAAATGTCATAAGCATTGACAAAATAATCAATAATTTTTTCATTTTTCTTCCTTTCCCGCAACCAATGCATTTTTAAATTCTTTTTATTAAGTTTTAAAAAATTTTAGTCAAATACAGTTGTTGCAGATTTTTAATTTTTTACAAAATTATTATAGCACAATAACTTTATAAGTCAACATTTTTATATACAATTTTAAAAAAATAAAAAATTATTTTTTTGAATTATATTTATTCATCAATTTTTGAGTTGGCATATTGTCTTTTATATCATCAATTAAATTAAAAATCTTTTCTCTCGAATCTCTTAAAACTTCCTTTTCTTCAGGTGTAAATTTTCCAAGCACATATCCCAATGTTTCTTCTTTTGTCCTTGGTTTTCCAATTCCAAATTTTATCCGCACAAATTCATTTCCGACATGAGAAATGATGGATTTTATCCCATTATGTCCTCCAGCACTTCCATTTTGCTTAATTTTCAATTTTCCAAACTGCATATCCATATCGTCGTAAATTACAAAAAGTTCATTTTTTGGATCAATCTTAAAAAATCTTACCGCTTCTCCAACCGCTTCCCCACTTAAATTCATAAAAGTCAAGGGTTTTTGATAAAAAACTTTGTCACCATTGTAATTTGTGTTTACAAAAAGTGATTTATATTTTTCAGTAAAATTTGTAATTTTTTTTTCTTTTAAATATTCGTCAATAAATATAAATCCTATGTTATGTCTAGTTAGTTTATATTGTTCGCCTGGATTTCCTAATCCTACGATTAATTTCATGATAAAATTTCTCCTTTTTATTTTTTTTATTGTATTTTTTTATTTTTCTTCTTTTGTAGAAATCGCATCAACATCGTAATTATTTTTTTTGTCATCAATTTTTTTATTTTTAAGTTCGTAATAAGCTGCAACTCCAATCATTGCCGCATTATCCGTACAATATTCCATTTTGGGAAAATGAACTTCAATATCTGAAAAATTTTCAAACTTTTTCCGAAGACCTTTATTCGCCGAAACTCCTCCAGCTACAAGCAAAGTTTTTACATTTTTTTCTTTTACCGCTTTTTCCACTTTGTCATACAAAATGTTTACAATAGCTTCTTGCAGCGACTTTGAAATATCTTCTTTTGAAATCTCATTTTTTTTCATTCTTTCGTGATTCACATAATTTGTAATAAAAGTTTTAACTCCGCTAAAACTAAAATTATATCCATCAACTTTAGGTTTTTTGATTTTTAAAATATCTTTTCCATCAACTGAAAGCCTGTCAATTTGCGGACCGCCGGGATATGGAAGTCCCAAAATTCTAGCAATTTTGTCATAAGTTTCTCCAACTGCGTCGTCCAAAGTTTCTCCCAAAAGCTCTGTCACAATTTTCTCATCTTTTTCGTAAATATAATACAAATTTGTGTGTCCACCCGAAACGACAAGTGAAATTGCTGGAAGTTTTACATCACTTTCAATAAAACTTGAAAAAATATGTCCGTTTATGTGATTTATCGGAATAAGCGGAATATTGCTGGCAAAACTTACTGATTTTGCAAACATAAGCCCCACCAAAAGTGATCCAATTAGTCCCGGTGTATTTGTAACAGCAATGTAATCAATATCTTTAAGAGTTACATCTGCCTTTTTTAAGGCTTGTGTAAAAACTGGCAAAATATTTTCGATGTGGTGACGAGAGGCGATTTCAGGCACAACTCCACCAAATTCTTTATGAATGTCAATTTGTGTTGAAATGATGTTACTCAACACTTTTTTTCCATCTTCAATTACAGCGACTGAAGTTTCATCGCAGGAAGATTCGATTGCGAGTATTTTCATTTTTTTCTCCTTATTTCAAATTATTTTTATTTTTAGTAATTTTTTCATATTCAAAAATTATTTGTTTCAGCACTTCTTCTACAGATATTCCTGACATGCAGTCTTCGTATTTTTTAGGAAATTTATCATCTCCGTAAAGCGAGTGAGGTTTACAATTTGGATTTTTTATTAAAAAAGTATTTTTCTCAAAAGAAAATAAATTTGGATCTGTTGGTCCAAAAAATACAAAAGTTGGAGTTTTGACAGCACGAGCTATGTGAAATGGTCCAGAGTCATTTACAACAGCAATTTTTGCATATTTCAAAATAATTCCGCTTTCTTTAAAAGAAATTTTTCCACATAAATTAATAATTCTCCCATTTTTATCGTCTTGCACAATTTTTTCATCTTCTTTTCCACCAATCACAAAAATTTTTATATTTTTTTTAGAAAAATATTTTAACAAATCTTTCACCAGTTCATTGTAAAATGGCCATTTTTTCGTAAATTTAGAAGCTCCTGGCGCAAGAACAAAATAATCTTCATTTTTTAAATCATATTTTTCAATCAAATTTTTTTCTACAGAATTTTCCACATAAAACTCCAGCGCATCCCCAAGTCCATTTTTTTTATTTTTCCAAGAAAATTCAATTCCCAATTTTTTTAGTGCAGAAAAATAACTTTCCACAATCGTGCAATCGGCGTTATAATCAATAATTTTTGCTTTAACCAAAAGAGTTTTCCACCATTTTCTTTTTTTGTAGCGAAAATATTTAGTTTTAGAATTTTTCAATTTTATTCCGATTATTCTCGACAAAATTTTAGAATGTAAATCAATCACAAAATCATATTTTTCTTTTTTTAATTGAGAAATTATATTTTTTATATATTCTTTATCCTTACTTCTTTTCTTTTCAAAAACCACAAGTTTTCGGATATTTGGATTAAGCGAAATCGCTTGAGAGAAAGTGTCATAGACGGCAAAATCAATTGTGGCATCTGGATATTTTTTTTTAATCGCTCTGATCACAGGTGTCGTCAGTAAAACATCACCAAATGAGCTAAATCTCATTATTAAAATTTTCATAATTATTTTCCTTTTGTTATTATTTATTTAAATTTTATACATCAAATATCGAATTAAGTCAAGTTTTTTAAATAAAAAAAAAGAAAGCTAATTAACTTCCTAACTTAAAATTATTTTTTAAAATGGTGCCTAGAAGAAGATTCGAACTTCCGACCCTACGGGTATGAACCGTATGCTCTAGCCAACTGAGCTATCTAGGCATTTGGTGGCGGGAGCTGGATTTGAACCAACGACCTTCGGGTTATGAGCCCGACGAGCTACCTGACTGCTCTATCCCGCGACAAGCTAAACACTATGGTGCCTCGAGCCGGACTTGAACCGGCACGGAATAATATTCCACAGGATTTTAAGTCCTGTGCGTCTACCGATTTCGCCACCAAGGCTAAACAAATTTACAAAAATAATTATACTATATATTTACTTTTATGTCAAGTGTTTTTTTGATATTTTTTAGGGTTGTACTGTATAATCAAGTGCAACACTAAAATGCATAAAAAAAAACAGAGTAAATCTGTGTCATTTACAAAATATAAAGTTTTCCCTCCTGCTAAAAAGGGATATTATGAAATTGGTGCAGTAAAAAAAATGGAAAAAATGAAACCTGTATTATTACTTTAGTTGATAGAAAAATTAGATGCAGAAAAATACCATTTTGATAATACTATAGCAGAAAAAAATTAAGAACAGAAAAAATTCTGCTCTTAAAAGATATTTTTTTATTATTTTTACTTTTTTATTGTACTTGACTTGACAATACACTAATAAATATTTTTTATTTGCTTCTAAATATTTAACTTCACCAATCCAAAGAATGATAAAAAATTTTTTCTTAAATATATTTTTGTTATTTTTATTTATTTAATTTACACATTTCAACAAAAAACTTATGTACTTTAAGATTATCATTTAACTCAGGATGATACGAAGTCACAAGAATATTATTCTCCCTTGCTGCGACAACATTCCCATCAACTTCCGAAAGAACTTCCACATTTTTTCCCACACTTGAAATATATGGTGCTCGAATAAATGTCATTGGAATAACTCCAATCCCTTTAAATTCACTTTCAGTAAAAAAACTTCCAAGCTGTCTTCCATAGGCATTTCTTCTAACTTTTATATCCATCGCTCCCAAATAAGTCCGACTGTCATTTTCAATTTCCCTTGCCAAAAGAATTAATCCTGCGCAAGTACCGAATACAGGCAATCCTTCCAAAATAAGTTTTTTTATGTCATCAAATAAATCAAGGTCATAAAGCAGCTTTCCAATAACTGTACTTTCTCCACCTGGAATAATTAACCCATCAATATCATTATTATCAACAGCATTGCTTAAATCAGATTTTTTTCTTATTTCAAATGATTCTATCCCAAGTTTTTTCAGCATTTTTCTATGTTCTGCAAAAGCTCCTTGTAAAGCCAATACACCGATTTTCATTATTTACCTCTTTCAGCCATAAGTAACTTAATTTCATTTTCATTGATTCCAACCATAGCTTCTCCCAAATCTTCAGAAATTTCAGCTAACACTTTTGGATCGTTGTAGTTAGTAACAGCTTTAACTATCGCCTGAGCTCTTTTTGCAGGATCTCCAGATTTGAATATTCCCGATCCGACAAATACCCCTTCGGCTCCAAGCTGCATCATTAGTGCAGCATCTGCAGGAGTAGCAACACCACCTGCTGCAAAATTTACTACTGGCAATTTACCATTTTCGTGAACATATTTTACTAAATCAAAAGGAACTTGTAATTCCTTGGCAGTAAAATAAAGTTCATCTTCTCTCATATTTTGTATTCTTCTTATTTCTTGATTCATCATTCTCATATGTCTTACCGCCTGTACAACATCCCCAGTTCCTGGCTCACCTTTAGTTCTTATCATCGAAGCTCCTTCAGCTATTCTTCTAAGAGCTTCTCCCAAATCTTTTGCTCCACATACAAAAGGAACTTTAAATTTTTTCTTATCTACATGAAATTTATCGTCAGCAGGTGACAAAACTTCACTTTCATCTATGTAATCAATTTCTATCGCTTCCAAAATCTGCGCTTCTACAAAATGTCCAATTCTAACTTTTGCCATTACTGGAATTGAAACGACTTCCTGAATACCTTTAATCATTTTAGGGTCACTCATTCTTGAAACTCCACCCACAGCTCTAATATCAGCTGGAATTCTTTCAAGTGCCATAACCGCCGCCGCTCCAGCTGCTTCAGCTATTTTTGCCTGTTCAGGAGTGGAAACATCCATTATAACTCCACCTTTTAACATTTGCGCCAGATTTTTGTTTAATTCGTATCTTTCGTTTTTCATAAAATTTCATCCTTTCATGATAAAAAATTTAATATATAATTATTATACTACTATTCAAAAAATTTTACAAATTTATATAATTAATTTACTCACTTTTCATTGACTATTTTGAAAAATTAAGGTATACTTTAATGTAAAAAATAATAAATTAAAACAAATTGTGACTACGCAAAACTAAAAATTTTGAAAAATTATATTTTTTCTATTTTTAGTTTTGTTTTTTTATCTATAAATTTATTTAACTTAATAATTTTGTTTTTCAAAAAAGTTTCTAGCATTACAAAAAAATTTTATTGTAAACTTTTTAACATCGCAATTAAAATTGAAATGTCATTGTAGGTTACCCCACTGATTCTACTAGCTTGTCCAATATTTTTAGGATTTCCGTAGATTAATCCAGAAATTGCTATATTACTCAGTCCTTTTACATTTTCATAATCAAAGTTTTTTGGAATTTCCATCTCTTCCAACTTTTTAAATTTTTCAATCTGAGCTTTTTCCCGCTCTATAAAAATTTTATATTTCGCATTTATTTCCACTTGTTCTTTCGCCAATTTTGACAAATTTATAGTTTTACAAAATTCACTTAAGTTATCATAATTAATTTCTTTTCTTGCCAAAAAGTCAAACGCCGACACAGGACTATTCATACCATTTTCTTTGCCACCTTCAATACTTTTTAATTTCTCATTATTCTCTTTCGTCGGATAAATTGTAATTTCTTTTAATCTTTTTATTTCATCGTAAATTTCTTTTACGGCATCTTCCAATTTTTTTGTCGTATTTTTGTCCAAAATTCCGATTTCTTTTGATTTTTCAAGAAGTCTTATAAAGACATTGTCCTGTCTTAATGTAAGTCTATATTCAGCTCTTGACGGCAGTACCCGATATGGTTCTGGCGTTTTTTTATTAATTATATCGTCAATCAAAACTCCAATATATCCTTCACTTCTGTCAATCACAATTTCTTTTTTTCCCAAAATTTTTCTAGCCGCATTCACACCCGCAATAAATCCTTGACACGCCGCTTCTTCATATCCACTTGTCCCATTAATTGTTCCCGCAGTATAAAGCCCTTCCAAAACCTTCGTTTTAAGCGTCAAATTGAGCTGATGAGCTGGAATGAAGTTATATTCCACAGCATACCCATATCGCACGATTTGAGCATTCTCCAAGCCTGTGATTGTATGCAGCATAGTTTCTTGTGCAAATGGCGGCATAGCTGTCGTAAATCCGTTTATATAAATCTCATCTGATTCTATAGATTCCTGCTCCAGAAATATCTGGTGGTCGGTTTTTTGCGGAAAATTCATAATTTTTCTATCAAGCGAAGGACAATGTCTAGGCCCTTTTGTACTCACAATTCCAGTTACAATCGGCGAATATTTTAACATTTCTTTTCCAGCTTTTATCGTTTCTGGTGTTGTAAATGTAAGCCAGGTGGGAAGTATTTCACTGTATTCCTTTTCAGTTTCATAAGAAAAATATCTTGGATCTTTCTCTCCGCCCAGTTTTTGCATTTTAGAAAAATCTATTGATTTTTTAGCAATTCTAGGCGGCGTTGCAGTTTGGTATCTGTCCAGCTCAAATCCATATTCTTCCAATCTATTGGGTAAATCAACGCTCGCAGGTTCCCCTACTCTTCCCGAAGAATATTTAACATCTCCCATAATGTATTCTCCGCCTAAAAATGTTCCTGTGCAAAGCACAACCGCTTTCGCCCCATATTCGATTCCAAAATTGTCCACAACCCCGCATACTTTTTTATCACAAACTTTTAAATCCACGACAATTGCTTGAACAACCTCTAAATTTTCTTGATTTTCCACAATTTCTCTCATTTTAATTCTATATTTATATTTATCGGCTTGAGCTCTTGTTATTCTTGAGGCAAGTCCCTTTGTATGATTTAAGTTTTTAAGCTGTAAATTATACTTATCAATATGTCTTGCCATTTCTCCGCCAAGCATCCCTAATTCTGACACCAAATGACTTTTTCCAGGTCCTCCAATTGACGGATTGCACGACATCATAGCAATACTGTCTAAATAAATAGTAAATAAAGCTGTTTTTAGGCCTTGTCTTGCTGAAGCCAGAGCTGCTTCCACTCCTGCATGTCCCGCTCCAACTACTATTACATCATAATTTTTACTCATCTTTTTTCCTTTCTAAAAAAATTTTTTCTTAAAATTATTTTTTCTTTTTAAAGGCTCTTCTAACTGGTCTAGTTAAATCCATTATAAACACATAATTTTTATGTTTTTTTATAAATTTATTCAAATTTTTGTAGATAATTTTTTCAGATAGTTTACAATATTTTGCATATTCATTGCAAAAAATTTTAGCCAGATTTTCATCTTCCATCATTCTTGAAACATTTTTCATCCGACTTTTAATACTCATCTTAACATCAAATTTCATTCTGTTCAAATCCACAAGATAAAACTCATAATTTTTGCTTTTTTCTATAATTAGAACATTTCCTGGCGAATAATCCTCAAAATAAATCCCCTTTTCGTGCAGTTCATACGAAAATTTTGCAAACTGTCTTATAACTTTTTCTCGTTTTTCTTCAATTTTTTTGTACCAATTCTCCTCTTTAACTTTTTCATAATCTTCAGGCCAAAATATCTCCCGACAGGTAAAATCATATTTTAAATCTTCACTTATATAGTAATCTCTTTCATCTTTGCCAAATTTATCAAAATAAGCAATCGGCTCCGGCGTTCCTATTTTTTTTTTCAAAAGCCTTTTGGCATATTCAAAAGAGCGCTTAGCCTTTGAGCCTTTTATATATTTATAAATAACATTTGAAATAAAATTTGGTTTTTTAAATTTTTTTATGTTTAGCGTTTTACAAAAATTTTTTTCATCTATAACAACTCTTTTTATCTCATTCCGACCGGGTTCCACGACATATTCACCAATTTTATCAAAATTTTCTAATGTTTTTACCAAAATTTCCTTTTCATAATTTTTATTTATTTTATAGTTATTCATCTGTAACCTCTTGTTTTTTATTTTTTAAAATTTTTTTATATTTTCTTTTACCTTCATTCAACTTTTTTTTGAGTTCTTCTAAAATATTTTCATTTGTCAAAATATTTTTATTGTTTTTTATGCACTCAAAAGCTTCGTCATACTTGTGTTCCTTTTCCAAAACAAATATCAAATTGTAGTAATGTCTAGGAACTTCTGGCTCAATCATTATCATCTTTCGACAAATTTTTTCAGCTTCACTAAATTTTTTTCTCGCAAGATAATATCGTCCCTTTAAATTTAACATCTTTATTCTTGATAAACCTGAATTTTCATAATTTAAAAATAACAGTTCAATTTCTTTATATTCCTTCGCTTGAAGCAAAATTTCAAAAAAATCTTCAAATATGTAATCCTGCACATCTTCACAGCTTATAGCGATATTGTAATACTTTATAGCCTTTTTAACATCATTTGAATAAACCATTGTATCTCCCATTCGAGCATATAGTTTAGCCAATTTTATTCCTTTAAAATTTACAAGATTTTTATACTGCAAGATTGCACTGTCATATTTTTTCATCATTGTAAAAATATCACCTTTTTGGACATATGCTTCAACACTTTTTGGTTCCAATTCAATAGCTTTTTCCACATATTCCATCGCCTTTTTAAAATATTTTAAAAAGGAATAGCACATTCCTAAATTCAAGTAAACAAAATAATTGTCCTCCTCTTCCAAAAATTTTTTGTAAACAGAAATCGCTTTTTTAAACTTTCCCAATGTCTGATATATGTATCCAAGAGAAAAAATGGTATCTTTGTTTTTAGGATATTTTTTATAACGCTTCTTTGCATATTTTACTGCTTCCCCATACATTTCAAACTCAGAATATAGTTCAACTATTCCAGTCAATGCCACAAAATTGCTTTCATCTATTTCTAAAACTGTTTTTAAATAAAGCATGGCGTTATCATATTCCTTTTTTTCTATCATTTTATCCGCTTCCAAAAGCAGTTGCTCCACATTCACTTGACTTTTCCCTTTCTTTATAAATCTTTAGTTTATCTTCAATTTCAAAAATTTTATTTTTATCTGTATCTGTATTTCATTCTGAATTCTACATCTTTTTTTAATTTTGACAAAATTCTTTTTCGCTCAATTTTAAAAACTTCTTTATTGTCACTTCCAATTTTGCAATCAATATAATTTTTTATCATATCTTCCATTTCTTTTTTAGCTTCGTTTCGTATTTCAAAGCTATATTCTTCATTATTGCCAATTTCTTTATTTTTTTCAATACAAAAGTATAAAAGTTCATTATAAATCTGTTGTGCCAAAACTTCTCGTGCTTTGTAATATGTCTTTTTATTCGTCTTTATAATTTTTAGCGCCTGTCTTTCCCCAATAAATGGCTTTTCCTGAATAAGCCTCATCATACTCTCAAAAATTTTATTTTTCTTTGCCATTTCGCACTCAAAACAAATTTTTTCATCTTTCATTGGCTTAAACAGACTTTTACACATTTTGCACTCCACATATCCAAGCTCTTTTAGACAAATTCTCCGCTTTTCCATCTTTATCAAAATTCTTTCCAATCTTTCTGAAAGTTTTTTATCGCGATTTGGATTTTCAGTCATAGCTTTATGAATTTTGTCGATTATTTCTTTTGGCAAAATAACTTTATTTATATCAATTTTACCTTTTTTTGTAAATTTTTTAGTAAAAACTTTTTTTTTATTACTTCCCCATCTTCTTTTTGTAACTTCATGCTCTCTTAACATCTGTCCAACTTTTAGAGTCCCAAAATTTTCTTCATTTTCAATTAATTCATCCAAAATTTCCCTTTTTATTTTATAGTTTACTTTATGAATCTCAATATTTCCTACGACATCTTCACCCAAAAATTTATTAATTCTGTCCTTTACCACATTTTTATGCAGAAGAAATGTGTGATAAACCGTCGCATCTGTCAAATTTACCGTCAAAATTTTTTGAAACAGACTTTTTGGCTCAGACCTTTCAAAAATTGGACCACCAACAAATATTTCCCAATTTTTTTTTATTTTCTCCAAAATATATTTTTCATTATTAAAAAAAGAAATTTTTTTCTTATCATATATATATTTAGCTAAATTACCTAATTTATTGACTTTATCTTCCATTTTTATTCCCCCACTTCTGTTTTTCCACCGTCAACAATAAATTTTTTTCCAAAAATTTTCAAATCTTGCGTCGAAGTTATAAAACACTGAATTTTTTTATTTTTGAAATAATCCAAAATGCTATTTTTTCTAATTTCGTCAAAATATGAAGAGATATCGTCCATAATAAAAATCGGATATTCATTTTTTTCCGCCATCAAAATGTCAATCTCAGAAATTTTTAGTGAAAATATTATTGATTTTTTTTCTCCTTGAGAAGAATAAGATTTTGCATTTTTTCCATTTAACTCAAAGACGAAATCATCTTTTTGCGGTCCCAGCAAACTGTATCCCAAAAAATTTTCCCTCTCCATTTTTTTTAAACACTGCTCTTCAAATTTTTCCACTAATTCAGACTTACTTTTTTTTTCTACATCTCCCAAAAAACAGTCATATGTTAACTTTAACTTAGCTTTTTTGTCAAACAGTTTCTGGTAATTAAAATTTAGCAAAACCGATATCTTTTGTATAAATTCTCTTCTGTGAACTATAATATTCACACCCTCTTCAATAAATTTTTTGTTGTAAATCTCATAAATTTCGCAACAAGTTTTATTTTCTTTTATAAGTTTGTTTCTGACTTTTAGTATTTTTTCAAAATTTACAATCGACTTCAAGTAATCTTTTCTCGCCTGTGAAATTTCATAATTAAAAAAGCCTCTTCTGATATTAGGATTTCCCACAATTAGCTCAATATCTTCTGGAATAAAAGAAATTACATTTAAGTTTCCGATGTAATCTATATATTTACTTTTACTTTTATTTATGTAATAATCCTTCTTTTCTTCGTTGACATCAATTGCAATAATTTTATTTCCATCATTTGTCTCAAATTTTCCAAAGACAATTGTTCTATGGACATTATACTTTCTCATTTCCTTAATTTTTTTTGTCCTAAAACTTTTTCCTGTTGCGAGAAAATAAACAGCTTCAATAAGAGAAGTCTTTCCTTGCCCATTTTTCCCATAAATTAAGTTAAAATTCCTATTAAACAGCAATTTATCATCTTTCAAGCAACGAAAATTATTAAAATTTATTTGACTTAAATACATTATATTTTTCCCTTTTTTATTTTTTTAAACTTCTTTTTCCATAACAATTTTTTCTCCATTAAATTCCACAACATCGCCTGGATATATTTTTTTCCCTCGTCTAGTTTCAATTTCCCCATTTACCTTCACATCACCATTTAAAATTACCATTTTTGCCATAGCCCCCGATTCAACTAAATTTGCCCACTTTAACAACTGATCTAACTTTATAAATTCTGTATGTATTATCATTTTTTTTCTCCCTTATTGATTTTCTATTTTTAACTATTTATATTTATATCATAAATTCCAAAAAATTTATACTTTATTAAAAATTTCTAGTCAATTTTTTTAATCATTAATAATATTAATGTTTAAAATTGAATTGTGGAAAACTCAATTTTATTGTGGAAAACTTTTTCCACATAGTTTTCCACATAGTTTCCACAATACCATTTTATACCTGTTTTTAGAGGATTTCAAACATCCTAAAAATTTATTTTAAAATTTTACTATTTTTGGATTTTGTGGAAAACTCATTTCTTTCTTTTTGTTTTTAATTAACTTTATAATATTTTTTATATATAATTTAAATTTTTATAAGTTTTCAACATTTAAAATAAATCTTGTCAGTTTTCCACATTTTTTAAATCCAGTTTTCCACATAGTTTTCCACATTTTTATTTCTTTCCGTTTAAAAATAAGGATTTATTTACTCTCATAAAAAATATAGATTGTGGAAAACTTCTCTTTTTTCCACATTTTTCCCAAAAAATTTTTTATATTTTAAATTATTTTTTTATTTTTTTTAATATATAATAATTTTTATTTAATTTTTTATAAATAATTTTTTCCCTGTGGAAAACTTTTTCCACATTGTGGAAAACTATCTAAATTTTTCAAAAGTTTTCCACATAGTTTTCCACATTTTTAAAATTTTTTTCCACACACTAAATAAAAAAAAATACTATATTTTAAATATCTTTTTATATAAATTCTCTACTTCTTTTTTGAATACGTCATCTTCCTCTTTTGATTTTTCTACTTTTCTTATGCTACTTATTACTGTACTGTGGTCCTTTCCTCCAAAAAGCCCGCCAATAGCGGTTAAACTTAAATCTAACTCAACATTATGCTTTAGTATATACATTGCAATTTGTCGAGATTCTACTATTTTTTTTTGCCTTTTTTTAGATTTCATATCGTCAACACTTACACCATAATGCAATGAAATCATCTCTATCACTTTTTGAGCTGTCATCTTTGAGCGCTCCTTTTTTATGTTGTGAGAAAGCATTTCCTGAACCTGATCTATTGTAATAGGTTCATTTAATAGCTTTGCTCTAGCGTTCAAATTCGTCAAAATTCCCTCAAGTTCTCTAACATTTGAAACGACTGCATCTGAAATATATTCCAAAATATCATCGCCAATTTCTATGTCTTGACTTTTTGCAATATTTTTTAAAATCATCATTCTAGTTTCAAAACCAGGACGCTGGATTTCTACTGTAAGTCCAGATAAAAATCTAGATTCCAGTCTTTTAGATAAATTCTTTATTTCTTTAGGAGATTTGTCGCTTATCATAATAATTTGTTTTCCCAATTCCTGTAATTTGTTAAAAGTGTGGAAAAACTCTTCTTCCACAGTACCTTCACCACGTCCAAAAACTTTTTCAAAAAATTGAATATCATCTAACAAAAGTACGTCTAAATTTCTAAATATATCCCTAAAATTCTGGATTCTCCCACTGTTTAAAACTTTAAAAAATTCATTTGCAAATTCTTCGGATGTAGAATAATACACTCTTTTTTCAGGACTTTTTTTAAGAATTTCATTTCCTACAGCTTGCATTAAATGAGTTTTTCCAAGTCCAGAACTTCCAAAGATAAAAAGAGGATTGTAAACAGGTTTGGGATTTTTTACTACAGCAAGGCAAGCATTATATGCAAGTCTACTATTTTCACCAACTACAAAGTTATCTAGCCTATGTTTTGGATTTAAACCAGTATTTGCCATTTTTTCGTTTTTAATTTTAGGCTTTTCCAGATCCTTTGTGGTAAAAATCTTCATTTCAGGATGTTTTATCTCCTTTTTTTGCTTCTTTATTTCTATTTTTATTTCCATTTTTTCATCAGTTATAAGTTCTAAGATTTCTTCCATTTCAATTCTGTAGTTTTCCACATTTTTTTTAATAATTTTTGAGTTACAGGATAACAGAAGCGTATTCTTCACAATTTCCACAGCCTTGACATTTTGAAAAAATGTTTCAAAAATTACTTCTTCCACACTTTTTTTCACTAATTTTTTTAACTTTTCCCATAATTTTTCAGCTTCCTGCACAATTTCATCTCCCTTTTAATTAAATTATTTCAAATGAATCAATAGCTTTAAAAGTCACTCTCTTTCAGGATTTTATTAATTTTTATCCAAATTAAAATTTTACTTTTCCACATTAATAAAACAATAATTTTAGAGTTTTCCACATTTGGTTTTCCACATTTTTTAGATTTTTTATTTTTTTGCTAAATAAATAAAAAAACTAGAGAGTTTTCCACAATTTTTTTATTTTTTTCCCCTTTTTTTCAAATTTGATACATTTTTATATTATGAATATAACATATATAAAATAAATAATCAAGATTTAGCAAAAAGTTTTCCACATAGTTTTCCACAGGTACTAGATACTATATTTACCTGGTTTATTGTTATTTTTGCTCAAAATTGACAAGTTTTCCACATAAAAATGAATAGCTTATTTTACTGGATTCCCACATTTTTTCCACATTTTTTTAGTTTTCCACATCAAATTGTGGGAAACATGTGGGAAACTTTGTGGAAAAAAGTTTTCCACAATTTAGGTAAAAGTTTTCCACATGTTATTCTCTGGCAAATCCTTTATTCATCAGTATTCCCACATTTCCACATTGTATAATAATAATATATATATAATAATATATAATATATTATAATAATAGATTGTGGAAAACTATGGAAAACTAAAAAGTTAATAAGTTGGTAAAGGGATTTTACTTGACTTTTATTCAAATTTTGTATATAATATTTATAAAATACTAAAAATTATTGAAAAGAAAAGAAAAAAAGAAAGGAAAAAAGAAAAAAATGACAAAAAGAACATATCAACCAAATAAAAGAAAAAGAAAAAAAGATCACGGTTTTAGAAAAAGAATGCAAAATAAAAGTGGAAGAAATGTATTAAAAAGAAGAAGAGCAAAAGGAAGAAATAAATTATCTGCATAATTTATAAGTTTTACAAACAAAATTAAATTGTAGGGGAATATTTCCCCTGTTTTTTAAATAAAAAATGAATTAAAAAGAAGAAGAAGTATGTATATCAATAAAATAAAAAAAACAAAAGATTTTTCAATAATATATAACAAATCAAAAAAAGTGCATACCAAGTATGCTATTATTTTTATAAAAAAAAATTTCAAAAAAGAACAAAGATTTGGATTTGTAGCAAGTAAAAAAACAGGAAACTCTGTCTATAGAAATAGAATCAGAAGACTATTTAAAGAATTTGTAAATCTAAACAAAGAAAGATTTCGCAAAGATACAGACTATGTTTTTGTAGGTAAATCAATTTTAAAAGATAATCTAAAAAATATAAAATATAAAGATATAGAAAAAGACCTAAGCAAGGTGATAAAATGATAAAAAAAATTTTACTATTTCTAATAAAAATTTATCAAAAGATTATTTCTCCTATATTTGGAAAAAGATGTAGATTCTATCCAACTTGTTCGGAATATTCAAGACAGGCAATTACAAAATATGGAGCGATAAAAGGAACTTACTTAAGCATAAAAAGAATACTAAAGTGTCATCCCTTTCATAAAGGTGGTTATGATCCTTTAAAATAATTAAAAACTTAATATAAAAATAAAATACGGAGGAAAGTTTATGTTCAAAATACCAGCATTGGTAAACTTTGTTGTATTTGTACTAAATGCTATTTACAAAATTGTAGGGAACTATGGAATAGCAATAATTATTGTGACAGTACTGATGAGAATAATTATATTCCCGCTAACACTAAAACAGGAAAAATCAATGAAAAAAATGCGTGAAATACAACCTGAAATGGATAAATTAAAAGAGAAATATAAAGATAATCCTCAAGAATTTCAAAAGAAAACAGCAGAATTATATCGTGAAGCTGGAGTAAATCCACTAGGAGGATGTCTTCCACTATTAATTCAATTACCAATATTTGTAGCATTATATTATGCATTTATGGGTGAAGCAATACCCAATGATGCAAAATTTTTGTGGTTCACATTAAAACAGCCTGACAAATTATTTATGATAGGAACATTTGCGTTTAACCTATTGCCAATACTAAATGTAGTTATTACATTTGTTCAGCAAAAAATGATGGCAACACCTGGACAAGATAATCAGCAGATGCAGACAATGATGTACATGATGCCAATTATGATGTTATTTATATTTTATAGAATGCCATCAGGAGTAACTTTATATTACTTAGTTTCTGGAGCACTGGCACTGTTGCAACAATATATTATTCTAAAAGGGAGAAGTGATGATGGAGAAAATAATACTAAAGTCACAAAATGAAGAAGAACTTAAAGAGATGATAGAGCGTTCTCTAACTTTACAAGAAGATGAAACTTATCGTGTAAAGATATTAAAATATCCAAAAAAAATATTGTTTGTCAACATAAAAGGGGAATATGAAGTTGAAATTATAAAAAAATCTGAGTTAGAAAATCTAGAAAATAAATTTTCTAAAAAAGAAAAAAAACAAGTAAAAGAAAATATAGAAAATAATTCAAAAGATGTAGAAGAAAAGAAGATAATTTCAAAACCAAATTCAAGTAAAAAAAACAATTTTAAAAATGAAATCAAAAAAAGTACAGCAGATGCGACCGTTGATAAAATTAGAGGTTTTTTTAAAGAGTTCATAGTTAATACAAAGTTAGATATAAAAATTATTGCTATAAAGAAGGAAAATAGTGATAAATATTTAGTTTTACTGGATGGAAAAGATATGAGATACATCATCGGAGAAAAAGGGAACACACTAAATAATTTTGAATATCTGATAAGCGTATTAAGAAAATTTAAAAATATAAAAATTGTGGTAGATTCAAATAATTACAAGGAAAAGAGAGAAATTTCACTTAGGGAACTTGCTAGAAAAAAAGGGAAAATAGTGCTTTCAACAGGAAATGCCATAAAATTGAATCCAATGTCGGCAAGAGAACGAAAAATAATTCACGAAGAAGTTTCATTTATGCACGGACTTAAAACAGAAAGCTTTGGAGAAGAGCCAAAAAGATATTTAGTTATAAAAAAATTTGATAACAAAATAAAATAAATAAATGATTTAAAAAGAGGTAGAAAAATGTTATGGGATGACACAATAGCTGCAATTTCAACACCAAAAGGTGAAGGAGGAATTGCAATAATAAGAATATCTGGCGATAAATCATTTGAAATTTTAGAAAAAATATTTAAAAGACAAAACCCAAACAGTGATTTGGGTTTTTCTAAATTAAATTATGGGTTTATCAAAGATGGGAAAAAAATGATTGACGAAGTGATGGTAGCAAGATTAAAAGCGCCAAAAACTTACACCTGTGAAGATATTGTGGAAATAAATTGTCATGGAGGAGTGGTTGTTTCGCAAAAAATATTGGAGCTAGTTTTGAAAAATGGAGCAAGACACGCAGAAAAAGGGGAATTTACCCAAAGAGCTTTTATGAACGGGAGAATTGACTTATCTCAGGCTGAAGCGGTAATGGACATCATTCATGGAAAAACTGAAAAAAGCGTGTCTTTATCACTGGATCAGCTAAGAGGAGATTTGCGGGATAAAGTAAATAGTTTTAAAAAGGCACTTTTGGATATTACAGCACATGTGAATGTGGTGCTTGACTATCCTGAAGAAGGGATTGATGATCCGCTTCCAAAAGATTTACGAGATAATCTTGAAAATGTGTATGAAGAAGCGAATAGACTTATTGAGTCGTATGATAAAGGGAAAAAAATAAAAGAGGGGATAAAGACAGTCATTGTTGGAAAACCAAATGTGGGAAAATCGACTTTGCTAAATTCACTTTTGAGGGAAGAGAGAGCGATTGTGACGCATGTGGCAGGGACGACAAGAGATGTAATTGAAGAAGTTATAAACATAAAAGGAATTCCTTTGGTGCTTGTGGATACAGCTGGAATTAGACAGACTGACGATATTGTGGAAAATATTGGGGTTACAAAATCAAAAGAGTTTATAGAAAAAGCGGATTTAGTTTTACTTGTGCTAGATGCTTCAAAAGAATTGGAAAAAGAAGACAGAGAAGTGATTGAAAAAATTAAAGAAAATGGTAAAAAGGCGATAGTTTTGTTAAATAAAATTGATTTGGCAAAAAAAATTGATTTAAAAGAATTTGATTTGGAAAATGTTGTGGAAATTTCAGCAAAGGATAATATTGGAATTGAAGATATGGAAGAAAAGATTTATTCTTATATTATTTCTGAAAAAGTTGAAGATTCTTCGGAAAAACTTGTAATTACAAATATAAGACATAAAACGGCGCTTGAAAAGACGAAAGAGGCAATAAAAAATATTTTTGAGACAATAGATGCTGGGCTTCCTATGGATTTGATTTCAGTTGATTTGAAAGAAGCGCTTGATAGCCTTTCAGAAATTACTGGAGAAATTTCATCTGAAGATATTTTAGACCATGTATTTGGAAATTTTTGCGTGGGAAAATGAAAAATAGAGAGAAATAAAATTTTAAAAGTAATTTAAAAATTTAGTTCAAAATGAAATGTAGATTTTGCAAATAGAAAAGTTTGGGAAAAGTACGCTAAGGAAATTAAAACAAAAATGTAGTATAATATATATAAGTAATTTTAAAATTTGTATAAAAAATTTTAATTAAAAAATTTATTTATAAGAATATAAGAGATGATAAAGAGAGGAATTATAAAAAATGGCTAATAATTATGGAGCTGAAAGTATTACGGTGTTGGAGGGACTGGAAGCTGTAAGGAAAAGACCTGGAATGTATATAGGTTCAACATCATCAAAAGGGCTGCATCACTTGGTGTGGGAAATCGTCGATAATAGTGTTGATGAAGCACTTGCGGGAGTTTGTGACAAAATTACAGTAAGAATACTTGAGGGAAATGTTGTTGAAGTAACAGATAATGGGCGTGGAATTCCAGTTGCGATGCATAAAACAGGAAAATCGACGCTTGAAGTGGTTATGACTGTGCTTCACGCCGGAGGGAAATTTGACAATGACAACTATAAAGTGTCAGGAGGACTGCACGGAGTAGGAATTTCAGTCGTAAATGCTCTATCTGAATGGGTGGAGGCAACTGTGACAAGAGATGGACAGATTGTAAGACAAAAGTTTGAAAGAGGCGTGCCGACTTCTGCTCCAGAAAAGATTGGAGATGCTCCGCTTGACGCTCATGGAACAGTTATTAGATTTAAGGCGGATGATGAAATTTTTGAGACGACAGTTTATGACTATTCTGTTTTGGAATCAAGATTAAAAGAGTTGTCGTATTTAAATAAAGGGCTTAAAATAAAATTAATTGACGAGAGAAAAAAAGATGATATAAAAGAGGAGGAATTTCATTTTGAGGGAGGAATAAAAGATTTTTTGAATGAAATAACGGACGATGAAAAAATTGTAAATGATGTTATTTATATGGCGGATTCGTTTGAAACTCAGCCTGCCAGAGAAGTGGAAGCTGTGGACGAAAATGGAAATATTTATATGAAAAAAGTTGGGGCAAAAATAGTTGAAGTGGAAATTGCGATGAATTACACAACTGCTCAAAGAGAAATCGTCTATTCATTTGTAAATAATATAAATACCCATGAGGGTGGAACTCATGTCAGTGGATTTAGAACGGCGCTTACTAGAACAATTAACGATATAGCAAAACAGATGAATTTGATAAAGGAAAAAAGTGGTACATTTCAAGGAACGGATGTGAGAGAAGGACTTGTATGCATAATAAGCGTAAAAATTCCCGAACCGCAATTTGAGGGTCAGACAAAGACTAAGCTTGGAAACAGTGAAGTGACAGGAATTGTTTCAAATATTGTTGGAAGCAATTTAAAATTCTATTTGGAAGACCATCCGAAAGCGGCTGAAAAAATAATAGAAAAAATGACAATGTCAAAAAAAGCAAGAGAAGCGGCTAAAAAGGCAAGAGAACTTGTACTAAGAAAAAGTAATCTGGAAGTGGGTTCACTTCCTGGAAAACTAGCTGACTGCTCTTCAAAAGATCCTGCCGAATCAGAAATATTCATAGTCGAAGGAAACTCAGCGGGAGGTTCGGCAAAACAGGGAAGAGATAGAAGATTTCAGGCAATCCTGCCGCTTCGTGGAAAAATATTGAATGTGGAAAAGGCAAGTGTGCACCGTACGCTTGAAAATGCAGAAATACGTGATATGATAACTGCATTTGGAGCTGGATTTGGCGATGATATGAACCTTGAAAAATTGAGATACCATAAAATTGTAATAATGACGGATGCCGATGTCGATGGGGCTCACATAAGAACATTGATGCTGACATTCTTTTACAGACATTTAAGAGAATTGATAAATGAAGGATATATTTACATAGCGCAGCCTCCTTTATACAAAATTCAGGCTGGAAAAGCAATCAGATACGCATATTCAGACGAACAGCTAAAAAAAGTTACAAAAGTACTGGAGAGTGAAAATAAAAAATATACAATTCAGCGATATAAAGGGCTAGGAGAAATGAATCCTGAGCAATTATGGGAAACTACATTGGATCCAGAAGTAAGAACACTTTTGAAAGTTTCAATGGAAGATGCTTCGTATGCTGATAAAATGTTTAATATTTTAATGGGTGATAAAGTTGAGCCAAGACGTAAATTTATTGAAGAAAATGCAAGTTATGTCAAGAATTTGGATATTTAAAACTGCAAGAAAATTTTGAAAAAGAAAAAGAAATGAGGTAAATAAATGTCTGATGATTTCAGAGATGACAAAGAAAAAAAAGATGAAGTAGAAAAAAATAAAGAAAACAATGAGAAAGAAGTAACTTTAGAAAGAATTTCTAAAACGACGGACTTATCAAATGAGCAAAATGTCTATATCGAAGAAGAAATAAGGTCTGCATATCTTGATTATTCGATGAGTGTCATTGTGAGCCGTGCTTTGCCTGATGTAAGAGATGGGCTAAAACCTGTTCACAGAAGAATACTTTTTGCAATGAATGAAATGGGGATGACCCATAAGACACCATTTAGGAAATCTGCAAGAATTGTCGGAGATGTGCTTGGGAAATACCATCCGCACGGAGATTCCTCAGTTTATGGGGCTATGGTAAGAATGGCTCAGGATTTTAACATGAGATATGAATTAATTGAAGGGCATGGAAACTTTGGTTCAATTGACGGTGATGAAGCGGCTGCCATGAGATATACTGAAGCTAGAATGGACAAAATTACGGAGGAATTGCTAGCTGACATAAATAAAGACACGATTGATTATAGAAAAAACTTTGATGAAAGTTTGGACGAACCAGTTGTTCTTCCTGCAAAATTGCCAAATTTACTTTTAAATGGAGCAAACGGAATAGCGGTGGGGATGGCTACAAATATTCCTCCACATAATCTAGGGGAAGTCGTTGATGGAATTGTTGCATTGATTGACAATCCAGAAATTTCGATTGATGAATTAATCGGGTACATAAAGGGTCCAGATTTTCCAACAGGTGGAATAATTAATGGAAAACAGGGAATTTATGATGCGTACAGAACTGGGCGTGGAAAACTTCGAGTGGCAGGACGTGTGGATGTGGAAACATCAAAAACTGGAAGACAGTCAATAATTGTGACAGAATTGCCGTATCAGGTGAATAAAGCAAGACTTATCGAAAGAATTGCAGATTTAGTAAAACAGAAAAAAATATCAGGAATTTCGGATTTACGTGATGAAACTGACAGAGACGGAATAAGAATCGTAATTGAGCTTAAAAAAGGCGAAGAAAGTGAGCTTGTACTGAACAGTCTTTACAAATTTACTGATCTGCAAAATACTTTTGGTGTGATAATGCTGGCATTGGTTGACAATGCACCAAAAATTTTAAATTTGAAACAAATTTTGGAAAAATATTTGGAGCATAGATTTGAAGTAATTACAAGAAGAGTTAAATTTGAGCTAAATAAAGCTAAAAATAGGGCTCATATCTTGGAAGGCTTTAAAATTGCACTGGACCATATTGAAGAAGTAATAAGAATTATTAGGGCTGCAAAAGATGCCAATATTGCAAAAATAGATTTGATAAATGCCTTTTCATTTTCAGAAGTACAGGCTAAATCAATTCTTGATATGAGACTACAAAGGCTAACTGGGCTTGAAAGAGATAAAATTAACGAAGAATATGATGAACTTATGAAGCTGATTGCAGAATTAACAGCAATTTTGGAAGATGACAGTAAAGTGTTTGAAATAATTAGGGAAGAAGCTCTTAAGTTAAAAGAAGATTTTGGTGACAAGAGAAGAACAGAAATAAGAGATGCGAGAGCTGAAATCAGTATTGAAGATTTAATCAAAGATGAAGAAGTGGTTGTGACACTTACTGAAAAAGGTTATGTAAAGAGAATAGCAATCGACACATATCGTTCACAAAAAAGAGGTGGCGTTGGAGTAAGTGCCACAAATACTGTGGAAGACGATGTGATAAAAGATATGTATATCGCCAAAAATCTTGACACATTTCTTATTTTTACAACAAAAGGAAAAGTGTTCAGTATAAAAGTGTATGAAATTCCTGAAACGGGAAAACAGGCTCGTGGAAAACTTATAGGAAATATTATAAATCTGGATAGTGACGAAAAAGTGAGCACAATAATAAAAGTTCGTGAATTTGAAAAGGATAAAAACTTATTCTTTGTAACACGAAATGGAGTTGTTAAAAAATCTGAATTGACATTATTTAGCAACATTATGAAAGCTGGAAAACGGGCAATTAGATTAAATGACGAAGATGAAGTTATGTTTGTAGGACTTACAAGTGGAAGTGGAGAAGATGAAATTTTTTCGGCAACTAGAAATGGTATTGCAATAAGATTTTCTGAAAAAGATGTAAGAAGCATGGGAACTGGAGCTGCTGGTGTAAAAGGAATAACTCTCAGGGATAAAGATAAAATTGTGGGAGCGGCGATTATTAATTCAGAAATAGATGATGATGAAATTAAAATTTTGACAATTACTGAAGAAGGTTATGGAAAACGGACTAAATTATCAGAATACAGACTGACTTCCAGAGGCGGAAAAGGTATTATAAATGCTAAATTAAATGAAAAGACAGGGCTTATAATAGATGTTAAAATAGTCGGCAGTGATGACGAAATAATGCTTATAACTTCTGAAGGTACGCTTATTAGAACAAAAGTTGACAGTATTTCTACATTTGGACGTTCTTCACAAGGAGTTAAAATAATGAAAGTAAGAAATAGTGAAAAGATAGTTTCAACAGTAAAAATAACAGAAACATCTGAATTAGAAAAAAAATAAAAAATTGATATTGGGAAGTGATTGAAATGTTATCTAAAAAAATTTTATTTTTAATTACAGCAGAAAATGAAATTAAGGCATTGACACAATTTGGAAAAAAATTTAAAGAAAAGTATGATGTGCAAATGGATGTAATTTATGTAAAAGATGTTTTAAAATATGAAATTTTTCCTGTAGCAGTCGAAGGAATTGGTGTAAATGTGGGAATGAATTATTTTGTTAAGGAATACAAGGACCAGGAAGAAAAAACTTTTCAAAAAATAAAAAAACAGATGGACAGCTCTTTTGAAAAAGTTTATGCAAAAGAAGGGGAAACTGATGAAGTTGCGCTGGAAGAATTAAAAAAATACGATGCACTTGTTTTGGTAAAAAATGAAAAAGTTAGTCCAGTTTTAAAAGAACTTTTGAGAAGTAACTATAAGCCTTTGATTATTTTACCAAATGTGGAAGAATTTGAGATGGAAAATATACTTTTACTAGATGATGGCGCTTATAATGCGAATAAGACGTTATTCACATTTTTATACATGTTTGGGGAACAAAAAATAAATGTTCTTAGGGTAAATAGCGAAATTGAAAAGGAAGAAGATGGACTTGCTCAAAGATTCGGTGAAAATTATAATTTGATTTATAAAAAAGGCGAAACTTTTAAAACACTTTTACAGGAAACTAAAAATCATGATTTCATTTTGATGGGGGACTTAAGATACACTATTATGGTGGAAAAAATTACAGGAAAATTGGGAATCAGACTTCTTGAAAATGTAAAAAAACCAATATTTATAGTATAATACTTTAAACTATATCCAAAAGATTAAATAAAAAGATGTTTATTTTGGATATAGTTTTTTTTTATGAATTTTTGATAAAAAATTTTAAATAAAAGAAAATTTTATAAAAAATAACATAAAAACAGAAAAGAATAATAAAAAACTAACTAAATTAAAATTTTGATTAATTATAATTATGACACACAAAACATGATATAAACAATTTTTCTTATCTAGAATAGTTATTTCTTTTTATTTAACAAAAAATTAATATTTTAATTGAAAAAGAAAGGAGAAACAAAATTATGAAAGCATTAATTTGCTCTGACAGCCACCAAAGACTCGATTATTTTCAACAAGTGATGGAGCTGGAAGAACCAGAAGTTGTCATATTTGCTGGAGATCACAGCACCGATGCATTTGATATGTCACTTGTATTTAGGGAAATTCCTTTTGCAATTGTAAAAGGAAATACTGATTACGATGACTTCGACACGAGAGAAACAAAAATTTTTGATTTATTTGGAAAAAAAGTTTTACTTACTCACGGACATCTTTTCAATGTAAAAACAACTCTTAAAGAACTTGAAAAAAAAGCTCGTTATGAAAATGTGGATATCTGCATATTTGGACATACTCACAAGGAATTTTTGGAAGAAAAAAATGGAATAATTTTTGTAAATCCAGGCGCATTGCAAGATAAAAAATATGTGATGTACTATGGCGGAAAAAGATTTGAACAAAAAATTTTAAAATAAAAATTTTTTTTACTAAAAATTTGCAATATAAAAAAAATGAGGTATAATTTTATTAACAAGTTCTTTTAAGAAATTTTATTTGGGTGAAAGGAGAGTTTTTATGATTAATTTAATTGTAGCAACTCATGGAAAAATGTCGCAGGAAACTGTTAATCTTACAAAAATGGTTTTAGGAGAAAGTGAACAGCTGGATTTTGTCACTTTTGTGCCTGGAGAAGGACCTGAAGATTTGATAAAAAAATATCAGGACATTATTGCAAAATATAACAGTGAAGGAACATTATTTTTGGTGGATTTATTTGGTGGAAGTCCATATAATGCAGCATGCCGTGTAGTTGCTGAAACAAAAAATACTGATGTAATAACAGGGGTCAATGTGCCTATGTTACTAGAAGTATTAGATGCTAGAGAAGAAACAGACGATGTTGCAGAATTAGTTCAAATTGCAAAAAATTCTGGAATTAACGGAATTAAGATTTTCAGTGAATTATTTGTTGACAGTTCAAGCGATGAAGATGAAAATTTGGATGAATTGGATTTATAATTTTGAAAGGTGGTGGTGTAAATGAAGATAAATAACAAAAAACTTTTAATTGGTGCGTTAGTTTTTTCCTTGTTATTTAGTTCGTATGGTTTTTCTACTGGAAATAAAAGAAAAGGTAAAACTGACACTACGATTACAAATGTAAAAACTCAAAATATTTTAAACAATTTCAAAGTGCATTATCATCCGAAAACTGGTTGGATGAATGATCCAAATGGACTTAATTTTAACGGAAAAGAATATAATATGTTTTATCAATATTATCCGTCTGATACGGTTTGGGGACCAATGCACTGGGGACACGCTGTGTCGAAAGATTTGATAAAATGGGAAGAAAAAGATATTGCACTTTATCCTGACCATTTAGGAATGAACTTTTCTGGAAGTGCGGTTATTGATAAAGATAATACAAGTGGATTTTTTAGCAAAAATACGCCTATTGATAAAAGAGAAGTTCTTATTTATACAAGTCATTATGAAAAAAATGGAAAAAGAGAAGAAATGCAAAGTGTGGCTTATCTTTTGGATAACGGAAATTATAAAAGATATGAAAATAATCCTGTAATTGCTGGAAATAATAGAAAAGATTTTAGAGATCCTAAAGTATTTTATTATGAAAAAGACAAAAAATGGGTAATGATTGTATCTGCTGCGCAAAAAGCAGAACTTTATGAAAGTAAAAATTTGAAAGATTGGAAACTTTTAAGTGAATTTAACTATGATTTTGGATTTAAACATACTTGGGAATGTCCGGATTTGATACAAGTTGATGGAAAATGGATTTTAGTTGGAAGTATTATAAATGAGGATGAAAGAATAAAAAGCGTAGTCGCTTATTTTGTTGGAGAATTTGACGGTAAAAAATTTGTTCCTGATAAAAAAGGCTATGAACTTGTAGATTACGGAAAAGATTATTATGCTCCACAAAGTATTTCAGGTGCGGCTAAGCCAACTTCAATTGCTTGGTTAAATAACTGGGTTTATGCAACTAAAATTCCTGCAAAAGAATTTAGAAGTATAATGGGTATTCCAAGAGTTATGAATTTTAGAAATGGAAAACTTTATCAAGAAAAAGTAGATACATTTAAAAATTATTTAACTAATAAAAAGGATATAAAAAATTCCGATACAATGGGACAAAATGTATATTTTGATTTACAAAATACAGGAAATTTTGATTTAGAATTATTTAAAGATGCAAATGGAAGCTTTAATTTAAGTTATAAAGATGGAAAACTCAGAGTTAAAAGAGAAAAATTTGGTTCTTTCTCATTTAATGACAAAGATTTAGACAGACAATTTTTGGATGATGTAACAGTTGATATTGATTTGAAAAAAGTTAATATTGTTGTAGATTCAAATGTTATTGAAATTTTTGCTAATGATGGAGAAAAAACTTTTTCTTATCTAGTTTATCCTGATAATTATAATTATAAATTTTCTGGAGATGTAAAAGGTTCAATTTATGAAATAAAATAAAAATAAGAGAAAGGAGCGTTACTGAAAGTACAAATCAGTAGCGGGAAATAGAATTATGGAATTAGTTTTAACAAGAATAGACTCAAGATTAATACACGGAC